>WNGF01000747.1_pt1 | contig 98418 bp, 83 predicted proteins | sample 5400641 | NCBI WGS metagenome assembly WNGF01 (sample SAMN13153371, study PRJNA577476) | soil metagenome | isolation source: 80 cm soil or saprolite under grassland replicate 2 | place: USA:California | collected 2016-06-15 | reverse complement strand
GCCGCCGCGACCGCTCGGTGAACACCGGGCGCAAGGCCGCATGCTTCGCGCGGAGCGTCGCGACAGGCACGCGGCACCGTACCACGGCGCCTCAAAAAGTACAAGTCACTTCTTACAGTTATTTCCTGACATGCCCTAACCAAGGGCTCTGCCCTTGAAATCCCGCGGACCACGGGTGAAGGGTGGAACGAAGTGCTGGGATTTCAAGCGCAGAGCCCTTGGTTATGAAATTGAGGCTGCTCCGGACGTTCCGGCCTCAGTCGATCGAAGGAGGTGGTTTCCACCAGTCGTCTCGCGGATGATCGTGTTGCTGAGGCACGCATCAATGGAGAGGACCGATGGAAACCTTTCACAAGCTGTTTGGCAGCCTGCTCCTGTTTGTATACCACTGTTTCGACCGGATCGTCGTCCAAGGGTATCTGCCGTTGCTGACGCGACCCGAGCACATCGTCCATTTCTTCCGCGATGTGCACCACGTCTACCCGATCACCAAAGACGCGTTGGCCAAACGCACGCAGGAGTACCAGCAGTGGGTCGAGGCGTTTGCGCGCAACCACCGCATCGCGATCGAATGGGCCGACGACAAAGCCCTCAAAGCGAAAGGCCTCAAGCGCGAAGACTACGTCCGACCGTACGGCACCAGCATGGAGCGGCGCAAGCGATTCGGCCCGTACTTCATTCTCAAGAGCCTGGAACAAGGCCCGAAGTTTGGCATACACGTTCCGAAGTACCCCACCGACGACCCGAACTACCGCATCGTGACGCGGCAGCGGTCCCGCTACACGCACTACTACTTCTACATCCGGGACGAGGTGTTGGGGCCGATGATCATGTGCGTCGGCTCCTTCCTCCCGTTCCAGACCACCTACTATCTGAACGGCCATGCCTTCATCGCCGGCGAGCTCCAGCGCGAGGGCGTGCGCTTCCGCAAGGACGACAACGCCTTCCTCGGCACGGCGGATCTGACCGCGCTGCAAGCGGCCGCCGACCGGCTCAGCCCAGCGATCATTCGGAAACGCCTGGACTACTGGACCCTGGTGCTCGGACCCAAGTTTTCGAACACGGATCGAGCGGCCGTCCATCTTCGTCGCGACTACTCGCTCAACCAAGTCGAGTACTGTCGCAATTTCATCTTTCGGCGCCACTTCCCGATCCATCAGATCTTCGAACGCTCGTGCGAATTGGGCGTGTTCCGCCTGACGGCCGACATCGTCACGCAGATCTTTGGCGTGCGGAAGCACAAGCGCCTCCGTGGCAAACTGCACACCATGCTCGAAAAACTCGATCATGGGCACCACGTCTGGCGCGTCTACTGCAAGAGCCTCGTGGCCCGGATGTACGAAAAATTCGGGACCTTCCTCCGGGTCGAAATCTGTGTCAACCGGCTCAAAGACCTGGGGCTGAACAAGGGCCTTGATCAGCTCCCGGCGCTCCGCGCGAAACTGGTGACGCTGACCGATCATCTGGCGGCCGTCGAAGCGGAACTCCTCAACGTCCACGTCGACGCCGCCCTGTTTCAGCAGCTCGCCCGCCCGACCACGGCCGGCCGCACGAAAATTCCCGGCATCAAGCTCCAGGACACCCGCCTGCTGCGCCTGATGGAAGTCCTGCTGCATGGCGGCCCTCAGCTCGCCGGCTGGCGCACGGCCCAGATCCACACGGCCATCCTCCAGGCCTTTGCCCTCACCCTTGAAACGTACTCCGTGACGCAACTCCGGTACGACCTGCGCAAGCTGAAAGCGCACGGCCTGCTCCAGCGAGACGGCCGGAGCTACCGGTATCGGCTCACCGACCACGGCACCAAAGTCGCCGCCATGTTTGTGCTCTTTCACAAGCACGTGTGTGGCCCCTTGGCCAACACCCTGTTTCACCACCGACCGTCGATCACGTCCACGCCGCCTGCCAAGATCGAAGTCGCGTACCACCAAGCTGACGACGCCATTCAACATCTCATCGATCTGGTCGCCGCGTGAGAAGATCTGAGAGAGAAATTCTCAAAAACGTCCGGCTAGAGACTAGTCTCGTCTCTTGACGGGTCATTCGGGCGCAGCCAGTACTGGCTGCGCCCACCCTCCTTCGGACGCCTTGGCGGCCGGCATACATTGACCGAGGCCGTCACGCGCGGACTCACGGAAGGGCCCGGCACTGAATCTCGTGCGGCGCGCGATCCCGCGCCGCGTCTACACGCAGTTGCACATCGACTACGTCGCCGAGGTCGTCCTCGCTGCCGCGGCCGCCACTCCCGGCTTGGACGGGTATCGCATCGTCTCAGCGCCAGCCGTCCTGAAACATTTCCCCGTCACGTTCGAAGGCGCCTGATTCCGTGCCGGTCACTGGCAATGTCGCCGAGACGGGTTGATGGATCGCAAAGAATGCCTGGAAGCCCCGGGAGAGCGGCTGCGGACTGTTGTCTCGGCCGAACAAAGTTCGAAGGCGACGAGTGCGAAAGAGGTAACCGAGAGAAGAAACAGCGCGGCAAGACCGGTGTAGCCCAAGGCGTGTGTACGGATCCGCGATCCCGTGGCGGGCGCAGTCGGCGCCGTGAAACGTCTCCACACGTCCCTCTCGAAGTGCATTGACGTCGACGCCACCGAACTCCGTCATGTCACCGACGGATGGTGATCCAACGCCGAAGGGAGCCTCGCAGTCAACAACGATCAGACGACCCATCGGCTGATCACCTACCGCCTTTCTGGTCAACAGACGAAATCGACGGGCGCGAGATCGCGCGTCAACAGTGCGTATCAGCCGTTCATTCAGTTCAGCGACTTTGCAGCGCGATCGACCGGGATGCGTCTCACTCCACTACTCGAAGTCGGCGAGGGGCCTTCAGCCCCTTGAGACGAACGAGCTTGCCGACCCGCTCGTCTTTGTGTGGTTTACACCATAGTCAGCCCGCGCGCTGGTGCTTTGGTGTCCTTCGCCAAAACCGTCGCGGGTGCGTGCGTGACCTGCCAGCGTGCCCCGCGACGAAAACCATTCACTGATTGCCGCAGACCCTCATCGGCGGCGCCGCGCAAAGCACACATCGGCGCATCGAACCCGTGCAGCAGACCGTCGACGAAGAACGTCACGCGGCGCGACGTTCGTACCGATGGTGTAAGCCGCCGACTTCCGGGAACGCAGTCACCGCGCCTTCGCCGACGTCTTGCACGCGTCGTGGCGTGGGCGCGTCTTTTTCGAGCGAGAGATGTGTTCGAGACCCGTGATAGTACGTGATATACGCGGCCAACACGCGGCGCAGGTGCCGCTCCCCGAGTACGAGGACATGGTCCAGACACTCGCGCCGAATTGATCCGATCAGCCTCTCCGCGTACGGATTCTGCCAAGGACTGGACGGCGTGGACAGCACTTCACGAATGCCCATTCCCGCCACGCGACGCCGGAGCGTCTCCCCATAAATGCCATCACGGTCTCTCAACAGCCATCCGGGCGCGCTCTCGTCTGGAAACGCTTCAATCGGCTTCAATCATCTGCTGCGCCGTCCAGGTGGCGGTCGGATGCGATGTCACGTTGAAGTGGACAACCCGCCGTCGGTCGTGCGACAGCACGGCAAACACGAACAGGATTCTGCCTGTGATGGTGGGTACCGTAAAGAAATCGATCGAGACCAATGCGGCCAGATGATTCGTCAGAAACGTGCGCCACCGTGCGCCACGTCTGTGAAGACGGCGGACGCCGCCCCAAGAGCCGGGAGACGGTCCGCTCCGATACCTTCACCCCCAATTTGGCCAGTTCGCAACGTCGACGGCGACGAGGTGACGGTCGGGCGAAGATCTGAAACGCGCGGTCATCGATCCCGATCGGAAAGATTCAGGTGCCAGCCGAAGCGTGGCTACTGGTCAGTAGAGTCGTACGCGAGGAGTGTTTTCGCAGCCGTCAGTAGCGCGGTTGCCTCGGTCACGTCGGGCAAGTCGCCGCCTTCGGTGACCTCAGCGCGGGCAGCCGCGACGAGCGCGAGCGCTTCAGCGCTCCTCGTCGTGCAAGCCAGCAGCCGCGCGAGGCTCACAGAGGCGCGCAACGTAAGCAGCTTTGCGCCCAGTGTTCGTGAGATCTCGATGGCGGCGCGGAAGTCCTCTTCCGCACCGCGGCGCGACTCGGCATCGCACGACCTTGCAAGGCGCAACTCACCCTTCAGGCGGCGAAGCTCGGATGTGGAGAACTGCTCGCCAAAGCGCCCTGAAACAGCGAACGCCTCATCAAGGGTCTCCGCCGACTCATCGTACAAACGCTTTCGGAGCTGCGCCTCGGCGAACAACGCGAGCTGGAATGACTCGAACAGCGAGGAACCAGTTGCGCGCCCGGCGGCAACGCCTTCGCGCATCATAGACAATCCCCGCTCCGCTTCCCCGAGATCCGCATGCGCAATCGCGGTGTCGAGCGCGCGCGCCGCCGTTTCCGTTCGGCCGGCCAGCGCATGTGCCCAGGCGCTGAAGACTCCAGCACACGCGGCGGCGTCGTGGTTGCCATACGTCATCGCGAGAGCGCCGTCTCTCTCCCCGTCGTACAGCTCCAGAGCTGCACACGTATGGGCCTGAACTGCACTCAGGTCACCAACCGCTAACGCGGCTGGCCATTGGGCGTGGCGGGCCTGGAGCAGCAGTGCTGGATCACCGGATTGGCGCGCCAGATCGAGGAGAGTATCGGCGAGCTCGCACGCGGTGGTGACCGGTCCGCGAGTGTTATAGAAGATCCACAGTCCCCATAACGCCGGAAACAGGTGTGGAGTGGTGTCGAGTCGCCTGCACAAATCGCGGGCGCGCGCGAAGCACTCGGCGACTTCGGGAGCGGCAAAGCCGCGGGTGGCCATCAGCTCTCCGCCAAGGCCAATACGAAGGAGCATTTCGCGCGTGGCTCGTAAGGCAGTTGCCGGCAAGCCCTCCAGGAGCGCAAGCGCGCGGTGGAAATGCTTCTGCGCCTCTATGTGCGCACTGCGGCGCCGATCGGCTTCCCCGGCACGCTGAAAGTAGACGACAGCCCGCTCGGTGTCAGCCGCCTGCTCGAAGTGCACCGCGAGCTCGGAGGCGATCTCGGCCGCCCGCTCGCCATACGCGGCTTCCAACCGAATTCCGATCCGCCGATGAAGAAACATGCGTCGTCCAGCCGAGAGGCGCTCCACGAGCACGTCGCCATATAGCGCATGCAGGAACTGGAACTCCGTCGAGACGGTGCCATCGGGCCACGTGACGGCACGCCCTTCGCGAATGAACGCGTTTCTCCGCGCAAGTGCTCCCAGGATCTCTTCGACCGCCTCCACGGGCACATTCGCAGCGGTCGCAACGGTTGCGCCGGAGAACGTCGCGCCTACAACGCTCGCGACCTCCAGCAAGCGGCGCTCGGCCTCATTCAGACGATCGAGCTGGCGCTCGATCGTCCGGCGAACATCGCCCGGTATATGAAGGGAATCGACCTCGAGATCATCCCGAAGCGTCCATCCGCACTCGTGACAGAGGAGAATGCCCCGACCGAGCAGGTCGTTGAACACATTGACGAGGAAAAGGGGATTTCCTTCCGTGTGCTCGTAGACGATTTGGGCCAGCCGTCGCAGCAATGCGTCGGCACCCGGCGCCGCCGGGAATCGCTTCGTGACGTACTCGATGACCGCGTTCTGGTTCAGCGGTGCGAGCGCAATCTCCTGACAGAGACCCCTGATAGAGAGGTCGCTGACGATCGCGTGTGGCGATTGCGCCAGGTTGATCACCTGTTCGTGCCGGTACGTGCCAAGCAGCAGCACGGCGGCGCGCTCCGGACGCCGTGCGAACGAGGCGATCCAGTTCAGCGTCGAAGGATCGCTCCAGTGAAGATCCTCGAGGCAGAGGACGATTCGCGTCTGTACGGTCATGGCGTCGAGCGCCTCTGTCAGCTCTCGGAGCATGCGCTCCGGTGTTGCTCCGGCGGTCCGTCGTTGGAGTGCTCGCAGCTCAGTCCGTGTCTGCAGGCTGGGCAACTGCGCGAGCCACGTGGGCGCGTGTCGGCGCAGCGCCGCGATAAAGGACTCCCCCTCGGGCTGTCGACACAGTCTCGTCAGCGCATCGAATAGAGGCCGATACGCCTCCCCCGCACCGTAGTGCTCGACGCACTCGGCCCTGCAGATGTGCCACGACTCCCGTTCACCGATGCTCGCGAAAAAGCTTTCCACGAGCGATGTCTTGCCGATGCCGGCCTCACCCGTGACGAAGACCACCTGTCTCACGCCTTCGCGAAGCGGCCCTGTACGTCGCGATCGCGTCTGGTTTTTTGGGGGCTATCAGTACCTGCGCGATTATGACAGTCAGCCGGGCACGGATCCGAAGTTCCCCAGGACGTACGAACAGGACAAGGTGTTCGCGAAGCTGACATGGCGCTTCAAGCCTGGCCTGCAGTTGATGCAGAGTTTTCACGACGAGTTCTGGGTGAACCCTCAGATCCCGACGGTGGTGACGCCCTTCGCAGCGGCTACACGCCAGCACGCCTCGGTGCCAACGATCACGTTCGGCCATCTGACGCACACGCCGACTGCGAATACGTTCTGGGACGTGCGAGTCGGCCGCTTCATGTATCTAAGGACGGACGATCCCAACACCGGCGATCCAACGATCCCGAATCGATTCGATCGACTGACCGGCATCAACAGCGGGAATCCTCAACTGATCGGCAATTCGACGCTCATTCGTACGACCGCAAAGGCGACACTCAGTCACTACCAGCGCCGGCTGTTCTCGACCGATCATGAATGGAAGATCGGGACTCAGATCGAAAAGGGCGAGCACCACCAGGCGCAGCTTATTCCTGGCGGCGTCCGGTTCATTGATGACGGAGGGAAGCCGTTTCAAGCGATCTCCGCTGCTGCGGCCAACTCCGGTGGGCAATTCGTCACCGTCGCGGCTTTTGCGAGCGATGCGTTGACAATAGGCGATCGCCTGACGATCAACGCAGGCCTGCGCTTCGATCACAGTCAAGCGATCAGCCAAGATCTCGACGAGATTGATGCACAGGGCCGCTCGACAGGCGGGACCATTCACGGTCGGGGCACGCTGTACACGTGGAACGTGGTGTCTCCGCGCCTGGGCGTCACGGCGAAAGTGACCGCGGACGGCCGCACGATCGTGCGCGGAAGCTATGGGCGGTTCAACCAGGGAGTGCTCACGGGGGAGCTCAGCCCGATTCACCCTGGCGTGACGCCCATCACCACCACCCAATTCGATGCAACGACAGGCGGGTACACGCGTCTCGTGTCGGTGGTCGATCCCAAGGTCAACCTGTTGCTGGATCCGCGTACGCGAACACCGCGCACGGACGAGTACTCGATCGGCGTCGATCGCGAGCTCGGTTCACGTCTGGCGGTGGCGGCTGCCTACATTCATAAGGAGGGAGCCGACTTCATCGCGTGGACGGACGTGGGCGGCACTTATCGCGAGGACACGGCGCCGCTACCCGACGGCAGCAGTTTGCCCGTGTTCGTGCTCACAAGCAGCACGGGCAGCCGGCGTTTCCTCCTCACGAACCCCGACCGGTATTCGCTCACCTATAACGGCCTGGTGATGACCGCGGAGAAACGTCCGTCGAAAAGGTGGCATGCGTTGGCGTCGTACACGTTTTCGAGGACGTACGGACTGCAGGCATCGAGCGGAGCGACCGCTGCGGATCCGCAGGTCAGCACCGTCGCACCGGCCTTTCCGACGACGACGTTCGGACGAGACCCGAACAATCTGAAAAACGCATACGGCCGGCTGCCGAACGATCGACCGCACATGTTTCGCGCCATTGGCACGATTGAGGTCCCGCGCGTGCGCCTCATGGTCGCTGGCAGCTTTCAGTACTTCAGCGGGAAGCCGTGGGCGGCATCGGCGCAGGTTTCGCTCCCGCAGGGGGATCAGCGCATCCTGCTCGAGCCGCGCGGATCGCGGCGGCTCTCGTCGCAGTCGCTGCTCGACCTTCGCGTGTCGAGATCGATTCCGTTCGGGCGCGGGCGACGTGGCGAGATTCTGTTCGACGTGCTCAACGTGCTGAATGACACAGCCGAGGAGAGCCTCGCGACCGATAACCTGTTCAGTCCGAACTTTGGACGCCCTTCGATCTTCATCGATCCGCGTCGCGCGATGATCGGCATGCGGCTGAACCTGGGGCAGCCGTAACAGCCAGCGAGCTTACAAATTGACGATCTTACCGGTGTGCACGCTCGTGTCGCCGGCCAGCACAACTTGGCCGTGTCACGAGCGGTCTCCTGCTCGACAAACGCTCGGACCGGCTGCCTATGTTGGAGATCGGCCGCCCGCGGCCCTTCATCTTTCTCTCTCCCACACAATCCTGCGAAAGTCGGTCTTGCCTGGGAACATGATGCTCGGCGCGGGCGCCGACTCGATGAACAGGTGGTTGCCCTCGACTCGAAAGTGGCGTCGTTGCTCGGTGCCGTTCCACTCTTCGTTCCAGGACGCATCCACCCGCGTGACGAAGTCCTGACCTTCGATCCGGTACTTGCCGGTGTATGCGAGCATGGATCTGTGGAGCGCGGCCCGTTCCGCGTCGGTCGTTCCGGGTTTGCGATCCTCAGCAGTGGTCAACGCGATCGCGCGTCCCTCACGCGTCAAGATCAGGTAGCCCTTTGGATGCAACCCAAACACGTCCTGGGGCGGCGCGTTATCCACAATCACCTGCCATGACACGAGTCGCCAAACACCGACGAGGTCCTCAGGCCCGCCCGCAGACACCGGCACGGATATCAGCAGACAAACTAAAAGTAGCCGCCGCATCGTGCGCCTCCTGGATTGCTGTCTGATCTGGTCGCGAGCATACTCTGCGCTCACCTCTGTGGTCACACGCCATGGGGACGTAGAGCACCCCTTCAAGCAGGACCGGCGAGCCAGTGCCTCGCGCGAACGGGTTGTTTTCAACTTTACGTTCCCAGATCAGCTGACTGGTGACGGCATCGAGGGCGTAGGCATTTCCCGAAACGTCCGAGAAGTACGCGTTGTGTCCAGCGGGCCGCCCGCCAGCCGCTGTCCGGGCCCAATCGAAATCGCGACGCGAACTGCAGATGTTTCAGAAAACGCCCAATAGATGCACGCCGTCCGGGCGTCCAGCGAATAGACCGTTCCGCGCTGACTGCCCACGAACAGGCGACCGCCAACGACAACCGGCTGTGAACCCGCTGCCGAGGAGTCGGGGAACCCAAATGCCCACGTGAGTTCCAAGTGCGGCAAATCGGTGACGGTCAGCCTGCCACTTGATGCCGTCTGAAAGTGCGTATTCTCGATTGTCGGGCCCCAGCCATTCCAACTCGGACCGCTGGCAGGATCGAACCGCGGCGTCGAGGTGCACTGTCCCATGGTGGCGCCGCTGCGATCGGTGGTGAGTTTCGTCCCGGCCAGGTATTCAGCGACGGCCCGTCGTTCGGCTTCCGTCAGGTGAAGGCTCTGGTATCGCATCGAGCCACCAGTCATCACGGCAAGAAGCGATTGCGCAGTTCTGGCTCGAAAGGTCTCACGACCGAGTGCGCGATTTGTCCCATCGTGACATTTCGCACAGGCCTTTTGAAAGACAGCTGCGCCATCAGCGCCAGGCGCCATCGCACTGCCTGTGGGGGGCAGGTTGCCCCTCGCACACGCCAGGACGATGACGGCAGCTGACGGCAAAGCGAAGCAGATCGCGATCTGCAGCCACTGCTGCCGGCAGTGCGCCGCCGTTTTCAGTCGATCCGTCCGGTCAGCGAAAGCACGCATTCGGGAATCCGTTCGTCGCCGAGCCGCGGCAGTCGGCCGCTTTTGAATTATCGCAGTCGGCAGTCCATGACAGCTCTAACTTGCGAAAGCCGGCGCCCCGATTGCTCGGAGGTCCGCCGTGTCGAGACCGTCGAAGAACGCGGCGTCGCTGTCGAACAGCTGAAACGCGAACGCGGGTCGACGGGATCGAAACTCCTTGATCGCCTGTGGCAGAACCGTGTTCGCGACCAATGGCGTGGACCCGATCCGGAGCGGCGGTGCGGCGCCGACTCCCGGCCGATCCAGTCTCGCCATCACATCATCGACCTCCTGCAGTGTCCGACGGGCGCTGACCAACAACGCTTCGCCCGCTCCTGTCAATGAGACCTGCCGTGTTGTCCGGTCGAAGAGCCTCGCGTTCACCTGCCGTTCCAACTCGCGGATCATCGCGCTCAGCCCGGACGGGGTCACAAAGAGCCGTCCCGCCGCGCGGGAGAAACTGCGATGCTCGGCCACGAGCAAGAACGCCCTGAGCTGCCGGGATGCGACCTCGATCATTCCGCCGGCGCCGAACACCAAAAGGGCAAGAAAAGGGCAACGTGCTTCGAAGGCAGTCGCGCGACAGGCGAAAGTCGTGGAATTTCCGAAGGGAATTGGCTCCTCGGGCTGGACTCGAACCAGCAACCCTCCGGTTAACAGCCGGATGCTCTGCCATTGAGCTACCGAGGATCGATGAGCGCAGCAGTGCTCGGGAAGAACGATCAGTTTAACGGATCGGGCCGGACGCGCGCAAGAACCCTGGCGCGTTGGTAATCGTCTAGGCAGGCTATGCCCTCTGTTCTCGCGGCCCTCGTCTTCCTCTGCCTTGCGCAGTCCGTCTCGGCGCAACCGGCACCCGTAACTCTCTACGTGTCGCCGAGAGGGAGTGACACCAACACAGGAACGGAGGCACGCCCGTTTGCGTCGCTCGAACGCGTGCGCCAGGAGATCCGCACGATTCGACAGCGCGCCGGCGCCGCGCGTCGCGTGACGGTCTATATAAAAGGTGGCGAGTACGAGATGCGCGCGCCCGTCGTGTTCGGGCCCGACGACAGCGGCACGCCGGAGGCGCCCGTTACGTTCGAGGCGTTCAAGAATGAGAAGCCGGTATTCAGCGGCGGTCGCCGCATCACCGGATGGACGCCCGGCGCAAACGGGATGTGGACGGCTTCGGTGCCCGATGCGACGACCGGATGGACGTTCAGGCAGCTGTTCGTGAATGGCGAAGCACGCCGCCGTGCTCGCACGCCGAACGAGGGCTTCTATCGCGTCACCGGATTTCCTGACGGCGGACGGGAAGTGAACTATCACACTCCCAGCCAGCGCTTTCAATTCAAGCCGGGCGATATCGACCCGCACTGGACAAATCTCGACGACGTGGAGGTGATCGTCTATCACTTCTGGACCGATTCACACCTGCCGATCCAGTCCATCGATGCGACGACGAACATCGTCACGTTCAAGCACAAAACAGGGAAGGTATTCACAGACGACTTCACCGCCGACGGCGCGCGCTACATCGTCGAGAACGTGTTCGAGGCGCTCGATCAGCCGGGCGAGTGGTATCTGAACCATCGCACGGGCACGCTCTACTACAAACCGATGCCCCGCGAAGACATGTCGGAGGTCGAAGTGATCGCGCCGTTTCTGCCGGAATTCCTGCGCCTCGAGGGAGATCCGGCGCACGGCCGATTCGTCGAATACCTCTCATTCAAGGGATTGACATTCACCTACACGAATTGGGACCTTCCCGCGGGGAACTCGAATGACCGCCAGGGCTCCGCGAGCGTGCCCGCCGCGATCACGCTCCACGGTGCGCGTCACGTGCACTTCGAAGCGTGCGGCCTTCGCAACCTGGGCACGTTTGCATTCGAGCTCACCGAAGGCACCACGACCAACGAGTTCACGCGCAATGAGCTGACCCACCTTGCGGCCGGCGGGTTTCGAATCAACGGGGCGACTGAAACCGGTCACCCGCTGGAGCGTTCAGGGTTCAATCGAATCAGCGACAACACGATTGCGTATTACGGCGAGGTGTTCCCGTCGGCGGTGGGCGTGCTGCTGATGAACACGGAGGCGAATACCGTCGAACATAATCACATCCATCACGGCTACTACACCGGGATTTCGATCGGCTGGCAGTGGGGTTATCAGCGCAGCGTCAGCAGGGACAACGTGATCGCGTTCAACCATATTCACGACATCGGGCAGGGTCTGCTGTCGGATATGGGCGGCATCTACACGCTCGGCGTGTCGCCCGGCACCGTGATTCGAAACAATCTGATTCACGATGTCGATGCGAACCGGTACGGCGGATGGGGCATCTACAACGATGAAGGGTCGACGCACATCCTGGTCGAGAACAATGTCGTGTACAACACCAAGTTCGCGGGGTACGACATCCACTACGCGCGCGAGATCACGGTGCGCAATAACGTGTTTGCGCTGGGGCGGCAGGACGAGTTGAGCCGCACGCGCATGGAGCCGCACAAGAGCGTGTTCTTCGAGAACAACATTGTCTATTGGACGGACGGCAAGCTCCTCGCGGGCAACTGGGACGACAAGCCGTACTCGTTCTACTTCCGTCCGACGGGTGACAACGGGACTCACACGGTCCTGAGCACGTTCGATATGGACTGGAACGTCTACTTCAATCCGAATCTGTCGGCCGACCAGGTCCGGTTCGGAGAAGCGACGTTCGAGCAATGGCGTGCCCGCGGCAAGGACATCCACTCGACCTACGCCGACCCATTATTCATCGACCCCGCGCGCGGGGACTTCAGTCTGAAGGCAGGGTCACCAGCGTTGGCGCTCGGATTCAAACCGATCGATCTCGAGTCTGTCGGTCCCCGCCGCTGAGGCTCACGTGCCCCCTTGTCGCGCTTTCATACCTCTTTCCTCCGCTCCATCAGAGTTCGGCGCATGCTGCAGCCGCAGCGCCGGAGCGCTCAACGGCATGCGTCGGCATCAGCCGTCCCAGCCGCGACAAAGCAGCCGCGCTGCAGGTAGCGAACCCCTGCGTGCTCCTGGTAGGCGATGATGGTCTGCGTTCCACTGGCGGCGGCCGCGGATCGGAGATATCGCACCGGCGGTGCCGCAGCAGGGGGTCCACTTGCAAGCGATTCAGACAGGACGCGTCCCGTCCACGCGCTGCGGCTCGCGGTGTCGAAACCCAGCACGTTCACGAGCGTTGGGGTGATATCGATGTTTCCCGCGGGCGCCGAATCGACGTACCGCTGTTTGAAATCCGGGCCGGCGGCCGCCATGTTGTTGAACGTGCTGTCGCGCCCGAATCCCCCGTGCATGCCCTGTCCTTCCTGCAGCAGCGTGTCCGATATCTGAATTGCCGCCTGAAGATCCGCCGGGTTCATGTAGAAGAACTTGAATCCGACGACGAGTGCCGGTCGCGGGACCTTGCTCGTTCCGACGAGACCGATCGCGCTCAGCGGAAGCGTGCCCGGGATTGCGCCGTATTTGTCGTCGACGAACACGCCGCTCACGTAGTCGTAGGCGAGCAGTCGATCCACGACCCGGCGGAGCAGTGGAGCCTTGCCATCAGGAACGTAGATGAGATCCGATCCACCATTCGCCGCGATGACGAGACGGGCGTCAGATCCGTCCGGCCTCTCCACATCAGTGCCGAGCAGCGCGTTGCCCGATAGCGGATGCTCCCACGTCGTCAACGGCACGGTGGCGCCCGACGATCCGATGCGCAGCTTCCTGAACAGCGTGCTCCCCTGCACGCGCTGATCGGCGTCGAAGACGCTCAGCTGCAGGTCGTACGCGAGGTCGAGCGCGAGAAACCCGCACGGGAGCATTCCCTTCACCGTGTCGATCGCGCCATCGGCCCCGATGTAATCGTGGCGGGCTGACTCGCTCGCGGTGCGGCGCCCGGTGCGATGGACTTCGGATCGGCTGATCGTGGCGAATCCATGATCGGACGTCACGATAATGTCGGTGTTCGCCTTGATCGACGGATGCGCGTCGAGCCAGGCCATGAGCCGCTGGAGCGCGCCGTCCACCGCGCGCAGCGCGCGGCGCGATGTCGCGCCGTTGATGCCCGGCTGGAGCGCGCCCAGGCTGTCGCCTTCGTTATGTTGCGTGCCGTCCGGATCGCGCGACCAGAAGACGAGCGCGAACGGCGTTGCCGGCTCGTTCGTGAGCCATGGCAGCACGACATGTGTCGTCAGATCGACGAACCAGTCCTGCTGGACGACGTTGGCGGCGATCGTGCCAGGCTTCGCGTAATCCCCGCTATAGCCGTTGTTGTAGCGAGACGTCGGGCCGTACCCGTTGCTCCGGGTCGGCGCGGCGGACGCGATCCCGCCGGCGATGATCTGCTGTTCGAGATCCGCCGGCCACGGCAATCCCGCTCCATTGCCGGTCGCATCGTCCACGATGAGCCCCGGCAGCACGTCTGGAAAGCGATGGTCGCCTGGAGCGAGCGCGGCGGCGTCCTGGAGCGCGGTGGGTCCGAGCTTGCCGATCGTCGCTGTCCTGTAGCCATGGGCGCGCGCAATCGCGAGGAAGGTCTCGGAGCCGAGGACGTTTCCACCAAAATGACCGTCGAGGTCCGCCAGCACGCGATCGTTCTCGATGAAGGGGACCGGTGTGCCCGGCAGCAGATTGAAGGTGCCCGTGTCGAACATCGCGAAACCGGGCCAGATCGTGTTGCTGTACATGCCGGTGTCGCCGAGCCCGTGGCCGGTGGCGATGACCGATGCGTTCGCCATCGTGAAGGTCGGGAACACCGAGTGGCTGTTCTCGAAATGCACGCCGTGCGTGCGGATGCTCCAGAGCGCGGGTGTGTCCTGCTCGTTGACCGATCCATGCCGCAGTCCGTCGGCGATGAAGATCATCACGTTCCGCCGCGGCTGCCGCGGAACCTGGGCGCGCGTACCCGCGAAGGCGGCAGTGGCCAGGACGATCGCACACGCAGACCAGGAAACCAAGCGCTTCATAGGCATGATCGTATAGCGCGGTGGTCACGAAGCGGTAACGGCACAGTTCGCACGCGAAGGTTCACGGTCGAGGCAACCGGGGCACATGTCTTGCACTTTTATCGGCGATCTGGAGGTGAGCCATGAAATGCGCACACCCCGACTGCAACTGTTCCGTCATGCCATCCGAACAATGGGGAGAGTATTGCAGCGGTCATTGCAAGGAAATGGGCGACAAGCATGAATCGCACTGTCAGTGCGGCCATGCCGGCTGCGGGTAGCGGAGAATGTTGCGTGGCGGAGTTCTTACACTCCGCCACGCCGAACTTTCCGCTGGAGTTTACGAGTTATTAGCGCCAGCGACCCACCCCCGACACCTAGGTTCTTTCCTCGGGTTTCTGCGTCAACTGATACACGCCGGTGGCAAGCATTGTCGCAAAGCCTTCCGCGACGAGCGCGCGATTTCCGCGCCCGGCCTCCGGGCGCGACAGTCCCGTGACGCGCGCGAGCTCGGCGCGGACCGTCAGGCTGGCGCCACTCAGGAAGCAGCGCGCGATTTCGCGAACCGCGACCTCGCGGTGCACGCGGCGGCGCAATTCGCCGGGAAACCGGCCGACGGCGAGCGTCCAGATGTAGGTGAACTTCGGCTGGTAGAAGACCTCGCTTGGGATGACGATCATCGCGGCCTGCAGCTCGTCGAGTGCCCGGTTGAACGCCGCGCGCTCCTTGACGCCCGATTCATCGCGCAGATCGCCGGTGCTCATCTCCCACTCGTGCCGCAGCACGCGCAGGATCGCTCGCGCGTGTCTGCTGAGACGCCGCGCTTCTTCAGCACGCCGGATGCCCCAGACCGCATGAAAGCAGGGAACCATCCGCGGCGCCAGGAACATCGCGCGGCCGCGGGCGAGCTTTGCGTAATAGACCTTCCCGCGCTTCACGAGCTCGTCCTTGAGCAGCCAGGTGTGCGAGGCTTCCGGATCCTTCTGCACGTTGCGCGGCATCACCGCGTCACGGCGACCGCACACCGCGACGTACAGTGATGGTCCGGGCCGGCGGCAATCGGTGAGACAGGCCGCGAAGCCGACCTGCTCGATGAAGCGTTCCGCGTCAAACGCGGTTTCAACGTGGCGCGTGGCTTCACGACGCCACCAGGCATCGCGGTGCTCTTCAACCTCCGGGGGAATCTGGAAGCGCGCAGTCGGCACGGATCGTCAGCGGCGGGCGCGTTTTCGGACCTTCGCCAGGGCCATGCGTCGCGACATGGAGAGCATGCACGTCAGAGATTCTTGGGTTTGAACAGTCTGCGATATCTGCGGGTCGTCGGTCCCGCGATCATGAACAGACCGTCGCCGCGATAGTGTATCGTGCGCGGGAACTTCGGCGAGATCGCCGCGTGCGCCTTGACGACCTTCAGAATGAACAGGCTGTATTTCCGGATCAGGCTCGCGTCGACCAGCCGGCATTCGAAATTCGCGTAGCACTCCCCGATCAGCGGCGCCTTGACCTTCTCGGCGTCGACGGGCGTCAGCTTGAACCGCGCGAACTTGTCAATGTCCCGCCCCGACGTGTTGCCGATGCGCACGACCTTCGTCGCGATCTCGATCGTCGGGATGTTGATCACGCATTCGCGGCTCTTCCGGATCATCTGGCGGCTGTAGTCCTCGGTCCAGATGTAGCAGCCGACGAGCGACGGGTCCGACTCCATCACCATGTGCCATCCCATGGTCATGATATTCGTCTCGTCTTTCCATCGCGAGCTGACCAGGACGACTGGTCCCGGCTCGAGGAACCGGCGAATCTCGGAGACCGGAAAATCCCTTTTTGAATAGCGCGTCATCGAAGCACCTCCTGTCGTTCGACGCGCACATGAATCCCCTCGGCGAGCGCGTCCCCATGATCGACGTGTCGCTCGTCTGCCAGTGAGCGCGTTCGGCGTCGAGCCTCTACAGTTCCTTCACTCGGATGTTACGGAACTCGACGCGCGCGCCGTGGCCGAGCAGCCCGATGTGTCCTTTGGTGTTGGCTATACCGCGGGAGCCTTCGGGCTTGCTCAGGTCGCGATGCTCCTTGAGCACCTCTTCATCCTTCACGTCGTCCAGGTTGGCGTCGACGATTGTCGTGCCGTTCAGGATGACCGTGATGTGCCGTCCCTCTGCGCGGATCTCCTCTGAGTTCCACTCGCCGACCGGCTTCTGGAAGCCCCGTTTCGCGGGGACCACTCGATAGATGGAGCCGTGATATTGCCCCGGCAGCAGGCTGGTGTATTGCGAGCCGCTGTCGTCGAGCACCTGGATCTCCATGCCGACGTACGCGACGTCCCCCTCGAGCGGCGCGCGGATGCCGATGCCGTTGTTCGCGTTATCCGTGAGCTTGAACTCGAACCGCAGGATGAAGTTGGCGTATTCCTTCTCGGTAAAGAGATTGCCGCCGTCCTCCTTCGTCGTGAACAGGACGCCGTTCGCGACCTGGTAGCCCTCGCCGGTCTTGTTCGGAGCGCCTCGCCGCGTGCCATAGACCCAGCCGGTCAGGTCCTTGCCGTTGAAGAGCGGCGTGAACCCGTTCTCCTGCGCATGGACACCGGTCACTGCAACCAGCACCAGCCACGCGCCGGTCACCCGGACGCGTAATCGTCTCCCATTGATCATCGGTCGATTACCTCCTGAGCGAAGCGATGATGATACCTCGGCCACCGATTCGCGGATTCGGAGATTCGCGGATTCGCCGATTCGGAGATTCGCGGATTCGCCGATTCGGAGATTCGACGATTCGGAGATTCGACGATTCGGAGATTCGACGATCAGGGATTCACGATCAGGGATAAGGGATTCACTTCGCCTCCGCCCGCGCAGGTGCGGCCCGCAGCTGAACACGCCCGGCGCCTGGCTCGAAGAATCCGCGCGGGGCCATCAGCTGGCCGAGCATTTCCACGAATGACACATTCCAGATGTCACCGTGATCCTTGATCACCGTGGGCTCGACGTTCATGATCCAGAACGCCGTGGTATTGAAGGGTGTCTTGTCCGCGACGGGGGTCCGCTGATCCACCTGGAAGCATACCGGCTGTTCGCCGCGCGTCCGGAATGCGAACCGGCAGTTCTTGTCTGCCGCTGAGCAGACAGGGTGCAGGGCCCTCTCGAACCGTGCCTTGTTCTCCTCCCGGCTGCGGGTGCTTTGATCGTTCGAAACCGCGGGCGGGAAGAGCGCGGGGCAGGTGATCTCGCTGACCGTGTGCGAGTGGAGAAATGGCATGTGCGCCGCCGCCGCACGCTTGAACGCGCCGGCGCGCGGGACCGGATCAGCGAAGGTGTCGCCCGCCGGCGGGGTCGGCATCGGGGCGCTGCGCTTGTCGCTGTTGATCGTGTTCGCGACGGGCAGCAGATATTTCGTCGCCAAATCCCCTTTCGATGTGATCGCGACCAGCAGCGGATAGTCGCGACATCTCGCGGCGCGCATCTCGTCGCCCATCTCCGCGGAGCCGGGGCCGCCACCGCACTCCGCCGGATCGTAGTTCGGATGATGGACGCTGACGGGGTGCGCACGCAGTTCCTGCACGCGTCCCATGCTGAGGCGAGCATCGTTCGCGGAGTTCACGTACAGAACGAGATCGACGCGCGGATTCACGGCTCCCGACTGAGGCAGCGTGTCATACAGTTTGATCTTCTTGGTCTCGATGACGTGTTCCAGCACACGCGCGCCGAAGGAGTGGCCGATCATGAGCACGCGCGATTTGCCGCTTCCTTCATTACTCTTCTCGATAATCCGGTTCAGGATGGGTGCGAGATCCGCGCCGCTGCCGACCCGGTTCGCCGTGTTCCGGCGGCTCCAGAGCGACAGAGCCGTGTACCAGTCGGGTCCCATCAAGGTCTTCCCGCGCCAGCCGATGTAGATGCCGACGACGGGCACAGGTTTCATCCCGGTGTTCTCCGCGGCGTTGCCCGCGCGATAGCCGAGTTCCAGCAGCGCGTTCTCGAACTTTTCGACGTCCTTGGGCTTGCCTCCGGGCAGCGCTTCTGCCGCGTTGTTCTTCCATCCGTGAACGTAGACGACCGTGATGATTTTCCCGCCGGGCGCGTCCGCTTTCGCGCGATCGAGCAGCTTCAACGCTACGGCTTCTTCGTTCGGATCGAAAGTCTTCCCGTGGGAATCGAACTCGATGAATGCGAGCCTGTACTGCGAATGGCGGCAGTCGAGCGACGGTTGCTGATTTGAAGGACCGGGCACGTGCGGGCCGTTGGCCGTTTCGGGAAAGCACGCGGACGTGGCCGGCACGAACCGGAACCGCTCCTGCCGGACGCATGCCGTCGACAACAGAATGGCTCCCATCGCCGCGAAGAGAATCGGTTTCATCGTCGCACCAGGGATGAAAGGACGTCCATGTCAAACGTCAGGCCTATGTGTCCCCGGAGATCTTTTTCCTTGAGGAGCTCCGTGCGGTTTGCGTAAGAGACGGATAACGGCATCTTCACGCCCGATCCCTTGACCGGCACCGTGACCTTCGCCTGGATGACGTGGATCCATCCCGGATCGACGGTGAAGGTGTTGCCCGCAAACGACACGGCGGCGCGCTTCGTGAGCTTCTGCGACAGGTAAGCGACGCCAATCACCGGAGTGCCGATCCCCGTGCCGGCGGCAACGCGCTTCTCGACGGTGCCGAGCGGCAAATCGAGCTGGGCGGCCGCCTGAAAATCCCGTGTGCCGCCGACGCTGCGCGGTTCGGGCAGCAGCACGGACCCGGCCTGCTGCAGCGTCATCGCCACGTTGGCGGTGAGATCGAGACGCGGGCCCCACTGTCCCTCGCTGATCAGCCGCAGTGTCGACCTGTCCGGGAGGCCGTGTGTGCGAGCGTTGATGTATTCGAAGGCCACGAGCGGACGCTTCTGCATGGCCTGAAAGACGCCGACGCGCGCCTTGTCGAACGCCTGCAGCGCCAGGAGCCCTTTGGCGACCTGCTCGTTGAAGTTCGGAACACGGTCGATCATCAGGAGGCGAACATCTTCGAGCCGCCGATAGAGAATCCGCTGAATATCCGTCGCGGTGAGCGCGCGGCCCGTGTCGGCGAGCAGGTCGACCGTCTCGGTCGACCACTTCCTGTTGTATTCATCAGACGAGAGGAACGCATCGAAGGCGTTGTCGCTCCGGAGCAGCGCGACTCCTTTTGTATCCAGCAGCGTCGCGATCGCGGCGCGGTTCGCGGACGTTCGCGGATCCCGGTCATCCTTGAGTGCCACGCGTACCGAGTAGCCCGCGAGTTGTTGCCTGGTTTTGTCGAGCTGATCGTGTATGGCCTGCGGTGTCAGCGCCGCAAGCCCCGAGGGAGCCGACGCCGGTGCCGTGGTGCTGCCCGCGTCGGTGTTGAGCGTCGCCGAGTACGACACCCGCCGAAGCTGCCGGACGAAACGGGAATCGTCCTGGTAGGACGCGATGAATCCCTGGTTCTTGACGAGATCCAGCCAGCCCACCAGGTTGCCGCGCAGCGTGACCGTCGTGGCGCTGGTCGACTGCGTGAGCGCGCCGTTCTCCACGGCAAACGCAAGGATCGACGGCACCGATCCCTTCGAGACGACGCTTCCCGAGCCCGCCGCGGCCGCCGGGGCGCCAAGCTGCTTGTCGATTCGCGCATCTTCCACCGCCCGGAGGTCAAGCCCTTCGGATCGCGCCTGAGCGTAGAGGAGGAACGCGGTCCAGTTGCGGCTGGAAATCTCGGTCGCGTTCTGGATCTTCTCTCGAAAGCCGGCCTGGGGTCCGGTTGGTCCGCTCCGGGCATCGAGGATCTCCTGGATGCGCCGGCACCAGTGGTCCTGATACGTGGTCGGCTTCGGGTTGCATGGCGGTACGAGCGGCTGAGCAGTGGTGGATGCCGCTGTCAGCATCATGGACACGATGAGCATTCCGGTTTTCATCGGCGCCTCCGCGAGCTGCTCCGCCGGGATGCGGTGGTCTTTCGTGATCTCCGTCCTGTTTTTGCACGGCTTTTTTTCGTGGGCTTCGTTGTGGCCCGCTTGGCGGGAGCCTTCCTCCTGGGCCCTTTCGCGGCCCGTCTGGCGGGTGCGCGCCTTGCGGGTGCGGCGACGGCCTGCTCCACGGGATCGATCACGAAGTCGATCAGCGGTGAGGCGTCGGATTTCAAGGTGAACTTGTTGAGGTTGCTCAGAACACCGTTTTCGACCTCCGACAAATCGTACCGTGCCGTCCCCGGAGCGCTGTCGGCGAACGCGACGACGGCCTGGAGCCGTGCGTGTGTCTCCGCGACGGTAAAGGAGCATCCCGGAAGCCCGAGAATCTGCTCGCGATCGAGGAGTGCCCCGTCATATTCGAAGCGGGCGTCGGTGACTCCGTTGTTGTTCTGAGATTCAGCGACTATTTCAATCCTGGCGCCGGCCGGCGCCTCGAACAGTGCGGCGTTAATGCGTCTGAGCATTTGACCTCCGGCAGGCAGACGATACCCCGATCTGGTCACCCGCCACTGGATAGAACGACGCGGAGATCCGGACCGTACAGGCCGGTGTCGCGCCGAATTGATTTCCTCGGCGAGCGCGCTAGTATCGCGCATGCTCAATTACATCTGGTTCGGGCTGATGGCCGTGGCCCTGGTCGTCGCGGCGATCAACGGCACGGCAGAGGCGGTGACGCGCGGCGCCGTCGAATCGGCGACCGGCGCCGTGCAGATCGCGATCGGCCTCGTCGGCATCATGACGCTGTGGCTCGGCATGATGCGCGTGGCGGAAGCCGCGGGCCTGGTGACGCTCGTGGGGCGCGCACTGAGGCCCGTGCTGCGTTGGCTCTTTCCCGAAGTGCCCGCGGAGCACCCGGCCGCAGGGGCGATCGTGCTCGCGCTGGCTGCAAACATGCTCGGCCTCAATAACGCCGCCACGCCGCTCGGGATCAAAGCGATGGAGGAGCTCCAGACGCTGAACCCTGACAAAGACACCGCAACCAACGCGATGGTGACGCTCATGGCGATCACCACCGCCGGCGTGCAGTTCATTCCCGCCTCGATGATCGGGGTCCTTGCCGCCGCGGGATCGACCAATCCCACCACGATCATCGCGCCGACGATCGTCGCCACGTTCATCGGCACCGTGGCCGCCGTCATCGCGGCGAGGGTGCTGCAGCCCCTCTATCCGCAGCCGTCCTCAGTCCCCGCGGAGAACCGCGCGTGATCCGGGGCGCGCTCGACGCGCTTTCTCTCTGGGCGATGCCGGTCCTGCTCGTCGCGATTCCCCTGGTCGGCATTCTCAGGGGGGTGAAGGTGTACGACGTTTTCATCGACGGGGCAAAGGAAGGATTCGAAGTCGCGATCAAGATCATTCCCTTCCTGGTCGGGATCCTCGTCGCGATCGGCATGTTTCGCGGCTCGGGGGCGATGGATCTCGTGACCGCCGGTCTCCGCCCGCTCGTCGCGCCGGTCGGCTTTCCGCCGGAGCTCGTCCCGCTCGCCATCCTGCGGTCCCTCACGGGCAGCGGGTCGCTTGCGTTCGCGACGGATCTCATCAAGACGCACGGCGCCGACTCGCTCATCGCGCGCATGGCGGCGACGATGTATGGATCGTCCGAGACGACGTTCTACGTGCTCGCGGTGTACTTCGGTGCGGTCGGCGTGCGCCGCACGCGGCACGCCGTGCCTGCCGCGCTCATCGCGGATCTCGTCGCGGCGATTGCGGCCGTGGCCGTGTGCGCCTGGATGTTCTGAGCGGCTGCGATCACCCGGCATGGACCTGGTGAAACCGCCCGCCCTCGGGCGGCTTCGACACATCCGGATTCCGGCCCGAGCCTTGCTCCCGTTACCTGCGCTACTCAAAGGTGGGCGAATTCGCAGCCAAAAATGTCGGTTGCCTGACAGATGTGTGGCTGGATGTGCAAAACCGCCACTCGCCAGGGACCGGCCCACACTGATGGAGGAGCAGGAGCTGTCAACCATGAGCATGCCTCGATTCGCGTTCGCAGTTCTCGTGCTGCTGGTCGGATCGTCGCCGGTCCAGGCCCAGCAGGCCTCGGCCGCAGGACGCGTGAAAGTGGCGTCCGGTACCGCGTTCGTCGTGCGCGACGGCCGTCCGATCGCGGCCGCGCCGGGCCAGGTGGTGCTCGAGGCGGATGTTCTCAGGACCGGCGCCGACGGTCGTCTCGGCGTCACCCTCAACGACGACACGCGCCTCTCGCTCGGGCCCACGAGCGAGGTCCGTGTCGACCGGTTCTCCTATGCGTCCGCTGACGGCGGCCTGCGGCTCGTCCTGAAGTTCGTTCGGGGCGTGACCACGTACGTATCGGGACGTATTGCGAAGCTGTCGCCCGATGCCGTTCGGCTCGAAACGCCTTCGGCGATCGTTGGCGTCCGAGGCACCACGCTGGCCATTCGCGTCGACGAGAAGTGATCCGGATGCGCGCGGCGGCTCTTCTCCTGGCGATGGTGGCAGCGTGCACGACGGCGTGTGCGTCGAAGCGCACCGTCGTCGTCGTTCTGCTGCCAGACCAGGAGGGGACCGTCGGACGCGCCGTCGTCCAGAACAAGGGGGGTGCCGTCGACCTTGCATCGCGCGGACAGGGAGCGCGTATTCGCGGGAACCGGCCGCCCAGCCTGTTCACACTGACCGAGGCCGAGATCCGGCAGATGTTCGGCGAAGCGGTGGGGGGGTTGCCGCCGCCGCCACAGCGGTTCGTGCTCAACTTCCGCTTCGAATCCGACGAGCTGACGGATGAGGCGCGCGCGCTCGTGCCGGAAATCCTCGCGCTTGTCGGTGGACGCCCGGTGGCCGATGTCGTCGTGATCGGGCATACCGACACCATGGGCTCCGGCCGTGCGAACTTCGACCTGGGCCTGAAGCGCGCGATGATGGTGCGCAATCTCCTCACCGGCGCCGGGCTCGATGCAACGCGAATCGAGGTGTCGTCGCTCGGAGAGACCGACCTGTTTGTGAAGACTCCAGACGAAACCCCAGAGCCTCGCAATCGCCGCGTTGACATCGTCGTGAGGTGATCGGGTCCCGTGGCGAGATCGCGCGGCGCGCAGGTCCTCACCCGGCGTTTCATCTTCATCAGCGGCGCGCTTCCTGCGATCGCAGTCGCGATTCTCGCGCTCTATCGCCCGTCGTTCGCCGATCGCCCGGACGCCGCGGTGTACGACCAGACGCTGCGATGGGCGGGAACAAAGCGGCCTGCGGAGCGCGTGGTCATCGTCGACGTCGACGAACGGAGTCTCTCGACATACGGACAGTGGCCGTGGCGCCGGGACGTGATCGCCCGTCTCGTAGCAAGCCTGCGCGACGCAGGCGCGTCGGTCATTGCGCTGGACATCATTTTTGCTGAACGGGATCGCGGCGATCCGCACACCGACGAGGCGCTGGCGGACGCGCTTCGACGCGGCCGCGTGGTGCTCGGCTACGGATTCACGTTCGACTCGGCAGCATCCGACGCTGAGTCCTGTATGCTGCACCCGTTCCCGCTCGTTGTCGTTCAGCACGGCCGTGACACCGATTCAGCCCCGCTCTTCAGCGCGACAGGCGCGATTTGCAGCCTGCCCGATCTCTCCAACGCGGCGGGCTCGTCGGGATTCCTGAACGCCGCGCCCGATCGAGACGGAATCCTCAGGCGCGTTCCGCTTCTGGCGGAGCTCGGAGGAGAGGTGTACCCAAGCCTCGCGCTTGCCGCCGTAACCGCATCACAAGGTGTGCGCGGCGCGCTGCTGAACGTGTCGACCGTCAATTCGTCCTCGCTCGCTGTCGCCGGCCGGCAGGTGCCGCTCGACGGAAAAGGAAACCTGCTGGTGCGTTTTCGCGGCAGGAAGAAAACCTTCCCGTATCTCTCGGCAGGCGACATTCTCGACGGACGCGTCGCTGCAGCGGCGCTGCGCGACAAGGTCGTGCTCGTCGGGACGAGCGCTCTGGGGACGCGTGAGGTCGTGGCGACGCCGCTCGACACCCTGTTCGTTGGCGTCGAGGTGCAGGCGACCGTGGCCGATAACCTGCTGCAGGGAGACTTCATCCGCCGCCCCGAACACCAGGGCGCGCTCGAGAGCGGCGCCACGCTCGCCCTCGGTCTCGTCGTCGCACTGCTCGTCGGCGCGGGTGGGCTCGCGCTCGGCGCGGCGCTCGCCGCCGGCGGTCTCGCCGGCGTCTGGATCGCGGCCGTGTGGCTGGTCGCGACTCGCGGTCTGTTCGTCTCCGTGCTTTTTCCCACGCTGGGGTGGATTGGATCGTTCACCGGCGTCTGCCTCGTGAGCTTCGTGCTCGAGCGCAGGCGCGCAACAAAAGCAACCGTGCAAAGCACGGCGGCCCGCACGCTGATGATTCAGGCGATGCTCTCGTTGACGGAAGTGCGCGACGCGGAGACCGGGCGGCACTCGCGGCGCACGCAGCGATACGCGAAGCTTCTTGCGGAGGCGCTCTCCACGCATCCGCATTTTCGCGACGAACTCACGCAGGAGCGGGTCGAGACGCTCGCGAGCCTCGCGCCGCTGCACGACATTGGCAAGGTCGGTGTGCCCGACAGCATCCTCAATAAGCCCGGCAATCTGACGCCCGACGAGCTCGCCGAGATGCGCCGCCATCCGATCTACGGACGTGACGTCATCATCAATGCGGAGAAGAAAGCGCTCGTTCGAGACGACGAGATCCTGTCGCTCGCGAAAGCGATCGTCTACACGCATCATGAGCGATGGGACGGGACGGGATACCCCGAAGGCGTCAAAGGGGAGGACATTCCGATCGCCGGCCGCATCATGGCCGTTGTCGACGTGTACGATGCGGCGACGACACGGACGTTGTATCGGCCTGCGTTGTCACATGAGAAGGCGCTTGCGTTGATCACCTCGGGTCGAGGCAGTCATTTCGATCCCGACGTCGTCGACGCATTCCTGCGAGTCGCGCCGGTGTTCAAGGACCTGTCCCAGGGCGCGCTCGCCGAATCCGTCCCCGCCTGATCGCCGTCCGCGCGTCGGCGCACTCGCGTCCACCGCTCTCCATGTATTCATCCGGAACCGAAGGTAGAATGATCCGCATCAGGTGATGATGGTGTTTGTCGCGGTCATCACGATTCTCGTTGCCGCAGGCGTGGTGTATCAGCTGATCGGCGTCCGCCGCGACGCACGCAGGTATGCGGCGCCCGGCACGATGATCGATGTCGGTGGACAACGGCTGCATGTGATCTGCGCTGGCGGCGGACGGCCGGCCGTGCTGTTCGAGTCCGGCATTGCCGCATCGACTCTCAGCTGGACGCGCGTGCTGCCCGACGTCGCGGCGTTCACGCGCGCCTGCGCCTACGATCGTGCCGGGCTGGGCTGGAGTGATCCATCGCGAGCCGCACGGACGATGGCGCGCATGCTCGACGAGCTCGGCGGCGTGCTCGCGCACACGGCGGATGGCGGACCCGCCGTTCTGGTCGGACATTCCTTCGGGGCCTTCCTCGTGTGCGAATTTGCGTCGAGGCACCCTGCCGAAGTCGCAGGCATCGTGTTGCTGGATCCGCCAAGCGACTGGCACGAGATGACGCATCACCAGCGCGCGATGCTGTGGGGCGGCATTCAGTTGTCGCGTGTCGGTGCCATACTCGCCCGGCTCGGCGTCGTGCGCGCGTGTCTCGCGCTTCTGACCGGCGGCGCGCCGGGCGTGCCGCGGAAGTTCGTACGCGTGTTCGGACCGACCACCGCGCGCACGCTGGAACGGCTCGTCGGAGAGGTCCGCAAGCTGCCGCCCGACGTGCATCCGATGGTGCAGACGCGCTGGTGCCAGCCGAAATGCTTCACGGCGATGGCGGAGCACCTGGCGGCATTGGAAGAGACAGCGGCAGTTGTCCGCGGCCTGGCTGCTCTTCCCGACGTCCCGCTCGTCGTGATCTCGAGCGGCGATCAGACTCCGGACGTGATCGCGAGGCACCGGCAGCTCGCGCGTCTGTCATCGAACGGGCGACACGTGATGGCGGCCGCGAGCCGCCATTGGATTCAGTTCGACCAGCCAGATCTCGTCGTATCGACCATCCGCGACGTCGTCGACTGGACGCGTCGGACGCGCGTGGCATAAGAGGGCTTGCAGGTTCACATGGCAAAGCAACGAGCACCAGCAACACGTGCGGTGCGGAAACGTGCACCGAGGAAACGGGGCACGAGACGCTGGGTACGGCAGGTCAGGACCGACTCGACGCATCCACCGTCCGGCACGTTTACTGGATCCGCGGAGCAAATCGCCCGCAAAATGGCGCGGAGGGATGTTTCACCGAAAGGGCTTGGGTCCGCGATCCGCATGATCCAGTACTTCATCAATCGAGGCGGCAAGGGGCTCTCCGCAACTCGGCGCAGGAAACTCGAACGCGCAAAGCGAATCCTGCAGCGGCGTGCGGCGCACGCGCGGTGACGGCAATGAAGGCGATGAAGGCAGGCGGCGGCTGGAACGCGGTGTTCTATACGGCGCGCATGGCGAACCGCGTGGGCTGGCTGCCGCTGTGGCACGCGATGCGCGGGAAGAACGCATGCAAGACCTGCGCGCTGGGCATGGGCGGTCAGCTCGGGGGGATGGTCAACGAGGGGGGCCATTTCCCGGAAGTCTGCAAGAAGTCGCTGCAGGCCATGGCGTCCGACATGCAGGACCGGATCGCGCCGGAGTTCTTCCAGCGCTACTCGATCGCCGAGCTCCGCACGTTGTCACCGCGCGAACTGGAATTCTGCGGAAGACTCGTCGATCCAATCTACGCCGCACCCGGCGCGACACACTACCGCGTGATCACATGGGATGACGCGCTCGAGCGCGTGACGGCGAAGCTGAAAGCGAGCGGTCCTGCGCACAACTTCTTTTATGCGAGCGGCCGCTCGTCGAACGAAGCGGGATTTCTCCTTCAACTGTTCGCGCGCCTGTTCGGCACGAATTACGTCAACAACTGCTCCTACTACTGTCACCAGGCGAGCGGCGTCGGGCTGAATTCGACCCTCGGCACCGGGACCGCCACCGTGCAGCTCGACGACGTCGAGCATTGCGATCTCTACGTGTTGATTGGCGGCAATCCCGCATCCAACCACCCGCGCCTGCTCCGCAGCCTGATGAAAGTCCGCCGCGGCGGCGGTCACGTCATCGTCGTCAACCCGGCGAAGGAGGTCGGTCTCGTCAAATTCCGCGTGCCGAGCGATCCGGCCAGCCTCCTTTTTGGATCCCGCATTGCGAGCCTGTACGTCCAGCCGCACATCGGCGGCGACATCGCGCTGCTCACCGGCGTCGCAAAGCGACTGCTCGAGCGCGGGGCGGAAGATCGCGCGTTCATCGAGGAGCGCACCGAGGCGTTTGCGGACTTCAGGCGCCAGGTCGAGTCGGCTTCGTGGAGCGACATCGAAGCGGGCGCGGGCGTGGACAGGGACACGATCGATCGCGTCGCGGAGATGTATGCGTCCGCCCGCGACATCGTCATCGGCTGGACGATGGGAATCACGCATCACGTGCACGGCGTCGAAAACGTGCAGATGATCGCGAACCTCGCGCTGCTGCGCGGCATGATCGGGCGGCCGAACGCGGGCGTCATGCCGATTCGCGGCCACAGCAACGTGCAGGGTGTCGGATCGGTCGGTGTGACGCCGCAGCTCAAACAGCACATCCTCGCGAAGTTCGAGCAGCGTCTTGGCGTGCAGGTCCCGAAATCCCCCGGGCTCGACACGATGGCCTGCATGGAAGCGTCAGGCCGCGGCGAGATGCAGGCGGCCCTGTGTCTCGGTGGCAACCTGTTCGGCAGCAATCCCGACGCGAAGTGTGCCTCGGACGCGTTATCCAAACTTGATTTGATTACATATCTTTCGACGACGCTCAACACCGGGCACGCATGGGGGACCGCCAGGGAGACGCTCGTGCTGCCGGTCCTGCCGCGCGACGAAGAGCCGCAGCCCACGACGCAGGAATCGATGTTCAGCTACGTGCGCTTGAGCGATGGCGGACGCGCGCGGTATCCGGGCCCACGCAGCGAGGTGTCGGTGCTCAGCGAGATCGGCCGGCGGGTCCTTGGCGACGATGGTCCGGTGCGCTGGAGCGATCTTCGAAGTCATGAACGGATCCGCGGCTTGATCGCCGAGCTCATTCCCGGCTTCGAGCCGCTCGCCGACATCGATCGCACGCGGCGCGAGTTTCACATTGCCGGGCGTCACCTCGACGGGCCGCAGTTTCCCACCCCTTCCGGCAAGGCGCGCTTTCACGCGGTTTCGCTGCCGGCGATTCCACCGCCACACGGCGCGCAACTGCGGCTGATGACCATCAGGTCCGAGGGGCAGTTCAACACCGTCGTCTACGAAGAAGAAGACATCTACCGCGGACAGGAGCGGCGCGATGTCATTCTGATCAGCCCGGAAGACATGCGCCGCCTGGGCCTCGCAGCCGACCAGCCGGTGACGGTCCGCAGCTCCGTCGGCCAACTGCATCACCGGCTCGTTCGCCCGTATGACATTCGCCCCGGCAACGCTGCGATGTACTACCCCGAAGCGAATGCGATCGTGCCGCGGGAGATCGACCCGCGATCGAAGACGCCGGCGTTCAAGTCCATGCTCGTCGAGCTCGTGCCGGAATCGATCCTCAGAAGAGGAACCGCACGCCGAGCTGAACCTCGCGAGGCGTCAGACGCGTCGCGCTGATCCGTCCGAACTGCGCGTTGCCGAATGTCGTGCCCGGGTTCGCGAAGTGCGCCTTGTTGAACACGTTGAACGCATCGAGTCGCACCTCGGCAACCTTCCCGCGGATTGACGTCTTCTTGAAGGCCGACACATCGTTGTTGAAGACATGCGGGCCCCGGACCTGGCCGATCCGGTAATTACCGAACGCGAACTCCGCGGGATCCGCGAAGCACGCCGTATCGAACCAGGTCGTAACCGTCTTCGGCATCGCGATCGCGCTGCAGGTCGCGTCGGGCCAGTTGCCCGTGCCGGTGTTCAGGCGTGACGCCGACACTCTCAAATCGAGCGGATCGCCGCTGTGGAACGTGGTGATCGAGCTGACAGCCCAGCCTCTGAGGAGCGCACCGACCGCCCGCGATTGTGGTGTGAACGGCAGCTCGTAGCTTGCGCTCGCGGTGAAGATGTGGGGGATGTCGAGCATCTTACTCCCCCCCGTTCCAGGGGAGAGCAGGCGCATCTTCAGACTCGGATGCAATCCGACGGCGACCACGTCGTCTTCGGTTCTCGAGTACGTATACGAGCCGAGTATCTGGAGACCATGCGAAAAGCGCCGGTCGATCTTCAGCTGCAAGGCGTCATACCATGACTTTCCGTCGCCGTCGCGTAGATTGATCGTCGTCAGCGTGGGCGCGATTGGGAAGTACGGCCTTCGCTGCTGGACGGCGCCGGGACCGGGCATCGGCACGTTGACGTTGTAGCTGCGGAAGAGATTCGTGCCGCGCGTGCCGACGTAGCTGGCTTCGGCCATGGTGTTCCAGCCAAGCTCGCGCTGGACGCCGACATTCCACATCGTTGCCCTGTCTTCACGGAAGTGCGGCGGGATATAGAACACGGCAAAGCCGGCAGGCGGCGTCAGCGTCGGCTGCAGCTCGACACGCGCGAAGGCCGGCAGTCCGTCGCTGATGCTGCGGAAGGGCGTGAACTGCGTGGGCGAGACGAGATTGACCTCCTGGAAGAACGGGTAGTTCCGTTCGTTCGTACCGCCGTTTGCGCCGAAGTTGTCGGCGAAGTAGCTGACGCCGAATGCCGCGCGCACCGCCGTCCGCCCGCCGTCGGGCGTGTAGGCCACGCCCAGGCGTGGTGCGACATAGTCGTAGTGCGTATCGAGATCGGGCCCGCGGTTGCTGCTCGACGCGACGTGAATCAATCCGTCGTTGATGTTGAAATTCGACTGGCGATTGTGGATGTCGACGGGAGGCGTCATCAGCTCCCAGCGCAAGCCGAGCTGCAGCGTGAGCGCGCGCGAGACCCGGAAGTCGTCCTGGACGAACGCCCCCAGAAAATTCCGGCGGACTTCGGGGTACGTGTCGACGATGTCCCGCTGAATCTGGTTCGGGTAGCCAAGCAGGAAGCTCGCAAACGAATGACCGGTACCGGATGCGCCGCTTCTGCTCGTATACAAACGATCGAACACGAATCGCCCCTGCGGCTGCGTCTGTGGATTCGTCAGCGTGGAGCGCATCAACCGCCAGTCCGCGCCCGCTTTCAACGAGTGCTTGGCCTTAATCCAGGAGAAGTTGTTCGTCAGGTTCAACGTGCTGCCGTACCGGACGGCGTTGGTCGTGCCCGGTGAACCGGTGTTGCTGAAGCCGGATGGCCGGAAGCTTGCGATCCCGGTCGTCTCGGGGTGGCCGGCCAGATTGCCATTCGGAATGCCGAGCTCGTTGTTCGTCTCGAGTCCAAAGTCCTCCGCGAACTGGTGCGTGTCGTAACTGTTGTAGCCAACGCGCAGCTCGTAGAACTTGTTGGGCGCGAGCGCGTGCGTGTACCCTCCAACGACGTTGTAGTTGGTCGAGTCGGAGTTGTTCGCTCCCATGAAGATGTTCCCGGGCGCCGGCTCGTCGTAGTGCCGCTTCGACAGCGAGTACCGCGCGAACACAGACGCATGGTCGTTCAGCTTGTAATCCACCCGGACGTCGCCGGCATTGACGTCCTGCGTCAGCACGTTGTTCTCGACATAGTTGTCGGCGAGGCCCGGCCGATTGGGAAGCGGCCAGATGTCGGCGACCTTCCGTGCGATCGGATTGATCCGGCTGCCCGGAATCGCGTTTCCATCGAATGCCAAGGCGGTCAAGGGGTCGTAGATCTGGACCGGCACTTCCGTGAAGATTCCCTGCCGCATCAACGCCGTCGGGACGGTCAGCGTGACGGTGCGGCCTTGATCGAGGCGCAGCCCCTGATAATCGCCGAAGAAGAACGCGCGGCTCTTCATGATCGGGCCGCCGAGCGTTCCGCCGAACTGGTGCGAGCTGAAGGGGGGCTTTGCGGGGGCGAAGAAGCTGCGTGAGTTCAACGCGTCGTCGCGAAGGTATTCGAATGCGGAGCCGTGAATCTCATTGGTGCCCGACCGGATGGTCAGGTTCACGGCGGCGCCGCCGAAAATACCGAATTCGGCCGTCGGGTTGTTTGTCTGGACCTTGAACTCCTGGATTGCCTCGAGCGGCGGCGTGATGTTGATGTAGGCGTTCAGCGGCTCGTTATTCACAACGCCGTCGAGCAGGTAGTTGTTGCCCGACCATGGCATCCCGTTGACCGTGTGCGCCGTCGCGATGCGCGCGCCACCCGACGACGCGTTCTCGGCAGAGTCGCCGCGCCCGTAGAAGGGCATGGCGCCGGGCGTGAGCGTGATCAGGTGCTGAAAGAAGCGACCGTTGAGCGGCAGCGCCTGGATTTGCTTCATCTGGATCACCTGTCCGAGCTCCGACGTCGTGCTTCGCACGAGCGGGCTCTCGCCGCTAACCTCGACCGCCTCGCTCACCGCGCCCACCTGCAACGCCATGTCGAGCCGCGTCGTCTGCGCGATCTCGACGATGACGCCGCCACGCACCGTTTTCTTGAACCCGGGCTGTTCGATCATCACCTGGTAAGTGCCGGGCATGAGCAGCGGAATCGTGTAGCTGCCGCGCGCGTCGGTGACGACATTGGTGGCGATGCTCGTCGCGGTGTTGGTGACGGTGACGCTCGCGCCCGGCAGGACGGCGCCTGTCGAATCCGTGATCGTCCCTGTGATGGTGCCGCGGATGGTCTGCGCCGCGATCGGCGATGCCGTGACGCTGGCGGCCAGCAGAACGGTGGCGACGGCCGCGGCGCGGATGATCTGGGCCTGCCCTGAGCGAGCGGAGCAAAGCCGGCGAGTCGAAGGGCTGAAGATCATGGTGCCTCCCGGTGTGTACGCGATGCGACTACTGATATATCAGTTTCAGCGCGTGGGACTATGGCATTTCGGGCCGTGGGAGGTCAAGACGGGGATAGAATGCCGTCCTCACATGAGCAGCAGACGAAGACCGCGTTCCACGACGCTGGCCGACGCGGCGTACTTCGTGGTGCGGGAGGATATCCTGCGCGGTCAGCTCCGGCCGGGGATGCCGGTGTCGCGCCGCCGCCTGGCGCGCGAGCTCGGGATGAGCGTCGTACCGGTCACGGACGCGCTGAAACGTCTTGAAGAGGACGGACTGCTCGAGACGCGCGCGCGCGCCGGCACCCGGGTGCGCGTTCCGAGCGAGACGGATGTGCGCGAGCTGTACGAACTGCGCGAGGCGCTGGAAACGCAGGCCGCGCGGCTGTTCGCCGAGCGCGCGACGCCGCAGCAGTGCGCGGAGTTGCGGCGCTTCGCGGCGGAGGTCGACGTGCTCTTCAGCCGGCTCGCCACGGCCGGCGACGATCCCGCCTTCCGATTCAAGGTCCACAGCCGCCACGTGCAGTTTCACATGCGAATCGCGGAGTGCGCAGGCAGCGCGCTGCTGACGCACATGATCGAGCGCCGGCACGTGCTGATCATGAACTGGCTGTTCGATGTCTCCGCGCGGCGAACGCCGCTGCCTCCCGGGTTCCACGCGCGGCTCGCGACTGCGCTGACGTCCCGCGATCGCCAGAAGGCGGACGCCGCGATGCGCGCGCACGTGCAGTACGGATTCAAGGAAATCTCTGGTGGGCTGCGCCTGCTCGATCCCTCCGAGTGGCGCGAACGCCAGCGTCATGGTGCCGCGCGCCGGAGCGCCGCCCGATAGGCCCGCGGCTGCTCACTCCGTCTCAACAGGACGGCCGGATCCGTGCGCATCGCACCCTGGCGCTCATGACGCCTTAGACGGGACCGATCGCCTGCCGTTGGCGCAGAGGCGCGAAGATCGGCGGCCTGTCGAGAGGTACGCCGGTCCCTGAAATCCCGAAAGGTACCGAGTGGTTCCGCCGGGCCCCCTCGTTCTTTACCTGCAGGAGGGAGACATGACGCAACCCACGAGAGGGTCGGCCAAGCTGGCAGAGCTCTCACCCGAAGCTCTGCACATGGCGATCAACACCGCGCGTGACAGCTACAAGGTCGAGCGCTGGTGGAAGTACGGTCAGCCGGCGATCGATCGCATCGCCGGCGTGCTCAACGTCACCGATCCGCACGCGGCCGGAGAAGTGATCGGACGGCTCGCCAACATGCACAGCGGCGAGCTCCAGGTGCGTCTCGACGTGTTTCCGTATGGGATTCCCGTCATCGATGGCGTCCGCGTGCACGTCAACCTCGATCAGAAAGTCGGCTGACCGTCGTCCTTTCGGCTGCGTGGCGGGGCGGGCCCAGGCCCGTCCCGCTGCCAGACGGTGATTCATGCCCCAGACATCCGGCCCAACCGGCACATACCGGGTGGTGCAGGTGCACCCGCTCCTCAGGTGCAACCTGCGCTGCCTCCACTGCTACTCCGAGTCGAGCCCGCGCCAGCTCGCCACGCTGGCGATTGAGCCGCTGTGCCGCGCGCTCGAGACGCTGCGCGAGGAGGGTTTCAACGGCGTCGGCGTCTCGGGCGGCGAGCCGCTGATGTACTCGGAGCTGCGGCCGCTCCTCGAGCACGTGCGATCGCTCGGCATGATCGCGACCGTGACGACCAACGGCATGTTGATCGACGACGCGCGCGCCTCGATGCTGCAGGAGCTCACGGATCTCGTCGCGATCAGCATCGATGGGCCGCCGGACGCGCACAACACGGTTCGCGCGCATCCGCGTGCGTTCGATCACATGGAGCGCGGCATCGCGTACCTGAAGAACGCCGGCGTGCCGTTCGGGCTCATCTTCACGCTGACGCAATTCAACCTGGATCAGATCTCGTGGATCGCGGAGTACGCCGTGTCGCACGGCGCGGGACTCTTCCAGGTGCATCCGCTCGAAGAGGTCGGCCGCGCGTCCGGATCACTGCCGGGCGCGGCACCCGATGCGCTCGAACTGGCGCGCGCATTCGTGGAAGTTGCGCGGCTCCAGGCCGAGTACGCGGGACGGCTCGTGATTCAATACGACGTCGCGGACCTCGGAATTCTCTCCGCGCATCCGGAGCGGGGCTTCGCGGCGGGAAGTTGTGCATGTGTGAACGCGCCCGGCGCGCGGTTCGCGGACGTGATCGCACCGGTGATCGTCGAGGCGGACGGCGCGATCGTGCCGCTGCAGTACAACTTCTCGCGCGCGTTCCAGATCGGGAACGTGCACGTTCCCGATCTCAAAGGCCAGCTCGACACCTGGCGGCGGGAGCGCTTCGACAGTTTCCTCGCGCTTTGCTCCGGCGTCTACAACCGGGTCCTCTTCGACAATCGGCCGGAGTACCCGTTCGTGAACTGGTACGGCGAGGTCCTGGCGGCGTCTACCGTGCCGCAAAAAATGGAAACAGCCGTCTGATCTCTTCGGCGTTTGGTTTGCGGCCGTATTCGGAGATTTCGAACGCCTCGGCCGCCTGCACCTTGTCGCCCCGCTCCGCGCCATAGAGCTCACGCAGCTTCTCGCGATACTGCGTGGCCGTCGAGATGAAACGGCGCCTGAAGGACTCCCTCACCTCGTTCTTCCGCCGCGCCTTCCCGGCGTCGTCACTCGGGACCAGCTGCGGTCCGCCATTGGCGCCCCCTTCGTAGAACTGCGACGGGAGCGCTTCCACGGCAGCCAGCTTCTTCTCCAGCACGTCGTCAATCGACACGACGATGTCGGCCCGGAAGGGATTTGGCCTTGTGAAGTTGTCTTCGTAGGAAAGGAAGACCGGGTTGCGCTGCAGGTGCGGCGTGTCGGGGACGAAGAAGGGCACCGTCACCATGTACGATGCGTCCTGAATGAGCTGACCCACGGCGCGATGATCCGGGTGATAGTCGTTCGGGCGATGGCCGAGGACGATGTCGGCTTTCCACTCGCGAATCAGCCTGGTGATCGTGCGCCGGTTTTCAAGCGTCGGCTCCAGCTCGCCATCGTGGATATCGAGCACCTGCGTCGTGATGCCAAGAATTTTCGCGGTCTCCATCGACTCCGCGGTGCGCCGGCGCGCGAGCGGGCCGCCCGCCTCTCGCCAGTGCCCGATGTCGCCGTTCGTGCACGCGACGAACTTGACCTTGTGCCCGAGCGCCGCCCATTTCGCCGCCGTGCCCGCCAGTCGAAGCTCATTGTCGTCGGGATGCGCGCCGAACGCGATGATGCGGAGCGGCTCCTGTTCCGCGGCCGGCACCACGCTCGCCGCAAGGGCGCACAGCATCAGCGCGCCAATCAGCACAACCGGCTTGCTCATATGGCCTCCTTGAATCTCACGGTTCGCGCGACTCTCAGTCAGCGCGCGGGGATTATGCCATTACTGGCTCTTCAGCGTGATCGCTGCTGCGACGCGGTCAGCCTCCGGATATCATGCGGTGTTGAAGGAGACGCCGCCATGATTACTGGAGCACACGTGCTCATCTACACGAGCGATGCGGACGCAGACCGCGCGTTCTTCCGCGACGTGTTGGGACTCCGGCACATCGACGTCGGCCATGGCTGGCTGATCTTCCGCCTGCCTCCGGCGGAAGCGGCCGTTCATCCCGCGGACGAAGGCGCGCCGCTGTCGCACGAGACGCCCGGCATGGTGGGCGCCCACCTGTATTTCATGTGCGATGACCTCAAGGCGGAGATACAGGCGCTGGCGGCCAGAGGTGTGAAGTGCGCGCCGGTTCAGCGCGAACGCTGGGGCATCAGGACGGCCCTTCGGCTTCCGAGCGGCGGCGAGCTGGGACTATATCAACCAACGCACCCGACCGCGCTCAACCTGTAGCGGCGCTGTCGATCAGCCGGTGCATGTTGGCGAGGCTCTCGCGCATGCCGGCAAGCCGCTTTTGCATGTTGTCGAAATCCCCTTCGTACTCGAGCACGACGAGTCCCTTGAAACCGGCATCGCGCATCGCCGCGAACACGCCGGGAAGATCGATGGTGCCTTCGCCGAGGACCGTGTTCTCCCCCTTCGGATCCACATCCTTGATGTGAATCGCCACTGCGCGCGGCGACAGCACGCGCGTCGCACGCACCGGATCCACACCGGATCGCGCGAAGTGCCCGATGTCGATGCACGCGCTGAGATTCGGGTGCGCGTCGAGCACCGACGAGACATGTCCGAGTGTTTCGTATCGCGCCGCCGGCCCATGATTGTGGATCGCGATCCGGATGCCGTACTCGGATGCGAGCCTGTTCAATAACGACAGCGACTCCCGCTTCGGTCCGCCATTGATATAGGTGTACCCCATCGTTTTTGCGTACTCGAAGATCGGCCGCGCGACCGCCTCGCTCTCCGTGAACGCGTCATGAATATAGACGCCCGTGGCGACGATGCGCGCCGCACTGAGCGCCTGCCTGGCGCGCGCCATCTGCTCGGCCGACGACGTGAACGCGAGGTGCCCGTCGTGCAGCTCGAGGAAACGGACCCCGAGCGCCTGCACGTGCTTCAACATCGTGTCGAGGTCGACGTCGTGGAAGGACCACGTTTCGAGTCCGATTCGATAAAGCTCGCGCGATCCCCGAACCTGTTGAAACATGCCGAGAGGGACGATCGCCGAGAAGCCGGCGACGAACGAGCGGCGCGTGAGGGTCATAGCGCCGCAATTCTACAGCCGGCAGCCGGCTTCGAAACCAGTATCAGACGCGGGCCGGATCACTTAAGATCGCGCCTGCAGGGACACAGCTCGTGCGGCAGAACCCCAGGCAGTTTGATGCGGTCGTGGTCGGCTCGGGCGCCTCCGGAGGCTGGGCCGCAAAACGGTTGTGCGAGGCCGGACTCACCGTCGCGCTCGTCGACGCAGGGCGCCCCCATACGGCGGCCGACTTCCGCGAGCACACACCGGCCTACACGCTGAAATTCCGCAACATGGCGCCGGAAGTCGTGGGGCGCACGCGTCCGCGGCAGCAGGAGTGCTACGCCTGCACGGAATTCAACTACGACTGGTTCGCGAACGATCTCGAAGAGCCGTACACGACGCCGGCCGATAAACCATTCAGCTGGCAGGGGCGCATGCGCATTACCGGCGGGCGCACCAACGTCTGGGCACGCCAGAGCTATCGCCTCAGCGACCTCGATCTCAAGGCCGCGTCCTTCGATGGCTACGGTATGGACTGGCCGCTCGGATACAGCGACCTCGCGCCCTACTACGACGTGGTCGAGGAGTACGTCGGGATCAGCGGGCAGGCCGAGGGCGTCTACGAGCTGCCCGATGGACGTTTCCTGCCGCCGATGGCGCTCACGTGCCCTGAGATGCGGCTGCGCGAGCGCGCACTCGCACGCTTCGGCCGTCATATCACGATTGGCCGTACCGCCAATGTCACGCGTCCACACAAGGGCCGCTCGGCGTGCCACTATTGCGGCCCGTGCGAGCGCGGGTGCATCACGCGCTCGTACTTCAACTCCGCTTTTACGACGGTGGCGGACGCGATGGCGAGCGGCCGCTGCACGCACGTGCCGAACGCGATGGTGTCGCAGGTGATCATGGACACCGAGCGGAATCGCGCGCGCGGGGTGCGCTATGTCGATCGCGTGACGCGCGACGTCCGCGAGGTCTCCGGCCGCGTCGTCGTGCTGTGCGCGCAGGCGCTCGAGTCCGTCCGCATCCTGTTCAACTCCGCGAACCGTCAATATTCGAACGGACTCGCCAATTCAAGCGGCGTGCTCGGACATTACCTGCAGGATCATGTGTGGAACGCCGGCGGCGCGCGCGGCACGTTCCCGGATTCCCCCGGCACGCCGACGCTGAACCGCCCCGCACGCCCGAACGGGTTCTACGTGATCAGGTTCCGCAACACGAAAGACGGGCCGCGATACTCGAAGTTCCTGCGCGGCTACGGCATGCAGGGGGGCTTTGGCGACGGCGTCCAGTTCAACTGGAACGCGCCGGGCTTCGGCAGCCGCTTCAAGCGCGGACTGCTCGAAGGGGTCACCACCATGAACATGGGCGGATTCGGAGAATGCCTGCCGCGATGGGAGAACTTCGTCGAGATCGATCGGAACACGATCGATGTTTACGGCATTCCCGTGCTGCGGATCAACATGTCCTGGAGCGACAACGATCGCGCGATGATCCCCGACATGGCGGAAACGGCCGCGGAAATGCTGGAGGCGGCCGGCGCGAAGAACATCGAGCCGTGGACGGTGCCGGACCGGATGCCAGGGATGGGGATCCACGAGACCGGCGTCGCGCGCATGGGCGCCGATCCCAAAACGTCAGTGTTGAATCAGTTTCAGCAGACGCACGACGTCCGAAACCTGTTCGTGATGGATGCCGCCGGCTTCGTGTCGAGCGGGTGTCAGAACCCGACGCTCACGATCATGGCGCTCGCCGTCCGCTCCACGGATTTCCTGCTGGGCGAAATGAAGCGAGGAAATCTGTGACACCCGTTCACTGAAGATCGCGAACACCCCGCTGAGTGCATGCGCTTTGCATGAAAGGAACGCATGGATTTCACACTCAGCTCACCGGCATTCGCTGACGGCGCGGCGGTACCCGCGCGGCACACCTGCGACGGCGATGATATTTCGCCGCGGCTGACATGGAGCGGCGCACCCGACCGGACGCGCTCGCTCGCGCTCGTGATGGACGATCCCGACGCCCCGCGCGGCACCTTCACGCACTGGGTTGTGTACGATCTGCCATCAGATCTGACGGAGCTTGACGAGGGATCGACGCAAGGAACGCAGGGACGGAACAGCTTCGGGCGGACGGGCTATGGCGGTCCCTGTCCGCCGCCTGGTGGACCGCATCGCTACCGATTCACGCTGTACGCGCTCGACGTGCCGACACTGGCGCTCGCGAACGGTACGCGGGAAGAGCTCGAGCGCAAGATCGACACACACGTGCTCGGCACGGCTCAGTTGATGGGGCGCTATCAGCGGCAGCCGGTACGCGCGCGCTGATCGCAGCTGAATTGCCAAAATCGAAATGATGGCAATTCCTTCACAGGTGGTGTCCCGCAGGATGTTCGCACCCGGGCAGCTTGTCGAACATCACCTGCCCGGTCCACCCGAGCTCGCGCATACCAATCTCGGACGAGTAGTAGGCGCCCGCGATCCAGCCGCGCAGGTCGTCGAAGTCGTTCCGAATCGTCGCGTCCGGAGCGCCCGCATTCGTGGTCGACGCATAGGTGAGCAGATCATCCTGCTCGGCGGGCGTGAGCCGCTTCCACGATTTTTCGTGGCGCTCGATCGCGAGTTTTTCGAATGCACCGAGATCGCCCAGCAGCCGGCGCTGGCTCGCCGCGGCGCCGATCGACAGGAGTGAATCGACAAACGGGGCCACGCGCGCCTTCGTTGATCCTGGAACAATCCGCTCTGCAAGGACCTCGAGCGTCTCGAGCTGGTGTCGATCGAGGAACACGGGCGTGTAGTTCTGCTTCGTGGCCTTCGCATCGGCTGTCGCGACCGACGACTGATCGGCCAGGTGCTCGTGCATCGGGTGGCCGCTCGGAATGAACGGCAGCACGAACCCTGCGCCGGCCGTGCCGGCCAGGGATTGCAGCATCGCGCGGCGGGTCGTTGTTCCACTCGAACTGCGATGGTCGCTCATCGGCGCTACTTCTTCGATGGATTTTCGACCGGCAAGTCCCGGCGCGCCCAGTCTTCGAACGATCCGTCGTACAGCAGGACGCGGTGCCCGAGCGTTTGTGCGGCGAACATCACCGCGGTCGCCTGCTGTCCAATGTGACAGTACGCGATGACGGTATCGCCCGCCTGCACGCCACCACTCGCGAACGCCTCCGCCAGCTGCGCGGCGGATTTCAGCTTCAGATCTTCCGTTATAAGCGCTGAGAACGGGACGCTGCGGGCTCCCTCGATGTGTCCCGCCTTGCGGTGATCGCGCGGGCCTCCCTCCTGAGTGCCATCGAAAAATCCACGGTCGCGTGCGTCGACCACCGCATATCCCGGCTTCCCAAGGTGCGCCTGCACGAACGCTGCGTCGACGACGATTGACGCGACCTGCAGTGGCGACAGCGTGCCGGTGCGCGCGGGGGGAACCGCCTCGGTGACGGCGCCGGACCTCTTGACCCAGGCGTCCATCCCACCGTCGAGCAGCGACACATTCTTCAAGCCTGCGTAGAGGAACGTGAACACGACGCGCGTCGACGGACTCACCCAGTCTTTGCCGTAGTAGACCACGACGTGCGAGCCGTCAGAGATGCCGAAGCCGGCCAACTGCGCACGCAGAGCGTCGGGAGGAGACATCTCGAGCGTCAGCGAGTCGGGTCCCTGCGCGGGCAGCGAAATGTCCCGCGTGCTGACGTATCTCGCGCCTGGAATGTGCCGCGCGTCGTACCCCGCTTGGTCCCCGACGTGGAGCAGCACCAGGTCCGGATCGCCAAGGTGCGCGGCCAGCCAGTCGGGCGAGACGAGCATCGCGTCCCGCGGATCAGCGGCCCGCGCCGGCGCGGCGAAGAGGAGCACGACGAAACAGACGACGGACGCGAGGAATGGCGGTTTCAGCATGTCGCCTTATTCTACGCCCGGCTGGCCGCACTCCGGCTGACGTACTGTTCCGCGGTTTCCCTGACGCCAAGACGCCTCAGGATCGTCATCATCGGGCACCAGTTCGTGAACGCCGACTGGAAGAGGTTCAGCCCGACGAACACGGTGAACCACAGGAAGTACGGGTGCACGAACATGCCAAGCAGTACGCTCGCGGTGGCGAATGCGCCCGCGATGAGGCGAAGCATGGGTTCGACAGTCATGACGTCACTCCTTCTGTAATTACCGGAACGAACAGGATCGGCACCGTGCAGAAACGGACGAGCGGTTCACCGTGGCGCGCCAGCCACTCGGGTGTCCTCGGCTGCGGCGCGGGGACGATGGCGATGGTTGCGTGCGTGCGTCGCACGGCGAGGTCAAGCGGATCGTCGCTGCCGTCGAGCAGGTGCCCGCCAAAACACCCGGCGAGCGCGTGAGCGTAATCCGTGATGGCGGCGAGGTCCGTCCCCATGCCCGCGTGGATCACGGGACGATCGAACAGCCCGCTCGAGGGCGCCGACCCGTCGGCGCGGACGACGAGCAGCGGCTGCGCGACCTCGCGGAGCACGCGTTCCGCAACGGACCCGAGCCACCACCGCTTCGGTCCGTGCCGGCCGTGCGTGCCCATAATCACGAAGTCGGCCGCGCCCGACGCGTGCACGATCGCGTCCACGGGAGCCCGTTCGTCGATTGCGGCGGAGAATGCGGCCAACGTGTGACGCCGCCCGAACCGGATCAGGAACTGTTCTGCCTGAACGTGAAGCGCGTGTCGCTGCCGCTCGAGCGCATCGACCTGCTCCGCCGTGAAGTACGCCGGCGCCTCGAGCAATTCGGCGTGCAGGAGCGTCAGCGTCGCGCGGCACCGCTCCGCGATCGCGCCGGCGGTCGCCACCGCGCGGGCCGAGGCATCCCCGAAATCGACGGCCGCTACGATCGAACGTGGAATCGAAATCATGGCAGGCCTCACACGACCGCGGCCGCTGGAGACGCAGCGCCCGCGGCGTGCCGATGCGTCAGGTAATAGGTAATCGGTACAGTCATTCGCGATAGCAGCAGCGAGGCAACCTCTCCCGCCATCAGCGAGATCGCGAGTCCCTGGAAGATCGGATCGAACAGAATGACCGCGGATCCGGCAATCACCGCCGCGGCCGTCAGCGCCATGGGCCTGAACCGCACGGCTCCCGCATCGATGACGGCCTCCTCGATCGACATGCCGTCCCTCAGCCGCAGCTCGATGAAATCGACGAGGATAATCGAGTTCCGGACGACGATCCCCGCGCCGGCGATGAAGCCAATCATCGACGTCGCGGTGAAGAAGGCGCCAAGCATGGCGTGCGCGGGCAGGATCCCCACAAGTGAGAACGGGATCGCGAGCATGATCGTGGCGGGAGTAATGAACGACTGAAACCACCCGACCACGAGGATGTAAATAAGCACCAGCACCGCCGCGAACGCGATGCCGAGATCGCGGAAGACCTCGTAGGTGATGTGCCATTCCCCATCCCACTTGAGGGCGTACTTCGACGTGTCGAACGGCTGATGCGTGTTGAAGACCTGAAGCCCGTAGCCTTCGGGCAGCCGGACATCCGCCAGCGCGCGGTTGACCTGCAGGATGGCGTAGACGGGACTCTCGATCAGCCCGGCGACGTCCGCGGTGACGTAGGTCACCGGCTGAAGATTCTTGTGATAGATGCTCGTGTCGTCGTCGGCCATGACCGCGCGAGTGAGCTCGCCGATGGCGACCGGCGTGCGGCCGCTCAGCCGGATCCCCCGGACGGCCTCGAGCGATGCGCGCTCGTCACGCGGGAGCCGCAACAGGATTGGAACGTCCTCGCGCGCCGTGGCGTCGTGAAGCAGGCCCGCCGTGGCGCCGCTGCCTGCCATCCGCACCGCCGTCGCCACATCCGCGCTCGAGAGCCCCGCCGCAGCCGCTTTCTCACCATCGACCTGCAGCCGCCACTTCCGGCGCGGGGACTCGACGTACCAATCGACGTCCACGACCCCGGGCGTTTGTTCGAGCGCTCTGCGCACCGTTCGCGCGACGTCGAGCCGCCGCACCGCATCGGGTCCATAGATCTCCGCCACGATCGTCTGCAGCACGGGAGGACCGGGCGGAACTTCGATCACCTGTACGGCCGCGCCGAGCCGCTCGGCAACGGGCACGATGCGCGAACGGATCCGCTTCGCGATCGTGTGGCTCTGCTCGCGCCGCTCGCCTTTGTCGACGAGCATCACCTGCAGATCAGCGAGGTTCGCCTGCCGCCGCAGAAAGTAATGGCGCACCAGACCGTTGAACGTGTACGGCGACGCCGTGCCCGCGTAGGTCTGCACGCTCGTCACGGCGCTGTCGCGCAGGACCTCGTCGGCAAGCGTCGCGGCGACCCCCGCGGTCGATTCGAGCGCGGCGTCCTCCGGCATATGAACGATCACCTGCAGCTCACTTTTGTTGTCAAAGGGCAGCATCTTCACCGTTACCAGCCCCAGCGGCAGGAGCGCGATCGCGGCGACGAGGAGGATCGCCACCGACGCAAGGAACGCGAGACGAGCGGCTCGACTTCCGATCAGGCGACGCATCACGCGCCGATACAGCGCGGTCAGCCGGTCTTCAGGATCGTCCGCATGCGCGTGCGAGATGCGCAGCAGCCGCACGGCGGCCCACGGCGTCACGATGAACGCCACGATCAGCGAGAAGACCATCGCGGCTGACGCGCCGACGGGGATCGGCCGCATGTAAGGGCCCATCAGACCGCCGACGAACGCCATCGGCAGGATCGCGGCGACCACTGTCAGCGTCGCGAGGATGGTCGGATTACCGACCTCATCGACCGCCCTGATCGCAATCGCTTCGAGCGCCATGCCGCCGCGCGACATCCGCGCATGTCGCACGATGTTCTCCACGACGACGATGGCGTCGTCGACGAGAATGCCGATCGAGAAGATGAGGGCGAAGAGCGTGATGCGGTTCAGCGTGTAGCCGTACAGGTAGAACACGAAGAGCGTCAGCGCGAGCGTGACCGGGATCGCGACGAGCACGACGGCTGATTCCCTTCGGCCGAGCGCGAGCCAGATTAGCGCCGACACCGAGATGACGGCGAGGCACATGTGCCACAGGAGCTCGTTGGCTTTATGGGCGGCCGTCTCGCCGTAATTGCGAGTGACCGAGACGTTGACGTCGCGCGGCAGCAGATAACCTCGGGCCACGTCGACCTTGTTCAGGACGGCGCGCGTGAGGTCTATGGCGTTCGTCCCCTTTCGCTTCGCGATCGACAGCGTCACCGCTGGAAACGCCTGCCCCTGCCCGGGGTAGTACATGACGTAGTCGTCGGGCTCTCCGCCGCCGTCGCTCACGGTGGCGACATCACCGACGTGGATGGGCGCACCGTCGCTCACGCCGACCACGGTGTCCCTTACCGCTTCCGCGGACGTGAGCCAGCTGCCCGATTCGAGCGAGAGCGACTGGTTGCCGGTGACCACCGTGCTCGAAGACAGCCGCACGTTCGCCCCCGCGATCGCGTGGTGAACGGAGAGCGGATCGATCCGGCGCATGGCGAGCGCCGCCGGATCAATGTCGACCGTTACCCGCCGCGATCGTCCGCCGATCACCTGAACTTCGGAGATGTCCGGCAGTTCCTTCAGCGTCTCCTGCAGCTGGCCGGCGATCTGGCGAAGCTGCACGTCACCCAATCCCTGTCCCCACACGGTGAGCGCCATCACCGGTACGTCGTCGATCGATCGCGCCTTGACGAGCGGCGGTGAGCTGCCGGCCGGGAGGGCCGCAGCGTTCGCGGCGAGCTTCTGGTTCAGCTCGACGAGCGCGCGTTGTTCATCCTGTCCCACGAGAAACCGCACGACGACCATGGCCTGCCCGGTGCTGGACGTGGAATAGACATACTCGACGCCAGGCACTTCCCAGAGGAGCTTCTCCACCGGGCGGGTGATACGTTGCTCGACCTCCAGAGCGGTCGCTCCGGGCATCTCGACGAAGACGTCGAACATCGGCACGATGATCTGCGGCTCTTCTTCGCGCGGCAGCGCGAGCACCGCGTAGAGGCCGAGCAGGAGCGACGCGGCGACGACAAGCGGCGTCAGCCTGGAGTGCACGAAGATGGCCGCGAGGCGGCCCGCTATCCCAGTGACGCGCGTCATTTGGCGACTCCCGACACACGCCCGCCGTCGATCAGCGATGGCGGAGCGCTCACGACGAGCGCATCACCCTCGCGCACACCCGCGAGCAGTTCCCGCCGATCGCCGTCCTCCACGCCAGGGGAGACTGCACGCAGGCGCGCACGGCCCGCGGGATCGATCAGGTAGACGAATGACAGCTGACCGCGAGCGACCACCGCCAATTTCGGCACGACGAGCCCGCGTCGCGCCGGTAGGGCAAACCGCGCGCGTCCGAACAGCCCCGAGCGCGTGCTCGAGCCCGCCGGCAGACTCACTTTGACGACGAACGTGTGCGACGCGGGATCGAGCCGCGCCATTTCGCTGACGCGACCGCGCACCCAGCCGCCGGACGACGGCTCCGTGTGGTCGTCGATCCTCACGTCGACCGGCTGGCCAATCGTCACGGAACCCGCGCGCGCCTCGTCGAGAGGCACTTCGAGCCGGAATGTCGACGCGTCTTCCACCGTAACCAGCGGCATGCCCGGCGCGGCCAGCGAGCCTGGATCCGCGTGCCGCTCGGCCACGATGCCGTCGAATGGCGCGGCGAGAACGGCATAGCTGGCGTTGATGCGTGCGCCGTCGGCGCTGGCCCGGGCCGCGTCGCGTGCCGCAGTCGCAGCCGACAATCGGGCCCGCGCGGCCTCCACCTGTGCCTCGGCTGCGGACAGCGCGGCGACCGATTGATCGACTTCCTGCGCGGTGGCCGATCGCTTGGCAAAGAGCGTCTGGATCCGATCGTTGGTTGCGCGCGCAAGCACGATGGCCGACTGCGCGACCCGGAGGTCTGCTTCAGCCGCACGGACCGATTCGGACGCAGACACCGACGTCGCAGCGGCCCGGTTGCTATTCGCGTCGATCTCACGTGCGTCGAGTGTCACGAGCGTGGCGCCGCGACGGACGCGATCGCCCGCGCGGACGTGCACGGCCGTGACGGACGCCATCACCCGGCTCGAGACGAGCGCGGTCGCCCACGCGCGAACGACCCCTCCCGCTTCGAAATAGGTCACGATCTCCGACATCCCGGCGCGTGCGATCGTGACGGCCATCGGAGGCGTGTCGACGACAGGCTGCGCGCGCGGCGAGGCACAGCCGTGCGTGACGGCGGCGGCGACGATGAACCCGGCGACAGTGCGTTTCACGAGAGCCTCGCAGTCATGGGATGCGGCCGAGCGAGCGGCGAAGGGCCGCCGCGGCCACGATGCTGTCGACGAGCGCTGCGATGCGGCTGGCGTCGGCGTCGAGCAACGCCGTCGATGCACGGAGGACGTCGTTCACAGGCGCGAGCCCCGCGTCGAAGCGGTCGCGGATAATCCGCTGGCTTTCGCGCGCCTGCTCGACGGCCGCGGCGCTTGCGGCGCGCCGCGCCTGCGCCGTCTCGAGCTGGTGGAACGCCTTGACGACGTCGACGTGCACGGCGCCGCACACGTCGTCCATCTCCGCCCGCGCCCGGGCCAGGGCAGCCGTCGATGCGCGCACCGCCGCGAGATCTCCGCCGCCGGTGGAGAAGGTCCAGCGCAGTTCGCCTCCCGCGATCCATGACGAGGCGCGATCCGCGATCCCGGTCCCGCTGACATTCACGGCCGCCTGCGCGACGATGGATGGAATCAGCGCCGAGCGGGCCTGTCGTCGTGCCGCCTCGGCGCTGCGCTCTGCTGCCGCGGCGCGTGCAAGTTCCGGCCGTGCTTTCTCAGCCTCGGCGAGCAGTGCCGCGATATTCCGACCGCGGATCTCTGGATCGATCTCCGCCGCCGCAGGATCCACAGCCAGGACTCGCGAATCGATCGCCGCGCCCATCAGCCGGTTCAGGTCTGCTTCGGCAGACGCGGCATCGCCGCTCGACTGGATTGCGCGCTGCTCGAGATCCGCGACGTGCACGGCGAGCGCGAGCACGTCGGCGTCGGTCAACATGCCTGCGTCACGCCGGCGCGCGGCACGCGCATGGTCTTCGCGCGCCGATTCAAGGGCCGCCGCCGCAGCACGACGTGCGGCCTGCGCGGCGACGAGCCGCGCGAACGCCTGCGTGGTGGCGAGCGTTACAGTCGCGATGGTCTCCGCGCTCGCCGCCGCCGCCGCGTCGGCGCGTGCTGATGCGACGATCTCCGCCGCGTGTCGTCGTCCGCCGTCGAACACCGATTGCTCGACGCCGACCGTGGTCTGGAAGAAGCCGATCGGATCGGGGTGATTCAGCGAGTCGATGGCAAAGTTCGCGGCCGCAAACCGGCGGGCGGAGAGCAATGAGCTGAACACGAATACCGGCTGGTTCCCACGCTGCCACGATTCGCTGAACGTCACGGTGGGGAACCAGGCCGATCGCGCCTGCCCGCGTCCAGCCGCGGCTTCGTCGGCGCCGGCGCGTGCCGCGCGGAGCGACGCGTTGTGCGCGCGCGCCGCGGCGACGGCTCCCTCGAGCGTCAGGGGTCCCTGCGCCGCGACACCGGCGGGGAACAGCACGAGCGCGATGCCGGCAATCTGCCACGTGGCGCGACTCATACAGGAGAGATGCACGAACCGTGCAATTGGTGACAATTGCGCCTGTCACCTTTGTCCTCGCTGACGCATCTGTTATTGCGAGGGTCCGTCGCCGCGCGCACAGCGCGGGTAGAATCGTGGGAGGTGATTGACAGTTCCAGGCCGAGGACCGGCGATTCCCGCAGCGCGGGCGCGGTCTATGCCGCGCTCGTTCGCGACGCCGCAGGGGGAGACCGGGATGCAATGGAGCGGCTCCTGATGCGTGCGCAGGAAGTCGCATATCGATTCAGCCTGCTCGTCTGCGGTCATCCGCAGGACGCCGAGGACGTGATGCAGGACGCGTTGATGAAGACGTACCAGCACGTGCGCGAGCTGAACGATCCGGAGGCGTTTCGCACGTGGCTGTACACGACCGTCCGCAACGCCTGCCAGATGAAGCGGAGGCGGCGCGTCGGCGAGCCATCGGCTTTCGTTTCGATCGACGAGCGCGCCTCGCCCCGGAGCTTTGACGTCGCCGATTCAGCGAAGGCGGCGGATCAGCAGCTGCTGGACGCGTCGATTGACAGCCGCCTGCAGCAGGCGCTTGGCGCGCTGCCGCCGGCCTACCGCATGATCGTCGTGCTCCGCGAGGTGGAAGGGCTGTCGACGCGCGAAGTGTCGGTGATTACGGGGATATCGGAAGCCAACGTCAAGACGCGGCTGCATCGCGCCCGCACGATGCTGCGCCGTCAGCTGGAGGACCTGTGAGCGCGATGTCCGAAGACTGCGCGGCGATTCTCGCGAACATCTCCGCGTTTCTCGACGGCGAGCTCGCCGCCTCGGACTGCGCGGCGATCGAGGCGCACTGCGCGGGTTGCCGGCGCTGCGCGCCGGTCGTTGAAGGCCTGAGACGTACGATGGGGTTGTGCCGGAGCGCCGGTGCCGTGCCGCTGCCCGACACGGTGCGGCAGCGCGCGCGCGACAGCATCCGGCGCCTTCTCGATGAAAGGCAGCAGTGATGGTGGGCCATGTCCTGGCAGCGTGGCTGCTGCTCTCCGTCCCGGCCGCCCAGGTGCCGCCGCCGATCGCGCAGAGCACGCCCGACGTGCAGACGATCGATCGCGACGTGCTCATGCAATCAGCCGACTCGGTGTCCGCGCCGGACGTCGATCGGCTGATCGAGGTGGTCTTCAAGATCGGTGCACGTATCGAAGGATCGTTCACGGGAGTGGCTGTCATGGACGCGCGGCGTGAACTCGACCGCCTTCGCGAGGATGTCGCCACACTGCACGGCAGGGTTCGAACCGGAGCCCGCGTGGACGGAGCGCCGTTTCAGATGCTCCAGAAGCAGCTGCTCGCGGTGGCGCAGCGCGTCGGCTCGCCGATGAGGTGAGACGGACAACGGCTGACGCGCGGCGCAATGCTGAATGTTGAATGCTGAATGTTGAATGCTGAATGTTGAATACAAAGGGGGGGACCAACTCTTCAGCATGAACATTCAGCATTTATCATTTATCATGATTTATCATTCAGCATTCAGCATTCAGCATTCAGCATTATTACTGGTGCTCCGGATGGGTGCATCCTTCGAACGCGGGCAGCACCATGCGGCCGTCGTCGCCAAGTTCCTGGCGCAATCCGATTTCGGTCGTGTAGTAGCCGCTGATCGTCATCGACTTCAGCGCCCGGAAGAACGCGACGCCCGGCGCGTCTTCGGTGGGGTGGGTGCCGTCGACTGCGAGCGGCGTGAGCAGGGCCGTTTGTTCCGCGGCCGTGGCCGCCGCGACGTCCTTGCCGAACCGGGTCCGGCAGCGCCCGTCGAGCCATGTCAGTCCCTGCAGGAATTGCTCGCGCTCCGTTGCTGAGGCCGTGGAGAGCACGCGGTCGACGAACTGGTTCACCAGCGCGGCCTTCGCGCCGGGCGTGTCGGTCTGCGGAATGATCAGCTCGGTCAGCGCGATCACCGCCTCGTTCTGACGCGGCGTGAGGACGGCGGGGGCCCAGGCCTGCGCCGCGATCGGGGAATCGGCGGCATGCGCATGCGCCTCCGCGCGCGCCTGCGCGCTCAGCGATTCCACCCAGAGCGGCAGCGCCGCTGCGCCCGCCGCACCAGCTGCGATCCTCCGCAGGGCCTCGCGTCGATCGACACCGGTGCTAGAGCGAGCCACGTTTGATCTCCTGCGCGAGGTAATCGGTCGCGCGCCACGAGAGCGCCAGGATCGTGAGCGTCGGGTTCTTCTCCGTCGCTGCCGGAAACGCCGAGCCATCGACGACGAAGACGTTCTTGACCTCGTGCATCTGGTTGAAGGCGGTGAGGGCGGAACGCTTCGGATCGCGGCCCATCCTGCACGTCCCGTGCTCGTGGATCGCCGAGCCGTTGGCGTCGAGCTCGCCGCGCTGGTAGTTCACCAGCACCCCTCCCGCTGCCTTCACGATTTCTTCCAGCGTGTCCGCCATGTGCTCCGTCATCTTCCGCTCGTTCTCGTCGACGCGGTAATCGATATGCAGCAGCGGCACGCCGTAGCGATCTACGCGCGCGGGATCGACGGTGATGCGGTTGTGCGCGTAGGGCAGCGCTTCGCCGAACGGGTGAATCTCGAACCAGGCGGGATGCCGCCGCTTGATCTGCTTCTTCAGCGACGCGCCGAACCCGGGGATCAGATCGGATCCCCCCTGCGGTCCGTTCCAGTTCGCCCACGTGTTCCAGAACTGCGCGCCGAATCCCCGCAGGTAGTCCCTGCCGCGTCCCGGTCGATGATTGAACCGCGGCATATAAATGTGCTCGCCGCCGATGCCGCGATCGTTGCGCGTCAGTGTTCCCTCGAGCGCCGGCAGATATCCGCGCGCGTTCAACCGGATCTGCTCGCAGAGGTAGCGTCCGATCACGTCGGACCCATTGCCGAGCCCGTTGGGGTGCGCCGGCGATTTCGAGTTCAGGAGAATCCGCGTCGAATCGACGCAGCTCGCGCCGAGCACCACGACCTTGCCCAGAACCTGCCGCTCGGCGCCGGTACGCCGATCGAAATACTGCACGCCTTTCGCGCGGCCGTTCTCATCGGTCAGGATCCGGGCCGCCACCGCGTTCGATCGGAGCTCGAGCTTGCCGGTCTGCAGCGCGAACGGCAGCAGGTGATCCGCGGAGCAGAAGAACGACGCGGTGTCGCAGCCGTTGCCGCAGTTGCCGCAGTAGTGGCACGCGGGAAAGCCGCGGGTCGGCCGGGTCATGTTCGCGCGGCGTCCGGCGACGACCGGGATGTTGAGCCGTCCCATCGCCTTCTGCAGCAGCCGCTCCCCGCAGCGCGGCGCCGGCGGTGGCTGGAGGAATTTGCTGCCGGGCAGCACGTCGGAATCGTCCGTTCCACCGTTCACGCCGATCAGTTGCTCGACTTGGTCGTAGTACGGCGCGATGTCCTTGTAGGAAATCGGCCACGGGATTTCCCAGCCGTCGCGGTCGGCGCCCTTGAAGTCGATGTCCGAGTAGCGCAGGCTGACGCGCCCCCAGACGTTTGTCTTGCCGCCGTGTCCCCACACGCGCGTCAATTCGAACGGCCGGGCGTCCGGCGTGAGATACGGCTGTTCTTTGGTGTCGAGGAAGAAGGTTTCGGGCTGCTCACCGCGCGCGGTCCGCGCCTGCGCGTCCCACGGCGTCACGTGCGTCCAGTATTTCGAGCGGTCGAACTTGTCGCCGGCATCGAGCAGCACGACGTCGATCCCCTGGCGCGTCAGATTCCATGCGGCCATCCCCCCCGAGGCGCCGCTGCCGATGACGATGATCGGATAGACCTTCGGTGGGGCAATGACCTGCATCGTGCAGCTAATATCTCATTTCACCGCCTCCCGGTCGAGACGCAGCTGCTGCGCGGCCAGCCACATCGACTTTTTGCCGCCGAATTCCGAGCCGGACGTATTGACGCTGCCTTCGTAGTGATCGTCCATCCAGTTGAGCGGCAGCTTCACGCTGTCTCGCTGGATCGCTTCGGGCTGGATGATGGCTCCCTGGAGCTTTCCGCTGATGATCCAGTCGGTCTTCACGTGAAGCGTTCGTCCGAGTGCCGTGCGGTTTCGTTGCAGCCGCGCCTCGCGAAGCGTCGCGTCGCCGACGGTGCCCGCCACCGTGCCGTCCGGCGCAATCGTCACGCGAATCGGGAGCGTCTTCTGCTCGGTCCAGTTCACGACAATGCGTGCGCTGCCCGTCCACGTGCCGGTCATCGCCGGCGAAATCGACTCAGGCGTCTCGAACGCTCGCTCTCCGTCGATTCGGGTGACGACGACGATCGCGACCGCCACGAATCCCGCGACAACCGCTGAGAGCCAGCGCATGATCAACCTCCTGTGGGCCTACGCTCTCCGACAAGATCGACCGTCGGATCGTTCAGCGTTCTGCTGACGACAATCCGTCAGCGGAAAATCGCCAAATCGACACTCGACAAGCTCAATCCACAATCCGCAACCGAAAAATCAGCAATCCGCAATCCCCGGTCCGCAATCGATCACTCCTGGCGCAACGCCGTGAGCGGATCGATCCGCGTCGCGCGCCTGGCGGGCACGTAACAGGCGAGAGCCGAGACGGCGAGCAGCAGCGTGGAGACACCGGCCAGCACACCCACGTCGGCCGAGGGCACGCCGTACAGAACTTTCGACAACACGAGACCGAGGCCGAGCGCGATCAGGAGGCCCAGGGCGAGGCCGATGAGCGAGAGCCACAGCCCTTCACGCACCACGAGCCGCATCACGTCGGTCTGGGCGGCGCCGAGCGCCATCCGGACACCGATCTCACGCGTGCGTCGTGCGACCGCGTACGAAACCACGGCGTACAGCCCCATGATCGCGAGCAGCATGCCGATCGCCCCCTGCGCGCCCGCCATGGTCGCGCCCATCCGGAACGGCAGCAGTCCGAACACGCTCGTCCGCAGGTGAGTGTCCATGGTCTTCACGTTGAACACCGGCAGATCCGGATCCATGTCGTTGACGAGCCGCTGCAGCGGTTGCGCCAGCGCGGCGGGATCCGTTGAGGCTCGCGCGATGATCGTGATGGGCGTCTGGTACCGCTGGGCGAGCGGCAGGTAAACGTATGGGCGCGCCTGCTCGGCGAGCATCACGTACTTGCCGTCGCGTGCAACGCCGACGACTTCGAGCCAGTCGTCGCTTCCGCCGAGCCGCAGCCGTCGTCCGATGGGATCGAGGCGCGGCCACAGCTTCGCTGCGAGCATTTCGTTGATGACGGCCACGCGCCGCGAGCGGCCGGTGTCGGTTGCATCGAATGCGCGGCCGCGCACGACGGGCGTTTCCACCGTCTCGAAGAACTTCGGACCGACGATATCGTACGCGACTGATATGGCGTTGTCCCTCGTACCCGGGATTTCGCTGCCCGTCGACACGTTGGCGAGCAGCATGCCGTAGTCGAACGGTACGTGTGAGACGACGGTCGCCGACGTCACGCCAGGCAGCGCCTCAGCGCGGCGGAGCGCGTCCTCGATGAATCGCTGGGCGCGCGCTTCGGTGTACTGCTGGAGCCCGAGATCGATCGACGCCATCGCGAGGCGATCCGGGTTGAAGCCGAGCGCCGTGTGCTGCAGCCGCTGCAGGCTGTGCAGGAACAATCCGGCCCCCGCGAGCACGACGACCGACATGGTCACCTGCCCGATCACCAGCAGGTTCCGGAACGTGTGCCGCGCCCTGCCGATCGTGGCCCCTCCTTCTTTCAGCGATTCGACGAGCGCGAAACGCGTTGCCTTGCGCGCGGGCCATGCGCCGGTCGCGACACCTGCGACGGCTGACGCAACGAGCGTGAACGCGTACACGCGCCAGTCCCAGGGCCGGTTCTGGTTCATCGGGATGTCGCCGGCCGGAATGAAGCTGGACAGCCCCGCGCCCGCCCACTGCGCGAGAAGAAGGCCGAGCGCGCCGGCGACTGCGGCGAGGAGCAGACTTTCCGCGACCTGGAGCCGGACGAGCCGGAAACGGCTCGCGCCAAGCGCCGCGCGGATGGCGAGGTCGCGCTGGCGCTGCAGCGCGCGCGACAGCATCAGGTTCGCGACGTTCGCGCACGCGATGAGCAGCACGAAGGCCACCATCGCCATGAAGACCGCGGCAAAGATCGGCAGAAAACCGGAGATCGCGGGATCCGGCCGCGCACGGTTCTCGGGGATGAGCACGATGCGAGCGTTTTTGTGCTCCGCGGGATACGCGGCCGCGAGCCGCCGCGCGATCGTATCGATTTCCGTCCGTGCCTCGTCGAGCGTCGTACCAGGCGCGAGGCGCCCCATGACTCTGAACGCCGGCGTGCCGCGGTTGTCGCCCATTGCCCACGCGAGACCCGTGAAGCTGGCGGGCGCGATCGCGCTGACCGTGAACGCCCGTCCGTTGAGCCTGATGGGCTGCCCGATGATGTTCGGATCCGCGCCGAATCGGCGTTGCCAGTACCGATAGCTGAGCACCACGGTAGGCGGCGCACCCTTCTTTTCGTCCGCGGCGCGCGGGAATTCTCCGAAGGCCGGAGCGACGCCTGGCAGCGTGAAATAGTTCGGCGAGATCACTTCGATCCACGTCCGCTCCGCCGCCTGGCCGCGCGCGCTGAGATGCACGGGTACCGGCATGTACGCGACGAGGTCTGAGAACGTCTTCGCATCGCGGCGATAATCGACGTAGTCCGGGTACGACTGCCCGTACGGGAGGTTGATCACATCGCTGCGCTGCATCACGAGCGCGAGGCGATCCGAATCCTTGATGGGCAGCGGCTGCAGGAAGAACGCGCTCACGAGCCCGAACAGGCTTGCATTCACGCCGATGCCGAAGGCGAGCGTCAGCACCGCCACCACGGTGAACCCGGGCTGCTTGCGCAGCGCGCGAAACGCGAGTCGCAGATCGCTCATGACCGTCACTCCTGTCGAAGCGCCGAGAGGGGATCGATCCGCGCGGCGCGGCGCGCGGGCAGATAACTCGCGCCGAGCGCGACCGCCGCGAACCCGAGGACCGTCAGCGTCAGCGCGAGGCGATCTGTCGGCGGCAGACCGTACAGCATCGTCGCGAGCACGCGTCCGGTCGCCAGCGCGCCCGCGAGGCCGATCGCCATGCCAATCCCCGTGAGCACCATGCCGCGGCGCACGACGTCGGCGACCAGCCGCTGCGGCGTCGCGCCGAGCGCCATGCGGACGCCGATCTCACGCGTGCGGCTCGCGATCGAGTAGGCGATGACGCCGAACACGCCGACCGCGGCCAGCGCGATGGCGACGAACGCAAACGCGGCGAACAGCAGCATGTTGAACCGCGGCGTAATCAGCTTCTGCGCGAACCGCTCGTTCAAGGTCAACACGGGAGTGAGCTGGATGCCCGCATCGGCCGACGCGACGCGCGCGCGCACCAGCTTCTCGACCGCGTCGAGCCCCGGTGAGACGCGCATGACGAGATACGCGGCAAGCCGCGGGTACTGCCGAATCGGCCAATAGATCTCGGGCAGCGTCGGGTTGTCGCGGCGGTACGATTTCACGTCCGCGACGACGCCGACGATCTCGCTCGTCTGCGTATTCACCTTGACGCGCCGGCCGATCGGGTCGCTCGCGCCGAAGAAGCGCTTGGCGAGCGTCTGGTTGACGATCGCGACGTTTGGCGCCCCCCGGGCGTCGGCTGAGGTGAACCCGTGCCCCTTCACCATCGGCAGCCCCAGCGTGTCGAAGTACTCAGGGCTGACATCGAACCAGGCGACAGGCGCCACCGCGGGATCGATCGGCGGAGCGCCTTCGATCGAGATCGCGTCGCTGCCATCGCCGCCCCACAACGGGGGTGCTGACGCGAGCGCGGCGGCCTGGATGCCCGGTGCGCCGGCAACGGAATCGCGCGCGCGCTCGAGCACCCCGACCGCGCTGGCCGTCATCCGGTATGTGGCGGAGGGGGCGAGCATCCACGTCGTCATCAGCCTGTCGCGCTGAAACCCTGGATCCCATTTCATCATGCTCGTGAACGTGCGCATCAGCAGTCCTGCGCTTACGAACAGCATGAGGGCGAGCGCGACTTCGACGACCACCAGCGCCGAGCGGAGCCGTGTCTCGTGCGCGGTCCCATGCCGGCGCCCCTTGAGCGCCGTGCTGACATCGATGCGCGAGGCCTCGCGCGCCGGGGCAAGGCCGAAGATCAGCGCGGTTGCGACGGAGATCGCGATGGCGAACACAGCGACGCGTGCGTCGATCGCGACTTCATCCAGCCGAGGAATTGACGCCGGCGCGAGGGCGACGAACGCCTGTGTCGTCCACGACGCGAGCAGCAGTCCCAGCAGTCCCGCGACGACAGAGAACACGAGGCTCTCGGTGAGGAGCTGCCGCACGAGCCGGCCGCGTCCCGCTCCGAGCGACGCGCGGACGGCGAACTCCGATGCACGGCGCGTGGCGCGCACGAGCAGCAGTCCCGCGACGTTCGCACAGGCGATCAGCAGGACGAATGCGGTCGCGCCGAGAAACATCCACAACGTTGCTTTCGTCGAGCCCACGGTCTGATCGCGAAGGCTGACGGCCCGCGCGCCCCACTCCGCGTTGGCGTCGGGATACGCCGCTGCCAGCTGATTCCGCACCGTCTCGAGCTGCGCGCGGAGTTCGGTCATCGTCGCGCCCGGCGCCAGTCTGCCGATGCCGATGAAACCGCGCCACTTGCGATTATCAACGCGGTCGAGGCTCGCGGTGAGCGGCTGCCACACCTGCACGAAGTCGAGCTCGGGGACGTACGCGTCTTTCGGCAGGACACCGATCAGGGTCACCGCCCGTCCATCCATGTTCAACGTTCGTCCAACCGCCGACGGATCCCCATGGAGCGTGCGCTGCCAGAACTCGTGCGTGACGACGGCGACGTTGTTCGATCCGCGCTTCATATCCGGATCTGCGAACAGCCGCCCGAGCGCCGGCGCGGTCCGCAAGACGCGGAAGAACCCTGGCGTCGCGATGCCGCCGGGCACGCCGTTTCGTCCGTCTTCCGTCTGCACGATGACCGACCCGCTGCGCGCGACGCCGGCGGATTCGAGCGCGTGGACCTGGCTCGCCCAGTCCGCGACATTCGGCGGCGAGGCCACGCAGCGATCGGCGACGCGCGGGTTCGTCTCGCAGAGCATGACCGTGCGCTCGGAATCGGGGAAGGGCAGCGGCCGCAGGACGATGCCGTTGACGACGGTGAACATGCTCACCGTGGCGCCAATCCCGAGCGACATCGTCAACACGACGGCGGCGGTGAAGGCGGGCGTCCGCAGCAGCGTGCGGACGGCGAATCGGACGTCACGCAGGATCGTGGTTCCCATGCGGCCTCGTGCGTGCGCGAACCGTGCCACGCGGATTGTGCGATTTGACGGAGTTCAGGCCGGAAAACGCTGCCGGGTTTCCGGCACGGATTTCCGGCGTTCGGTTGTGGGATCCAGCGTGGCGAACCCGAACGGCGAGATCGCCTATGCTGGGGGCTCCCATGCCCGAACGCCCTCTCGACACGATCGATTTTCCACCCCGCCGGCCCGGCCGCCGCCGGATCGGCCTGTTGTCCGTCGTGCTCGTCATCGCGCTGCTGTTCGGCGCGGGGACGGCCTTGTCGTACTACGTGGACGCGCTGTGGTTTGGCTCGCTCGGATATGGAGACGTGTTCTGGAAGACGCTGAATCTTCAGAGCACAGTGTTCGCACTGGCCGGGGCCGTGACGTTCGCGGTGCTATACGGCGCGTTCCGGATGCTGAAGCCGGCGCATTTCGGCGAACTCGGCACCGACGGGTTCCTCATCATCAACAACCGTCCCGTCAAGCTTCCTGTCGGTCCCGTTCTCTCGCTCGCGGCGATCCTCGTATCGACGCTCGTCGCGCTTGGAACGGCAGCCGCGATGATGGGCGACTGGCCGACGCTGGCGCTCTGGTGGTACGGGCGCGACGCGGCACTTTCGGCGGCCGCCCGCTCAGCGGATCCCATCTTCCGGCGCCCGCTCGCGTTTTACCTGTTCACGCTCCCGGCGTGGCAGATGTTCGCCGACTGGGCGCTGAGGCTCGCGTTCCTGATCTTCGCGATGGGATTGTTCTTCTTCGCGACATCTGGCACCGGGCGGGTGCTGCGCCGCAGTCGCCCGGAACCCGGACACGTCGGGAGACGGCTCTCCGGATCCGCGCGTGAAGCCCGGGGGCTCGCGGTCACATGGGCACTGCTGCTGCTCGCGCTCGCCGCGCAGGCCTATCTCGGTCGCTTCGAGCGCCTGTTCGAGGAGCACACGATCTTCACAGGCGTCACCTACACCGACGCGCATGTCACGCTCTTCGGCATGCTGCTCGTTTCGGTGGCGCTTGCGGGGGGCGCGGTCCTCGCGGCGGCCGCCGCCGTCGCGGCGCCGCGCGTCCGCTGGCTCGTCGCGGCCTCGCTGCCCGCCGCGGTGTTGTACCTGGGCACCAGCGCGGCAGGCGCGTACGTCGACGGCTTCATCGTCAAGCCGAACGAGCTCGTGCGCGAGCAGCCCTACATCACCCACAACATCGAGTTCACGCGACGGGCGTACGGACTCCAACGGTTCGCGCAGCGCGCGTTTCCCGCGGAGACGACGGTGCAGGCCGCCGACGCCGCGAACAACCAGGCCACGCTGCAGAACATCCGGTTGTGGGACTGGCGCGTGCTCCAGGACACGCTGCGGCAGCTCCAGGAGATCCGCACCTATTACGACTTTCCCGACATCGACATCGATCGCTACGTTGTCGATGGTTCGCTGCGGCAGGTGATGCTCGCCACGCGCGAGCTGAGCGTGCCGAAGCTGCCCGAGAGCAGCCGCAACTGGATCAACGAGAAGCTGATCTACACGCATGGCTACGGACTCACCATGAACGCCGTCAACGGATTCACGCCCGAAGGGCTGCCGGCGCTGCTCCTGAGGGACATGCCGGTCCAGAGCGCGAGCCCGGACCTCACGGTGACCCGCCCCGAAGTCTATTTCGGCGAGATGACGAACGCGGACGTGTACGTGAAGACGCGGCAGCAGGAATTCAACTACCCGCAGGGACAGACCAACAGCCTGACGTCTTACGAGGGAACCGGCGGCGTCGCGCTTGGAGGGCTGCTCCGCCGGCTGCTCATCGCGCTCGATCGCGGCGACATCGGCAAGCTCCCGTTCAGCGACGATGTCAGCGCGGACAGCCGGCTGCTGATGCGCCGAAACGTCCGCGCGCGTGTCGCCGCGCTGGCTCCGTTTCTCGAGCTCGATCCCGATCCCTACATCGTGCTCACCCCGCGGGGGCGGCTCGTGTGGCTGATGGACGCGTTCACGGTGTCCGAGCATTTTCCGTATTCACGCGCATATCGCACCGAGCGGAGGCGACTGAACTACGTGCGCAACAGCGTCAAGGTGGCGATCGATGCGTACGACGGGACCACCACGTTCTACGTCTTCGACGCCGAGGACCCCATCGTCGCTGCGTACCGCCGCGTCTTCCCGTCGCTCTTCAAGGACGCATCGGCGATGCCGGCGGATCTCCGCACCCACGTGCGCTATCCGGAGATGCTGCTGGCGCTGCAGGCGGAGGTCTACGGGCTCTACCACATGACACACCCGCAGGTGTTCTACAACCGCGAGGACCTGTGGACCGTGGCAACGGACGTCGTCGCGCAGCAGACGGTCACCGGGCAGCGGGTGACGCAGCCGATGGAGCCGAACTTTCTCCTCATGAAGCTGCCAGGCGAGACAAACATGGAGTTCGTCGAGATGCTGCCGTTCACGCCGGCGAACCGCAACAACCTGATTGGATGGATCGCGGGGCGCAGCGACGCGGAGCATTACGGCGACGTGATCGTCTACGACTTCCCGAAGACCCGGCTCGTGGACGGACCGCTGCAGGTTGAGGCGCGGATCGATCAGAACGCGCAGCTCTCCGGTCAGCTCACGCTCTGGAACCAGCAGGGTTCGCACGTACGGCGCGGGCCGCTGCTCGTCATCCCGATCGGGCACGCCCTGCTGTACGCCGAGGCGATCTACCTGCAGGCGGAGCGCAGTCCCATGCCGGAGCTCCGGCTCGTCGTGCTCGCGATGCAGGATCGCCTGGTCTACGCGACGACGTTCGAGGCGGCGCTCAGTGAGCTGTTCGGGGCGGCAGGTGCCACAGCAGCGGCGCCGCAGGGATCGCAGACGACTGCACCCGCGGCGAACGCAGCGATCCCGCCGTCAAGCTCCGACGTGCAGGCATTGATCGCGGAGGCGGCGAAGGATCTCGCGGACTATCAGCGCCTGACGGCGGAAGGGAAGCTCGGAGAGGCCGGGCAGAAGCTGGAACAGTTGAAACGCGCGCTGGACGCATTGAGCAAGCGGCGATAGGCGCCTACGGCTAATCGGGAATTCCCGATCGAAGAGCGAGGTTTGGAAGTCCTATCGCCCCGACACGGTGCTGACGAACGTGCGCCAGCTCTGTGCGGCACGCGGATTCGGCTGATATAGCTCGACGCCGCACCAGGAGGCCTCGGAATATTCGGCCGGTGCTGCGGTCATCCAGACGCGCCGCACGGTGAGCGCCGCGCCGATCAGCGGAATGCGGAAGGTGAAGTGCGGAGGTGGGGCGCACCGCCGGCGGGGAAGCGCCAGGCGGAGTCCTTCGTTGCTGATATCGATGATGAAGGCCTGCGTTCCTTCGACGACTGCCTCGAATGGCGCGATACATTTCCTGACAGACCGCCGCGGTGGCCGTCCCTCTGCGATCGCCATCGCGACGTGACAGAGCAGCAGCGTCTGATCCACAGGCCGGCCCACGTGGAAGGTGCCGTTGCGTTCGGCCCGCGCGCGCGCGCCGGCGTCGCCACCCACGACGACCAGTGGCGCACGCGCATTGTGACTTCGTGCGAGCGTCTGCAGATCGCCATCGAACGCGAACGCCGCATCGGCGATCAGCACGTCATAGGTGCGTGACTGGACTTCGTGCTTCGCGGCCTGCAGGGTGGGGGCGGACAGCGGCTCGAGGCCTTCTGCCCTGAGCCAGTCAGAGAGCACTGCAAGTTCAGTGCGGTCAGGGGATGCGACGACGACAACCGGTCGCACGCTCATGGCGTGCGGCGCCGCTGCACATTGGGTACCACGTCTGACTGGCTGCAAATTGCCTCTTCGAGGCCGTCTGAACATACAGAGCTGCAGCCGAAATCCCGAGACTGTAACGTCGTCGCCATACGAAATTCGGAACGCCACGCAGGAGGTCGTTGGGGTAGGCTCACGCCATGCGAAAGATTCTCCTCCTGCTCACGGGCATGATGGCCGCGGTGATCCTGCCGATACTGGCCGGCGCAACGCAGCGCGCCGTTTCGCCCGCGAATGCCGTGACGCCGCGCGCGATCGCGGCTGCGAACACCTTCATCAAGACGCTCAATGACGCCGAGCGCGCAAAGGCGCTCTTTCCGTTCGACAGTCCGCAGAAGACGAACTGGTCGAACCTGCCGACCGGGATCTATCAGCGCAACAGCGTGAGGCTCGGGGATCTCACATCCGCCCAGCGTGACGCCGCGCTCGCCCTGATGGCGACGGTCCTCAGCCGTGAGGGTTATCAGAAGATCACGGACATCATGAATGGTGACGAGGTCCTCAACAACCAGGGAGGCGGGCGGACAGGTGGCAGACCCGGGCGCGGCGGCCGCGGCGGCGGCATCCAGTTCGGACTGGCCGAATACTACATCGCCATTCTCGGCACCCCGTCGACGAGCACACCCTGGATGATCCAGTTCGGCGGCCATCACCTCGCGATCAACGTGACGATCGCGCGCGGCGCGAACGTCATGACGCCGAGCCTGCCGGCGACGCAGCCCGCGCTCTACACGCTGAACGGTCAGTCCATTCGTCCGCTCGGGGACGAGCACGACAAGGGTTTCGCGCTGATTAACGCGCTCAATGACACCCAGCGAAAACAGGCCGTGCTGAATTATCGCGTCGCCGACCTGGTGCTCGGCCCCGGCCAGGACGGCAAGACGATCGCCCCCGAGGGCATTCCAGCGTCCGCGTTGACGGCGGCGCAGCAGTCGATGCTGCTCGATCTCGTGCACGAATGGGTCGGGATCCTGAACGACGAAGGAGCGGTCGCGAAGATGGCGGAAATCCGGGCCAACCTGCCTCGCACGTATTTTGCGTGGAGCGGCCCGACGGCGCCCGGAAGTGTGGCGTACTTCCGCGTGCAGGGGCCGACCCTGGTGATCGAGTACGCGCCGCAGCAGGGCGATCTCGATCATATCCACACCATTTATCGCGACCCCACCAACGACTATGGCGCGAAGCTGGTAACGCCATGAAGTGGACAGCGCTGATCGCGTGCGGCCTGTGGCTCGGCTGTCCGGCCCCGGCGTCGGCTCACCGTCTCGATGAATACCTGCAGGCGACGCGGATCGCGGTGGGTCAGGGCATCGTCGACGTCGAGATCGATCTCACGCCGGGCATGAATGTCGCGTCGCAGGTCGTCACATTCATCGACGTCAACAACGACGGCGCACTATCGTCAGCGGAGCGCGACGCGTACGCCGCCCTGGTTGTGAGGCTCGCGGAACTGAAGGTCGATCGAGCGCCGGCGCCGCTCGTTCTGGTCGGAAGCGAGTACCCGGCGGTGGCGCAGATGCGCGCGGGCACCGGGACGATTCATCTCAGAGCGCGTTCGACGCTGCCCGGGTCGCCGGGCCCGCACGAACTGGCGTACGTCAACGTCCACCATCCGGAGATGAGTGCGTATCTCGTCAACGCTCTGGCCCCACCTTCGGGAATTCACATTGCCAGTCAGCAGCGGGATCCCTGGCAACATCAGTTGACACTCGAGTACGTCGTCGACCCGCCAGGCCATCTCACGTGGCGATTCGCGAGCAGCATTGCAGCGGGCACTCTCATGATCTGTGCCCTGATGTGGTTCCGCCGATCGGATGCGCACACGTAGAAAAATGATCAGCTGATTTAAGATGAGAGTACCGCAACTGGAGGCTGGATGCGTCTGTGTTGGATTCGACTCTGCCTGGGATTCGTGTGCGTCGCCGTCAGCGCGACGGAGGCGGCTGCGCAGGAGCGCGCCTATTTCGTCACATACGATCATTACCTCGAGGAAACGGGGAACCTCGAAGTCGCCCTTGCGACCACAACGGGGTTTCCCAAGAACGGCAACTCCAAGTACACCGCGCCGTGGATGGAACTGGAATACGGGATCGCGGGCTGGTGGACGGCGGAGCTCTACCTCGAAGGCGTCAAAGCCGGCCGGGACGGCTCCGCGTTCACCGGCTGGCGCTGGGAGAATCGCTTCCGCCCGCTCAAAGGTGAGCACCGCCTCAACCCGGTGCTCTATGTTGAATACGAACACATCAACGAGGCGAGCCGGATCCAGAAAGAGGTTGTAGGTGGGGAGGGGCTCGCGTTCGAGCCGATTTCCGAGCTCCGCGAGGAACACGCGCACGAGATCGAAGGAAAGCTGATTCTCGGGAGCGCCGTACGCGGCTGGAACGTGGCGGAGAACTTCACCGTCGAGAAGAACCTCTCCGAGGACGAGGGGCTCGAGTTCGGATACAGCGTCGGCTTCTCGCGATCGCTGGGATCGCTGGCAAGCGGCACCGCGTGCCGCTTCTGCCGGGAAAACTTTGTCGCCGGCGTTGAAGCGTACGGAGGCCTCGGCAGCACCGAAGAAGCCGCATTCCGAACGGCGCGGCACTACATCGCGCCCGTGCTCGCCTGGCATTTCACCGATCGCTCGACCCTGAAGATCTCGAGCGCGTTCGGGCTGACGGGCGCCACCGATCACGTCCTCCTGCGTGTCGGATATGCGTACGAGTTTGGCGTCGGAGGGGGGCGCTGATGGAGCGCAACCTGGCGGTGGCGGTCCCCCGGTTCGTCCGTGTGACAGCGGCTGTGCTGCTGTTCGCCTCACCGGTGATCGCCATGCAGGTCCGCGCGCGCGATCCTGAATGGGTCGCGCCGGCGAAAGAGGCCGCGAAGGCGAACCCGCTCGCCGGGCGCACCGATGCTGCCGCGGGTGGCGGCAAGCTGTTTCGGCAACGCTGCTCCAAGTGCCACGGCGCGGATGGTCACGGAACCAGGAAAGGCCCGAACCTTGCCCACGCAGACGTGCAGGCGCAGAGCGATGGCACGCTGTTCTGGAAAATCAGCAGCGGGAACTCGCACGAGGACATGCCATCCTTCAGCTTCCTTCCCGAACCGCAGCGCTGGCAGCTCGTGCTGCACGTGCGCGAGATCGGCAACGGTAGTCTCCGGGAGCCCTGATGAGAAATATAAAAATCCCGCCGTCAGTGCCGGTTGCCTGGCCAGCGGACGCACGCCGTGACGGAAACGTGCAGCAGCATGATATGCCCGCGCAAAGTACTAGGGCGCGCAGGGACCCCTGGTGAACGTCCGTCAGCCCTTGAACATCTTGACGAGGGCGTCGCACCCCTTGCGGAGGACGACGATGTCGCTGCCGACGGCGACGAACTGGAAGCCCATGTCGAAGTACGCGCGTGCGTCTGATTCGAGCGGCGCGAGGGTGCCGATCGGCTTGCCGACCGCCCGCGCACGACGGCATGCGTCCTCGATCATGCCGCGGACCTCCGGATGCGCATTGTTGCCGATGTGCCCGAGCGATCCGGCGAGATCGGAGGGGCCAATGAACACGCCGTCGACACCGTCGACCGCGGCGATCGCCTCGAGCTGCTCGACTGAAGCCCGCGTCTCCAGCTGCGCGAGCACGCACATCTCGCCGTCGGCGCGGGCGAAGTAGTCCGGCACGCGTCCGTATCGGTTCGCGCGATGGACGGACGCGACGCCGCGCGTTCCGCGCGGCGGATACCGCGTCGCCGCCACGGCGCGCGCGGCCTCCTCGGGTGACTGCACATACGGGACGAGCAGTGTTTGCGCCCCGACGTCGAGCAGGCGCTTGAACATCACGGGGTCGTTCCAGGCGGGGCGGACCACCGGCGATGCCGTGCCGAGCGACGTCGCGCGCAGTTGCTCGGCGATCATCGGCGTCTCGTTCGGCGCATGTTCGCCGTCGATCAGGATCCAGTCGAAGCCCGAGTCGGCGAGAATCTCGGTCGCCGCCGCGCTGGATAGACCATTCCACAGCCCCACGAGACGCCCGCCCTCGCGAAGCCCCTGTTTGAATTTGTTGATCGGGAAGTCCATTGAGCTCGGATGATAACGGATTCAGAGGTGCCAGCGGTGCCTGGGCATGCCAAAGGCGGCTGACTGACCTGGAGAGGCTCTCCTTCTCCTTCTCGCGCATTCAATTCACGACGGGTGGCGCCACGACCTGTTTCGATGTGAAAACCTCCACGGTCTGCTGAGCGCACCCCGACGGTGATCGGGTGATCGCTGTCGATCGCCCGGTCATTCGCCGTTACTGCGTACGCCAGGCGACACCGGCGATTGCGTGGTGCGACACGAACGTGCCTCGCACGTGGCCGCCGGCGGCGGCGGCGTCCTCGTGCACGCGCGTCAGCTTGTATTCGGCCAGCATGCTGACGTGCCGCCCAATCGGGATCTCCACGCCTCCACCAGCGTGCAGCGCGATCGATCCGAGCTGGTAGCCTTCTTCCGGCACGCCGGCGATCGTGCTCTCGACGTGAGGGACGGTAGGGCCCGCACCGGCCCGTGCGGTCAGCCGCAGCGGACCGCGGCTCGACGTGCGAAGCGTCCGGCGCGCCGCGATATTCACCAGCACGAAGTTGAGCCCATGCGACATCGAGAAACGTTGGACCTCGCGTCGATCCGGCAGCACGGCGTACGCCTTCAGGTGCGTGAACTCTCCTTCAACTCCGAACCACGAATGCCTCCGGGGGAAGAATGCGGCTCGGTACCCATAATAGAGCGGCGGTTTCCAGGACTCCGCGCGGAACTCCACGGACGCGAACGTCACGGGCGGGCGGGAGAACGAGAGTGCCGCGGTTTGCGTATGCGCGGTTCCCAGGTAAATGGCAAATGCCCACTCGGCGCCCATCCGACAATCCTGTCACCTTTATCGCGGATCGTGCATCTCTCCAGCAGGGAGAGGTGAACACATGGCTACTGCAGGTTACATGGAGACGACACTGAGTGCGCCGCTGCGGCGGGGCATCGAGGAGGCGACGGCAAAGCTGACCGCTCCGGTCACACTCGTGCTTTTCACGGATCCCGATGCCGACGAGGTGACGGCTGAAAATACCGAGGATATGCGGCGGCTTCTCGCGGAGGTTGCCGTGTTGTCACACGGCAAGGTGCGGCTGGAGACCTACGAGGTCGGACGGGACAAGGACACGGCCCGATCGTTCGGGATCGACAAGACCCCCGCGCTTATCGTGCTGGGCGGCGATACGCGCCGCGATTACGGGATCCGCTTCTACGGCTTCGTCTCGGGGTACGAATTCGGAACGCTCATGGAAGACATCAGGATGGTGAGCAACGGAAGTCCGTCGGTGACGGAAGAAACGCGCGTGGCGTTGTCACGGCTGGACAACCCCGTGCACATCCGGGTGTTTGTCACGCCGACGTGCCCATACTGCCCGGGCGCGGTGTTGCTTGCGCACCGCCTCGCCTTCGCGAGCGACCGGGTGAAGGCGGAGATGGTCGATGCCTCGGAGTTCCCGGAGCTCGCGCACCGGTATGGGGTGCATGCGGTCCCGCGAACAGTCATCAACGATCGCATTCACGTCGAGGGGGCCGTGCCGGAAGCCGTGTTGCTGTCTCAGCTGCGATCGTAAATAGACTGTGCTGCTGCCGCAGGTGCGGCCTGGATCAGCATGCGAGGGTGCGCACCTATGCACCCTCGCACCTTTTCGCACCGCCGATAGGCACCCTTTGCACCCACATGCACCGTTACTGCTGCTTCACCAACTCGACATCGATCGAGATCTTCACGTCGTCGCCGACGGCCACGCCGCCCGTCTCGAGCAGCTGGTTCCAGGTCAGGCCGAAATCGCTGCGCTTGATCTTCGTTGTCGCGCTGAAGCCCGCGCGTTCCCCGCCCCACGGGTCCTTGCCGCGCCCCTCGGAGGTGACGTCGAGCACCACCTCCCGGGTGACACCGTGAATCGTGAGGTCGCCGACGATCTTGAAGATTTCCCCCTTCACGTCGTCGATCCGGCGGCTCTTGAACGTGATCGTGGGGAACTTCTCGGCGTCGAAGAAATCCCCCGAGCGCAGGTGCGCGTCGCGCTGCGATTCGCGCGTGTCGATGCTCGCGATGCCGATCTTGATGTCCACGTCCCCTTTGGCCGGGTCCGCGTCGTGGCTGCGCACCGCGCCGCTGACGTCGGTGAACCGCCCCTTGACCGTCGAGATCATCAGGTGGCGCACCGCGAACTCGACGTGCGAGTGCGCGGGGTCGATGCTCCACGTGGTGAGGCCCTGCTGTGAGACCGTTTCCACTACTGCCATGTCCATCTCCTTTGCGCGTAACACTACGAAAACCAATCAAATAACTAAAAGTCTGCTAACTATACTTTAGTAATTTAATTGTGTCAAGTGCCCTTTTGAGCGATAATGGGGGCATGGCCAGGCAACACGAGGTCTGCGCGAAGTTCCACAAGGCCGTGGAGCTCATCGGCCGCCGCTGGAGCGGCGCACTGATTCAAGTGCTTCTGCAGGGGCGGAAACGCTATGCGGAGCTGCGCGCTGCCGTGCCCGACATCACCGACCGCATGCTGTCGGAGCGCCTGCGCGAGCTCGAAGAGGAGGGAATCCTCGCGCGCAAGGTGATTCCGGAAACGCCCGTGCGCGTGGAGTACGAGCTCACCGCGAAGGGGCGGGCCCTCGAGGCCCCGCTCACCGCGATCGGCCAGTGGGCGTCGCGGTGGCAGAGCGTCGAGAAAGAAAAAGTTTAACGCTTCCCCAGCTGATCGACCGCCGTGCGCACACCCGCCGCAAGCTTCGCCGCCGATCCCGTCCCGTAATAGTGCAGGAAGAACACCGTCGGCGTCGTCCCCGTCATGTGGTGATGAATCGCAACGACGTTGATGCCATTTGAGCGCAGCGCCTTCAGGACCGGGGTGACTTCGGAGGCCAGCATCGCCACGTCGCCGGCGACCATCGCATCCGCATCCGTGCCGGCAAACGCCGCCCACGTATTCAGTCCCATGCGCGCGTTGATCTTCGCGCGCTGCTCACGAAGGTCGATGTCGTCGCGGCCCATGGTGATCTTGTAGACCGGCCCGCTCTGCTCGCCGTCGTGACCGATCGCTTTGGCAAGCGCCGCCGTATCGAGCGACGGCGCAGCCCCGGCCGGCGGGGGTGCCGCGGGGGCAGGGCCGGGCTTCGGAATCAGCGCGAGCGCTGGCTTGAGGCGCTGCGCGAGATCCGAGGCGCTCCCCATGCTGTGCACGTGCATGTAGAAGATGCGCGGCTGCTCGTGGAAGAAATGGTTGTGCAGCGCGGATACTTCGATCCCATTGTCGAGGAGCGCCGACATCACCGGATTCACTTCGTCCTCGGTCAGGACGAGATCGCCCATCAGCACCTCGCCGCCGTCGGTCGCCTTCGTCATCGCGACCCATCCGCCGAACCCGAATGGCGTCGGTGCGGGGCGCTGCGCGATCGTGACCTTCAGATCGCTGCGCGGGATGTTGACCTTCAGCACGCCGTCTTTGAAATCACCCGCCCGCCCGAGCGCGGTGAGCACGCCTTGGTAGTCGGCCGGCGTTTGCGCGGCGATTGGCTGCGGCAGACACGCGGTCACACACACGAACAGCAGTAACAAAGATGTACGCTGAAACATAAGACCTCCACCGAGCCATTCTAGTCCTCGCCGTCTGAGCACAAGCGCTTCGCTTACTGACGGGAAGTATCCTGACCGCCGACTTCCTCCGTGACCACCGCGAACCGGCAGAGTTTTGCGCGGCCAAACGATGTCGTGATGGCGACGTCGGTTGCATCGAGTCCGGTGCCGATCAATACGCGTCCGATGCGCGGCACGTTGTGCCGCGCATCGAACGTCCACCATCGTCCCTCCAGGAACACCTCGAACCACGCGCTGAAATCCATCGGGCTCGGGTTGAGGGGCAGGCCGATATCTCCCAGATATCCGGTCACGTACCGCGCCGGGATGTTGAGCGCACGGCAGAACGTGACGGCGAGGTGCTGGAAATCGCGGCAGACGCCGATTCGTTCCGTATAGACGTCGAGCGCGGTGCGCGTCGCGCGCGCGTGCGGATAGCTGAAGGTGACCTTCTCGTACACCCAGTCGCACACGGCCTGGACGCGCGCCCATCCCCGCGGAAGCCCGCCAAAGAGCTCGACGGCCGTGTTCGACAACAGATCCACCTCGCAGAAGCGGCTCGGCATCAGATATCGGAGTGTTTCGGGCGGAAGCTCATCCACAGGATGCTGACTCGCGTCGAGATTTGCGCGATCGGGCTCGCCAGAATCCTTTATAAGTGTGCTGTTGGTCAGCCGCAGTTCCCCCGCGGGCGCCACAAAGCGGGTGCAGATGTTGCCGAAGCTGTCCTGGTATTCGATCGTCTCGACGGCCGGTTCGACCTGGATCCGGTCAGGCTCTTGCAGGTCCGTCCGGCGCGATGGGTGCACGTTCAGAATCGCGACAATCGGAACGGGCGTCTCGATGTCGAACCGGATGTCGTAGCCAAGCCGAATGAGCATGGTGCAATTCTATCTTTGCGTCGGAACAGGTGAGCGCTCGTGACCTATTGCCTCGGGATCGTGACCGATGAAGGGCTCGTCATGGCGTCGGACTCGCGCACGAACGCGGGCTTCGACCAGGTGAACGTGTGCCGCAAGATGTTCCGCTTCGTGCAGGAGGGGGAGCGCGTCTTCGTGATCCTGACGAGCGGCAGTTTGTCGATCAGCCAGTCGATCATGGCGCTGCTGCGCGTCGACTTCGACGCCGAACGCGGGCTCGCGCAGGCGTGTTCGCTGTACGAAGCCGCGCGCATGGTGGGCGATTGCGTGCGCCGCGTATCGGAGATCGATCGCGCGTCGCTCGAGCGCGACAATTTCAGCTTCAACGTCAACCTGCTTCTCGGCGGGCAGGTGCGCGGTGAAGAGCCAGGGCTGTACCTCATTTACCCGCAGGGGAATCCGCTCAAGGCCACCGAGGATTCTCCGTACCTGCAGCTTGGCGAGTGCAAGTACGGCCGGCCGATCCTGGATCGCGGCATCGACATGCAGACGTCGCTCGAGGTGGCGGCCAAGTACGCGCTGTTGTCGTTCGACGCGACGATTCGATCCAACGTCACCGTCGGTCCGCCGATAGATCTGTTGCTGTACCGGCGCGACAGTCTCGACGTCACAAAGTATCGGCGGTTGAACGCGATGGATCCGGATCTCACGATCATTCACACGTCGTGGGAGCAGGCGCTCCGGCGCGCCGTCGAACAGCTCCCCGAAATTGAGTTCGAGAACGCTGACGATCGGCGCGCGGTGGTTGCGGCAGGCCGCCGCGTGACCGACCCCGGAACGTCATGATGCTGCCGGCCACCTCGAGCCCGGCGCCCGCCCCCGTCGTGCCGCCGGATCCGTTTGCCGAGTACACCGTCGACGCGGCGTTCGACGAGATGTTCGACGAACGCCGGCAGCCCCGACGTCCGTACCGGCGGCTCCATAAGGAGCTGACGACGCTCGCGCCCGAGGAGCTCGCCCGGAGCAAGCAGAAAGCCGATCTGAGCTTCTTCAACCAGGGGATCACGTTCACGGTCTACGGCCGCAAGGAGGGGACCGAGCGGATCTTCCCGCACGACCTGCTCCCGCGGATCATCTCCGGCGCCGAGTGGGACGTCATTGAGCGCGGGCTGACGCAGCGGGTGATCGCGCTGAACATGTTCCTCAACGACCTGTACCACGAGGGGAAGATCCTGCGCGACCGGATCATTCCGTGCGCGACCGTGTACTCGTGCCGCCATTTCCGCCGCCAGATGAGCGACGTGAAAGTGCCGCGCGACGCGTACGTCAACGTCATGGGCACCGATCTCGTCCGGCTGCCGGACGGCAAGTTCGTGGTGCTCGAGGACAACCTGCGCGTCCCGAGCGGCGTCTCGTACATGCTGTCGGGCCGCAAGGTCATGAAGCAGATCTTCCCGACGCTCTTCCGGAAGTACGGCGTGCGTCCGATCGAGCAGTACAGCCAGGTGCTTCTGTCAACGCTGCGTGCGCTCGCTCCCGAAGGACGCGTCGATCCGACCGTCGTGCTGCTGACGCCGGGCGTCTACAACTCCGCGTACTACGAGCACGCGTTTCTCGCACGCCAGATGGGCATCGAGCTCGTCGAAGGCCGCGATCTCGTCGTCCACGACAACGTCGTGTACATGCGGACGACCAACGGGCTGCAGCGGGTAGACGTGATCTACCGGCGCGTCGACGACGACTTCCTGGATCCGCTGGCGTTCCGCGTCGATTCGGCGCTCGGCGCGTCGGGGCTGTTCAGCGCGTACCGCGCCGGGAACGTCACGCTGGCGAACGCGCTCGGCACGGGAGTCGCCGACGACAAGGCGATGTACGCGTACGTGCCGAAAATCATCCGGTACTACCTCGCGCAGGATCCGATTCTCGACAGCGTCGAAACGCTGCTGATGACCGACGACGCGCAACGTGCGCACGTGATCGACCGGTTGCACCAGTTCGTGGTCAAGGCGGTCGGCGAATCCGGCGGCTACGGGATGCTCATCGGACCGGACAGCACCGAGGAGCAGCGGCGGCAGATGCGCGAGCGAATCCTCGCCCATCCGAGGAATTACGTTGCGCAGCCCGTGCTCGCGCTGTCCACCGCGCCGTGCTTCATCGATGGCCGCATCGAGCCGCGGCATGTCGACCTCCGGCCGTACGTGTTGTTCGGCGAAAAAACGGTGATTGTGGCCGGCGGACTGACGCGCGTCGCGCTTCGAAAAGGCTCGCTCGTCGTGAACTCGTCGCAGGGCGGCGGCTCGAAAGACACCTGGGTGCTTCAGAACTGACGCGAACGGAGTGGAGCGAGCGACGAAGCGCGAGCGGAACGAAGGGAGCCAGTCGGGGTGCAGGGGCCCCCGACGATTCAAGAAATGCTGTCACGAGTCGCGGACAGTTTGTACTGGATGAGTCGTTACTTCGAGCGTGCGGACAACTGCGCCCGGGTGATCGATGCCACGCAGAGCCTGATGTTGAGCCGCGCGCTCGTGGGATCGGACCAGCGCTGGTATCGCGCGTTGACGTGCATGGGCATGCCGCCCAACGCCTATGATGACGAGCCGCAGGAGGCGATCAGCCGCCTGGCGGCGGACATGTCCAACCGCTCGTCGATTGTGGCGTGCGTGTCGGCGGCGCGCGAAAACGCGTCGCAGGTGCGCGAAGAGATTAGCTCGGAGATGTGGGAGCAGTTGAACCGGCTGTTTCACGAGGTCGCCCGCTTCGACGTCGAGCCGCAGGACGACGAGGCGGTGATGCGGCTGGTCGCGTCGGTGCGAGAGGGCTCATACAGCTTCTACGGCGTCACCGAGACCACGATGAGCCACGGACAGGGCTGGCGGTTCGTGCAGCTGGGGAAGTTCACCGAGCGGGCGTGCGCGATCTCGATGCTGCTCGATGCCTACTTCTCGACGGAAGGGACTGCGGACGACCTGGACTGGGTGGCGCTGCTGGCGAGCTGCGCCGCGTTCGATTCGTATTGCAAGGTCTTCACGGCGGACCTCCAGCCGCACCGGATTGCGCAGTTCCTGCTCGTCCATCCTGATTTTCCGTACTCCGTCCGCTACTCGGTGGAGCGGATGCACGAAGCGGTCGAGGCGATCCTCGCGGAGTCGCCGACGCCGCAGCGCGGACGGATCGAGCGCGCGATCGGCCGGCTGCGCGCGTCGCTGGCGTACACGCCGGTCACCGAGCTGCTGTCGGGCGACCTGCATGCGTTTCTGAACGGCGTGCTCGAGCAATGCCGCGCGCTGCATGCCGCCGTTCACGAGGCGTACATCGATTATCCGATTGAAGCGGCGTTTCACAGCTGATGTTCTACGCCATCCGGCACTTCACGCGTTACCGTTACACCCGCCCCGTGTGGCAGAGCATGCTCGAGGTGCGGATGCACCCGCGCAGCGACAGCAACCAGCGCTGCTTCACGTTCCGCCTCTCGGTGAATCCGCGGGCGCGCATCTTCGCCTTCACCGACTATCTCGGGAACCAGGTCCATCACTTCGACCTGCCGTCGCATCATCGCGAGGTGACGATCATCGCGGACGCCCTCGTGAACGTCGAACCGCCGCCGGAGATCCCCGACGCGCTGCCGCTCGACGCGTGGGACGAGCTGAAGAAGGCGATCGACGAGGAGGATCACTGGCAGATGCTGATGCCCAGTCATTACGCGCGCAGCTCCGACCAGCTGATCGAATTCGCGCGCGAGCTGGAGATCGACCAGGTCGATGGCCGCGACCCTCTGACCCTCGTGATGCACATCAACGATCGCATCTACGGCGCGTTCCGCTACGTACGAAAGAGCACCGCGGTGAACTCCCCGATCGAGCACAGCCTCAGCTTGCGGCAGGGCGTCTGCCAGGATTTTGCGCACATCATGACCGCCCTCGTTCGCCAGCACGGCATCCCGTGCCGCTACGTGAGCGGCTACCTCTTTCACGACGGATCGCACCAGGATCGCTCGGCCGAGGGGGCGACGCATGCGTGGGTGGAGGCGTTTCTCCCGCAGCTTGGATGGCTCGGGTTCGATCCCACCAACGACCTTGTTGCCGGCGCCCGGCATATCAGGACCGCGATCGGGCGGGACTACGCGGACGTGCCGCCGACGCTGGGGACGATGAAGGGGAGGGCGGAGACGGAGCTGCAGGTGCGCGTGCGCGTCACGCCGTCAGTGGCGCTGCTGCCAGCCGATCAGGAGTTCGCTGCCGACGAGGAGTGGTCGCTGTTCCTGGAAAGCGATCAGCAGGCGCAGATCGTCTATGACCAGGAACAATAGATGACGCCGCGGTTCGCGGTTCGCGATGCGCGGTTCGACTTACGTTCGTCTCCGGACGAAATACCCGATCACTGCCGACCCCAGGATTCCCGTGACCAGCGTTCCGAGGAACCCGCTCATGGCCTGCGCCATGGGCGTCCAGCTGGCGGCGTTCGCCTGGACCGCCGTGGCGATGTCGGCGTCGCTCCTGCCCTGCTGCTGGAGCGTCATGCGATACATGCGCTCGAGATCCTGCGAATATTTCGGGAACAGCACCGTCGTAAAGAGCAATGACGATCCGATGATGATGACGCCCGCGACGACGGCCATCATCGTTCCAGCGAGTATCTGCCCGGCGTAGCCGCGCCCTTCGCGCGCGGTGTTCCGGAGCCCCCACACCAGCCCCGCAATCTCGATCGGAATGACGAGGAAGAACAGGTTCGCGAGGGACGGATCCTTGTACAAACCGCTGTAGCCCATCACCATCGTCCACGCGGTGCAGAGCACGCCAATCGTGATGCCGGTCAAGAGGATCGGATTCATTCGAGACACTCCAGGGCTGCCGGGTTCGCGTGAATGGTATAACAGCGCGAATGGCGGGGCACGTTCGCGGCTACATCGATTACATGCTCGCGGTGTCGCGCGCCGTCGCCGGCGTGGCCTGCGCGATGCTGCCGCGGCGCTACTGGCCCGCGTTGGACGAGCGGTTCCCGGTGAGCGAGGCCGCCGCCGCCGCGGGTATTCTCACGATGCTTGCGGGAGTCGCGATCGGCATTCCCGGGTTCATCCATCACGCCCAGGGTGAAAGCGAGGCGCACACGGCTGCCTTCGCGTCGGTCCTCACCATGACGAGCGCGGCGGATAACCGCCAGTTCCTCGCCGGTGTCAACGGCCTCGCATTGTTCACGTTTCTCCTGCTCACGCCTGCCCGGTGGGCGACGATGTATCTCGGGTTGAGCGGGCTCGTGCGCGCGGCAGGGGCGTGGTTCGACGACCCGCACGGCGACTTCGTGTTGACGCTGGCGGATACGGCGATCGTCAGCGGCTGGCGCGATCGGCAGGCGCGCAAGTCGCGTGCGGCGCGCGAGGCGCTCGAAGGCCCGAACGTGCCCGACCGCGTGGTGCCGGGCGCGCAGGTGGGCCTCGGCAATGCGGAGCTCGTGATCGTCGCGTCGCGGCAGAAGCCCGGATGGGACACCGGGACCGTGGTGTTGACGGAGGGACCCTCGTACCGCGTTGGCGCGATCGTCGAACGCACGATCCACGGACGCTTGCGCACGCTGTATCCGTTGACTGAGCACAAGGACTTCGAGGTCTTCAGGCGCACCGTTCGATACGGCATGCCCAGGAAGTAATCGAACCGCGAACCGCGAACCGCGAACCGCGAACCGCGAACCGCGAACCGCGGGTACAATCGCTTCATGATACGCGTCGGTGCGGTTGTGCTTGCGGCATTGATCGCACAGGAGCTCCCGCCGATTGCACCCCTGCCCATCCCCTTCAACGAATGGCTCGCCGGCGTGCGAGCCGAAGCCGCCGAGCGCGGCATCCGCCCTGACGTCATCGAGCAGGCGCTGGCCGATGTCGAGCCCGTCGAGCAGGTGCTCGAGCGGGACCGCACGCAGCCTGAGTTCGCGCTCGATCTCGAAGCGTATCTGAAGCGGCGCCTCACGAAGCAGACCGTCCACACCGCGCAGCAGATGTACACGAAGCATCGCGCCCTGCTTCGTCGCATCGGGGAGCAGTACGGCGTCAACCCGCGCATCCTGGTGTCCGTCTGGGGCATCGAATCGAACTTCGGCCGGTTCTCCGGCGTGCGCCCGACGATCTCGACGCTCGCGACGCTTGCCTACGATCAGCGGCGCAGCGCGTTCTTCCGAAGCGAGCTCCTCAGCGCGCTCGAGATCCTCAACCGCGGCGACATCGAGCTGGATCGGCTGAAGGGATCGTGGGCGGGTGCGCTCGGCCAGCCGCAGTTCATGCCTTCGAGCTACCTGAAATACGCGCAGGACTTCGACGGCGACGGCCGGCGCGACATCTGGAGCTCACAGGCGGACGTGTTCGCATCGATCGCCTACTACCTGCAGCAGCACGGCTGGACGCGAGGCGGGTCGTGGGGACGCGAGATCAGGATTCCGGCGAAGCTGCGCGCCGAGGCCACTGCGATCCCGCGGAGAGAAACGGGCTGCCGCGCCGAGCGGATCATGACGGACCCGAGGCCGATCTCCGCGTGGCGCAAGCTCGGGTTCCGCGCGATGAACGGGCGAGCGTTGCCGTCGAGCTCGTTGCAAGCGTCGCTCGTGCAGGCCGGTACGCGCAGCTTTCTGCTCTATCCCAACTACGGCGCGATCCTCGAATACAACTGCGCCCACACCTACGCGCTCAGCGTCGCGCTCCTCGCGGACCGTCTACATTGATGCGTACATGCACCGTAGAGGCAGCCCTCGCACCTATAGGCACCCTTCGCACCTATAGGCACCCTTCGCACCTATAGGCACCCCTCGCACCTATAGGCACCCATAGGCACCTTTCGCACCTATGCACCTATGCACCTATGCACCTATGCACCCCTGCACCCGTGGCCTCGATCTTGCGACTCCTCCATCCCGGAGGTTGTCATGGCCATCGATCCCAGGAACGACACGGCCGCGCACGCACCAACGAAGGCGCCCGAAACGAAAGATCATGCCGAAGAGGAGAAGTCCCAGCCCGACCCGCGGCTGCATCCCGGCGGCGCGCACGGCAGCCCGATGCCGACGGGAATGGAAGGGCTCGACCGCGCGGACGTGCCGAGCGAGGCGCTGAGGCCCGAGCAGCTTCAGATGGGAGAGCGCATCACGCCTTGAGGCCCGCGGCCCTCGTCGTCGCCGGCTCGATGAGGCCCAGCGACGCCAGGACCACGATTGAGACCGACAGAAACAGCGCGGAGATCTCGTCGTGATCGCCGGCAATCAACGCCGCCGCGGCGAGCAGCAGCACCGCGAGCGCGACGTCGGCGAACGCAATCGCGGAAAACGAGCGGTCGCGCTGCTCGATGAGCATTCCCGGATGCACGCGCGACGTGAAGAACAGGTTCAGGCGCAGCGTGACCGAGACCGTGGCGACGGTGAGCGCGACGAGGAACAGCGTTGACCCGTACGGCCGCGCGACCCACTTCCGAATGGTCCACATCGCCACCGGCATCAATGCGCTGACGACCGCGACGGCAACCTGGTGGAACTGCCACCACCAGCGCGCGTCGCCGTTCGCGAAATGGCGCACGGGCGCCGACGCCGTGTCGAGCGCGCGAAGATCCGTGAGAAGCGCTTCCGCCGACGCGTATCGTTCGGCAGGCGACGCCCGCATGCATCGGCGCACGATCCGATCGAGTCCCGGCAGCGGCAGTGCGCGCGATAAGCCGGCGGTCCGTCCTTCCATCAACTCCGTCATGCGCGCGAGAATCGATGCCGCGTCATTACCGAACGGGTGTTCACCGGTCGCGAGCTCCCACGCGAGCACGCCGAATGCGAACTGATCGGCGCGCGTGTCCACCTCGCCTCCGCTCAATTGTTCCGGCGCCATGTATCCGGGCGTGCCGAGCGCGGTGCCGGCCTGCGTCAGCCTCGTGGAGGTCGGCGTCTCCGCCGCGGGGCTTCTCGCGATGCCGAAATCCAGCACCTTGATCTGTCCGTCGTCTCGCCTGACGATGTTTTCCGGCTTCAGATCGCGGTGCACGATCCCGCGCTGGTGCGCCGCGGCGAGCGCTTCGGCGATCGCGATCAGCACCGGCTGCAACTGAACAGGTGGCAGCGGGCCATCGCGCAGCTCGTCGCGCAGGGTGCGGCCGCGGACCAGCTCCGAGACGATGTAGACGTTGCCGTCGATCTCCTCGAGCGCGAAGATCGTCGCGATGGCGGGATGCGAGAGCGCCGCGGCCGCACGCGCCTCGCGCACGAGCCGGTCTCGGCGCGTCGAGTCGCGCGTGTATTCGGGGGTCAGCGCCTTCAGCGCCACGGTGCGCCCGAGGCGCTCGTCTTCTGCCGCGTAGACCACGCCCATCCCGCCGCGTCCGACCTCTTCGAGGATGGAGTAGCTGCCGATCTTTTTTCCGACGAGCGACGTGTGGGCAGGCTCGTCGAGGATCAGATCCGCCGCGATACCCCACGCAGGCTCTTCGAGGAATTGTCCTGACTTGCGGTGGGTCGCCAGCAGGCTCTGCACCTCGCGCAGCAGATCCTCGTCGTCGCCCGCGGCGCTGCGCAGGAAGGCATCGCGCGCCGCGGCGTCGCGTTCGAGCGCGGCGTGGAACAGCTCGCTGATCTGTTTCCAGCGGGACGGGTTCACGCGGGCGAGCGTCCCTCGAGCTCGCGCGTCAGCCAGGCACATGCGACGGCCCAATGGCGCTTCACCGTGGCGGGGGAGATGTTCATCGCGTCGGCGGTCTCTTCGACCGTGAGTCCGCCGAAGAAGCGGAGCTCCACGAGGCGTGCCTGTTCCGGGTCGAATGACGCGAGGCGCTCCATCGCTTCGTCGAGGGCGACCAGATCAATCGATCGTTCGCCCCCCGCGATCAGCGCTTCGTCAAGCGTGACGCGATGGCGTGCGCCGCCGCGTTTCTGCGCGCCGCGCGCACGCGCCCGCTCGATGAGGATCTGCCGCATCGAGTGCGCCGCGATGGCGCAGAAATGCGCGCGGTTCTGCCATCGTCCCGGCTTGTCTTTCAGCAGCCGCAGGTAGGCTTCGTGCACGAGGGCGGTGGGCTGGAGCGTCTGGCCCGGCCGCTCGCGGCGGATGTAGCTCGCCGCGAGGCGCCGCAGCTCCTGATACACGATCGGCAGCAGCGAGTCGACCGACTGCCGATCGTCCTCCATCTATCCCACCCGTTTGATGGTGACGTGATTCATCACGACCGGCTTCACCGGCCGATCCTGCGGGCCGGTCGCGACCGTGCCGATCTTCTTGATAACGTCGAGCCCTTCGACGACCTCGCCGAACACGGAGTGACGATGGTCGAGATGCGGCGTCGGCCCGAGCGTGATGAAGAACTGGCTGCCGTTGGTGTTCGGCCCGGCGTTCGCCATCGAGAGGATTCCCGCGCGGCTGTGGCGCAGCGACGGATGGAACTCGTCGGCGAAGTTGTAGCCCGGCCCGCCGGTGCCGGTGCCGAGGCGGTCGCCTCCTTGGATCATGAAGCCGTTGATCACGCGATGGAACGTGACGCCGTCGTAGTACGGACCGGTCTTCTTTCCGCCGGTCGACGGGTCGCGCCATTCTTGCGTGCCTTCGGCCAGCCCGACAAAGTTCGCGACCGTTTTCGGGACTTCTTTTTCAAAGAGACGGACGGTGAACGTCCCCTCGGTGGTGTCGAATACCGCGTATGTACCTGGTTCCACGCACGTCTCCCCTCTCGCCTGCCACGCCGGACCCGCACGCCGAACAGGCAGCGAAGGCGGGCCGTAGCTGCCAATCGTAACCTGACTGGCAGCGGAGACGGGCCAACAAATTTGCGAAATGCTGCGTCTAAGGAACGAGGCGGCGGGGCGCGCCGTCTTATCTACGAAAGTTCTCGTTGACACATACGAAGCTCCTCGTACATAGTGGCCGCATGACGAAGCCCCCCCGACCGACCGACGCCGAGCTGGCGATCCTGCGCGTGCTGTGGCAGCGGGGCGCCTGCACTGTGCGGCAGGTGCACGAAGCGCTCTCGCGCGAGCGGCCGGCCGCCTACACGACGGCGCTCAAGATGCTGCAAATCATGACCGAGAAAGGGCTGGTCCGGCGGGACGTCAGCGATCGCACGCACGTTTATCAGCCAAAATTATCCCAAGAGCAGACGCAGCGGCAGCTCGTGCGCGATCTGCTCGACCGCGCGTTCGGGGGGTCATCGTCCAAGCTCGTGATGCAGGCGCTCTCCGCGAAGCGCGCCACGCCGGAAGAACTGGCTGAAATCCGCCGACTCCTCGAGGGTAACCGCGACGGCAGGGAGGCACGAGATGAGCGCGATTGAAACGGTCCTGCGTCAACCCGCAGCGCAGGCGATTGGCTGGGCGCTGCTGCACTTCATCTGGCAGGGGGCGGTCGTGGGCACGCTGACGGCGGCAGCGCTCGCGCTGCTCCGCAGGAGCGCCGCCGACGTGCGGTACGTCGTGTCCGCGATCGCGTTGTCGGTCATGCTGACGCTTCCCGCCGTCACCGCCGTGCAGATGTGGCGTACCAACATCGGTGGCGCTGGCCTTCCGCCTTCGCCAGGCCTCCGGCGGACCGCCGTAGCTTTAGCGGAGGCTGGTCAGGAAGGCCCGACAGGAATCGGCGGCATTAGTGACGTCCGTGATGCCAGCGGCACGGCCCGCCTGAAGGCGGGTCCCACAGGAGCGCAGGCCAGCCTGACTGAGCTCGCGATCCCCCTGCTGCGATCCGGATCCGTGGGTCAATCGCTTCGGCTGGATGGCTGGCTCCCCGTCGTCCTGCTTGGCTGGCTATGCGGTGTGATGGTGCTGTCGCTACGCCTGATGAGCAGCTGGTTATGGGTGCAGCGCATGAAGACGCACGGCACCGAGCCCGCTCGCGATGGGTGGCAGGTGATCGCGACGCGGCTCTCGCGCCGCCTGCACATCGGGAGGACCGTGACGCTCCTGGAATCCATGCGGGTCGATGTGCCGACCGTGATCGGGTGGATGCGTCCCGTCGTGCTTCTGCCGGTCAGCGCGCTCTCGGGCCTCACGCCACACCAGCTCGAGGCGATTCTCGCGCACGAGCTCGCGCACATCCGCCGGCATGACTACCTCGTGAACCTGCTGCAGACGCTGGTGGAAACGCTGCTCTTCTATCATCCGGCTGTCTGGTGGCTCTCGAGCCGGATCCGGATCGAGAGGGAGAACTGCTGCGACGATCTCGCGGTCAGCCTGTGCGGCGATCCTTTGACCTATGCGCAGGCGCTGGCGGACCTCGAGGAGCGCCGCAGCGGCCGTCCCGAGCTCGCGATGGCGGCGACCGGCGGATCGCTCCTGCAGCGCGTGCGCCGGCTGCTCGGCGCGCCATCACACGCCGGCCGCGCGCCCGGATGGCTCGCGGGCAGTGTGTCGATTCTCGTGATGCTTGCCGTCGCGGCCGGCACGGTCCAGACCAACGCGTTTGCTCCGCAGGCGCGGTTCGTTGATTCGGACTCGGCGCGGCGCGATGTCGTCCTGCGAGGCAATGCCGTGAAGGTTGCCGCCAGAGAGGGCCAGGCGATCATTCGCCAGGTGCAGGTCGTCGCGCGGGACCTCGTGAACCTGGTGAACAGGTTGCGTTTCGAGTTTGCGCCGCAGATTCCGCCGATTCCGCCTCTGCCCCCGGTTCCACCGGTACCGCCTGAACCGCCGACACCGCCGAGTCCGGCCGAGTTGTCCGCACCGCCGACACCGTCGACACCACCCGAGCCGCCGACGTCGCCCGAGCCGCCGCTCGCCGGGATCTCGTTCCAGCGCAGCGCCGAGTCGCATGCGACGATGACGTATCAGAACAACGGCGAGAACCTCGAGGTCCGGTATGACGGCAGCGATCTCGAGTTCACCGACGACGACATGGACGTGAAACGCCTCTCGCCGGGAGGGTTGCTGCGAATCAAGAACGGCGGTTTTCTGAGCGGGATCTTTATGGGCCGCACGGTCGAATTTTCCGCGGACGCCGACGGTAACATCACGCGCCGGTACTGGGTCGGCTCGTCCGAGCGTCCATTCAACCCGGAAGGACGGCAGTGGCTCGCGCAGGTGCTGCCGCATTTCATCAGGCAGAGCGGCATGGGCGCCCCCGCCCGCGTCGCACGTATCGTCAAGGCCCGGGGCCCCGCCGGCGTGCTCGCGGAGATTTCGCAGATTGAAGGCAGCTGGGCGAAGCGCGTGTACTTCAACGAGCTGCTGAAGTCGCCGCTCGACGCCGCGACCGCGCGCCAGGTCCTGGTCCAGGCAGGGCGCGAGATCGATTCCGACTTCGAGCTGGCCTCGCTGCTGATCCAGGCATCCGACAAGCTCCTGGTCGATGAAGGCACGCGCCAGGCGTATTTCGACGCCGCCCGCACGATTCAATCGGACTTCGAGATGCACCGCGTGTACGCCGCGGCGCTGAAGCGCGGACCCGTTGCCCCGGCGCTGCTCGCGTCGATCCTGGCGGCGAGCCGCGATATCGGCTCCGACTTCGAAGAGGCCACGCTCCTCATCCAGATCGCGAAGCTGCAGCCGCTCGACAACACGACGCGCGCCCCGTTCTTCGACGCGCTCGCGACGGTCGGCAGCGACTTCGAGCATCGCCGCGTGCTCTCGGCAGTGGCCGAGCGCACCGATCTGACGCCGGAGGTGACCGCCGCGATGCTCGCATCGGGCAGCAATGTCCATTCCGATTTCGAGCTTGCCTCATTGCTGCTGCAGATCGTCAAGCAGCAGCCGATCGAAGGATCGCTGCGCGCGCCGTTCTTCCGCGCCATCGACTCGATCGACTCGCCATTCGAACGCGGGCGCGTGCTGCAGGCGCTGGCGCGCAGGACGGACGCATCGGCGGAGACGATCCTCGCGGTGCTGCGTGCGACGGCAGGTGTCAAGGGCAGCTTCGAAGCCTCGAACGTGCTGCTCGCGGTCGCCTCGACACATCCCGTCTCGGGCCCCGCACGCGACGCCTACATCGACGCCGCCGAAAAGCTCGGCGACTTCGAGCAGGGACGGGTGCTCTCGGCGCTCGTGCGCAACGAACGCCGCAGGTAGCAGGCCGGACATGCTGAAAGACCTGCGGCATGCCGGGCGGCTGCTCGTCCAGGCGAAGGGCTGGACCGCCGTCGTGCTCGTGTCCCTCGCGCTCGGGATCGGCGCGAACACTGCGCTCTTCAGCGCAGTGAACGGCCTTCTGCTGAAGCGAATCCCGGTCAACGACCCGGATTCTCTGGTCCGCTTTCACTGGTACGGTCGGAACGATATGGCGACCGACACCAGCGATTACGGGTTCAGCGGCAAGGATGCGGCTTGCCTGCGCGCCCCTCGGCCGGCTGAACATCGTCGTCGACGGACAAGCTGAAAACGGGACCGGCTTCGAGACGACCGGCAACTTCTATCGCGTCCTTGGCGTGCGAGCGCGTCGCGGACGAACCATCATGCCGGACGATGACCGTCCCGACGCACCGGGTATAGCGGTCATCTCCGCACGGTACTGGCGCTCGCGATTCACCAGCGATCCGCAGATTCTCAACATGGTGATCGTCTCAGCCATCGCCGGCTACCTGCCCGCCCGCCGCGCGTCCCGTGTCGACGCGATGGTGGCGCTCAGATACGAATAACGCGAATCCCTAATCCCTAATTCGACTTTGCTGATAATCATTGCAACGTCGGATTTTTCAGGTGCCACTCGGTCCCGCGCTCGAAGGCGAGCGCGACGCGGAGCAGCGTGGCCTCGTCATAGAGCTTTCCAGTCAGCATCAGCTCCACCGGGCGGTTGTCGAAGAAACCCGCCTTCAGCGCAATCGCTGGATGGCCGGTGAGATTGGTGACCCCCAGCGAGGCACTGTTCGTCGGCGAGAGGAACACGTCGTACTGCGACATGAACGCGTCCATCTCCTTGATGAGCAGCGTCCGTGCGCGCTGGGCGCGGATGTATTCGACTGCGGGCACGAACCGATGTGCGCGGAACGTGTTCGGCCAGGTGTTCAGCGACGGGTCGTTGATCTCCTTGCTGCGCGTCAGATCGTCGAAGGCCGCCGCCCCCTCGGTGCTCAGCACGAAGCTGATCATGCTCGAGATCTTCGTGACGGACTCGGGCAGCTCTGTCGCGATCGGGTTCGCCCCTGCCTTGCGGTACACGTCCAGGACGTCGTTGAAAATCTTCAGCCGCGCTTCGCGCTGCCGCTGAATCTCCTCGGGGCTCAGTCCTCGTCCGCCGCCGGCCGTGCCGCCGCCCCCGCCTCCGCCGCGCCCCGTTCCCGGCGGTGGTTCGAATTCGTTCTTCAGGTACCCGATTCGCAGCTTCGACAGCGGCACATCGGCGTCCCAGACGAAGGGCGCGTCCGCGGTGGTCTCGTCGCGTCCGTCGGGGCCATAGATCGCGTTCAACACGATCGCGCAGTCCTCGACCGATCGGCACATCGGGCCGATCTTGTCCATCGTCCAGCTGAGCGCCATCGCGCCGTACCGGCTCACGCGGCCATACGTGGGACGCAGACCCGTCACGCCGTTTTCAGCCGACGGGGAAATGATCGAGCCGCGCGTCTCGGTGCCGACGCCGAACACCACGAGCCCCGCTGCCGTGGCGGATCCGGGACCCGCCGACGATCCGCTCGATCCGCGTTCCGGGTTCCACGGGTTCTTGGTCTGACCGCGGAACCAGTGGTCCCCCTGCGCCAGCGCGCCCATCGAGAGCTTGGCCAGGAGGATGGCTCCCGCGTCGCGGAGCCGCTCGACCACGGTCGCGTCGTGATCGAATACCTGGTTCTGATAGGGGGCCGCGCCCCACGTGGTCGGGATGCCTTTGGTCGCGAACAGATCCTTCACACCCCACGGAATCCCGTGCAACGATCCCTTGTAGTGCCCCGCGCGGATCTCGCGGTCCGCCTGCGCGGCTTGCGCGAGCGCGAGATCTTCCGTCAGGGTAACGATGCAATTCAGCTTGGGTCCGTACGTCTTCAGCCGCGCGAGGTACATCCTGGTGAGGTCCGTCGCGGAGACATCGCGACGGCGGATCAGCGGCGCGAGCGCGGTGATTGGAAGGAACGCGAGATCGTCGAGTGACGAGGATCGGCCAGCCGGCGGCTTGAGCGCGACCGCGATCTTCGCGCCTGGTGTCGCGCCCCCTTTGGGTTTCCGTCCGGGCAGGTACGGGTGAAACGTGATGGCCGGTTCGGTGTCGAGCGGGATGTTCAACTGCCGGAGCTGCTCGTACGAGGACAGGTTGTTTCCCGCGACCCTGGCCGCCTGCAGTTCCTCGGCTTCGGTAAAATCAACGCCGAAGATCTTCTCGGCGCAGTCGAGCGTCGCGGGGTCGACGCGCGGCGCGGTCTGCTGCTGCTGCGCGATCGACGGCAGCGCGAACCCGCCGGCGATCGCGGCGGGGATCGCGGCAAGAAAGCGTCGTCGTTTCGGTTCCATCAAGCCTCCAGGACCGAGAGCATACACCGAGGTACAATACGCGCGCCCCCACGGCGCCCCAATGCCGACCCGACCCGCTGCGCTTCGTGTACTGCTCGTCGAGGACGATGACGCCTACGCCAGGATGCTCGAGACGATGCTCGGGCCCGCGGGACCGCTGGAGCTGCAGCGCGTCTCCACGCTCAGCGGCGCCACCAAGGTCATCGACGATGGATCGATCGATGCCATCCTGCTCGATCTCGGGTTGCCCGACAGCTTCGGGATCGAAACAGTCGACAGGCTTCGTGCGCTCGTGGGCGAGCGCATCCCGATCGTCGTGCTGACGTCGCGCGACGATGACAATGTCGGCGTCCAGGCGGTGCACCGCGGCGCGCAGGATTACCTGGTGAAGAGCACGACCGATATTCAGCTCCTGTCGCGGTCAGTGCGCTACGCGCGCGAACGCGCTGAGTGGCAGCGGCAGACGCTCGAACGTGAAGCGGAGCTGCGCCAGGCGCAGAAGATGGAAGCGGTCGGACGGCTCGCCGGCGGCGTCGCTCACGACTTCAACAACGTGCTCACGGCCATCTTCGGCTACACGGACCTGCTGCTCGAGCAGCTCACCGAGGGCGATCAGCGCCGCGACGACGTGATGGAGATTCGCCGCTCCGCGGAGCGCGCGGCGGCGCTCACGCGGCAGCTGCTCGCCTTCAGCCGCAAGCAGATGATGCAGCCGCGCGTCGTGAACCTGAACGACGTCATCAACAGCCTGTTCAAACTGCTCGAACGGCTGGTCGGGGAAGACATCATCCTTGCAATCGAACCGGGAGATGGCCTGTGGAACGTGCGCGCCGACCCGGGCCAGATCGAGCAGGTCCTCATGAACCTCGTCGCCAACGCTCGCGACGCGATGCCCGAAGGCGGCCGGCTGTCGATCGCCACCGCGAACGTCGCCGTCGAGGACGAGGATCAGCGCAACCGGCCCGGGCTGCGGCCGGGCGAGTACGTGACGATCACGGTCAGCGACACGGGAAGTGGAGTCCCGGGGCACATCCGCGCGCACATGTTCGAGCCGTTCTTCACGACCAAGGAGCAGGGCAAAGGCACCGGGCTGGGGCTCGCGACCGTCTACGGGATCGTGAAGCAGAACGGCGGGGGGGTGTACGTCGACAGCGAGGAAGGCAAGGGGACGCGCGTGGTGATCTACCTTCCGCGCGTCCCCTGAGATCGACGGCTACTTCTTTTCCTTGAACCCTTCGGGGATCGCGAGATCGGCCGCGGCGACGCTCGCCTGCACTTCCTGCACCTCGTGCTCGGACGTGAAGATCATCGAGCGGTTGCCGCCGGATTCGGTATCGTCCTTCTTCGCGACCTTTCGCATGAAACGTCCCGCGAGGCCACCGGGCGACTTCGCGGTGTCTTCCTGCTGCGCGGTCGCCTGTTCCTTCGATTTCACACCCTCGACCTTCGTCGTGACGGCGAGCGGCGTGCCCTGCAGCTTCGGTCCTTCCTTCTGCAGCCGCTCCATCGCCTGCTTCACGGCGGGGAACATCGCGATCACGGTCGCGAGCTGCTCAGCCGACATGCCCATGGCGTCCGGACCCTGCAGCTGCTTCCAGTAGCGGATGTTGAAGTCAGTGACCTCGTTCAGCGCCGCGATCTTCGGCCCGAGCCACGAGTCGGCGGTCATCACGATGCCGCCGGCGTCTTCGAGCGTCTTGCCCTTCTCGCGGACGATCACGGTCATGATCACTTCTCGCGTGTCGTAGCCGGCGAGCTGCTTCTTCTGCCCCGTCTCCTTCAGGTCGAAGTCGACCTCGTACTGTTTCTGCGGCTCGCTCGGCGTCTGCTTCTCCTCTTTGCCCTGTTCCTTCGCGGCGTCTTTCTCGGCGCGCTCCCGCGCTTCGCGCATCCGGCGGCGCAGCTCTTCGAACGTGGTGACATCGTACGTCTTCTTCTTCATGTCGAGGTCGTAAATCTTCTCTTCGGAGAGGTCGATGATCTGACCCGTCGACTCGTTCATCGTCGCCTTACGGCTGCCCTTGACCGCAGTCGTCGCGACGACCCCTTCCTTCGCGGCTTTTCCGCCGAAAAGGTTGAACATTCTTCCCATCATCCCGCCGAGCGACACGTGGGTCTTCTCGCGGGTTTTCACCTCGGCCATTGCAGGACCGGCGGTCAGCGCGACCATCGGAAGCGCGATAGCGCAGGAAATCAGCAGACGTTTCATCAGGTTCCTCCACGGGGACTGGACTTTGCCCATACCGGCCTGCCATTGTAAAACGGCTCACGGCTGAGCGCCCACGCTTCCGTCGAAGCGCGTGATCACAGTTTTGTTGCTAACGCCCGGACCCGATTCCCGTCCTCTTCCACGGTGGAGATTGCCGAGCCTACGCTGCGCATGGCGTTGACGATGTTTCCGGCGGGGCACGCGTCGGAGGATGCCAGGCTCGTGCGCGCGGCGCGGAAGGGGGACGAAGGGGCGTTCGCGCGCCTCTACGAGCGGTATGCCCGCGTCGTCCACGGGCTGCTGCTGGCGCGCGCGCCGCGGGCCGATGTCGACGACCTGGTGCAGGACGTCTTTCTCGCCGCATGGAATCGGCTCGAGGCGCTGCGCGATCCTGCGGCGTTCGGCGGCTGGCTGTCGACGATCGCGCGCAACCGCGCCACGGATTTTCACCGGCGCACCATCGACATAGTGGAGCTGCCTAACGAGCTGGCAGGACGGGATGGCACGGCCTCGCGGACGGAGGCGCTGGCCGTGCTCGAGATCATCAAGACGTTGCCCGAGGCGTATCGCGAAACGCTGGTGCTGCGACTCGTGGAAGGGCTGACTGGACCGGAAATCGCGGCGCGAACCGGCCTGACGCCTGCATCGGTGCGCGTGAACCTGCACCGCGGAATGAAGTTGCTTCGCGAGAAACTGTAGGCGGCCCTTTTCGGCCGGCCGTAAAGGCCGGCCCTATATCGGTTGTGGGGCCAGCCTTTATGGCTGGCCGGCGGAACGAATATGACGACCACCGATCGGGACGACAATGATTACCTGTGGGACGGCTCCGGCGAGCCCGATCCCGAGATCGTGCGTCTCGAGAGCTTGCTTGGCGAACTGGGGCATCGCGAGACCGCGCCGAAGCTTCTTGCGCGCGGTCGTCGAACGGTCCGTGTGTTCACGTGGAAGATCGGCGCGCTTGCGGCCGCCGCGGCGGTCGTGCTGATGGGCGCCGTCGGCTGGTACATATGGACGGCGCGGAGCGCATGGTCCGTCGAGACCGTCGCCGGCACCCCCGTCGTTGGTGTGACGTCAAAGACCGGCACCCCCGTCGTTGGTGTGACGCCAAAGACCCGTCCCCGAACCGAGGACGTGAAGCTGCGCGTGGGCGAGTGGCTGGTGACGGATGCCGTGTCGCGCGCGCGCGTGGCTGTTGGAAATATTGGAAGCGTCGACGTCGAGCCGAACACGCGCGTGCAGCTCGTGGAGGCGCGGGGGCGCGAGCACCGGATGTCGCTCGAGCGCGGGACGATCCACGCGCGCATCTGGGCGCCCCCAAAGCTGTTTTTCGTGAACACGCCGTCGGCCACTGCCGTCGATCTCGGCTGCGAGTACACGCTGCAGGTCGACGACTTCGGCGCCGGTCTCGTGCGCGTGCTCCTCGGCTGGGTCGCCTTCGAGAGCGACGGGCGGCAGGCGTTCATTCCGCAGGGTGCGATGTGCGCGACGCGGCCGGGCGTTGGCCCCGGCACCCCGCGCTACGCTGACGCACCCGCCGGGTATGCGGAAGCGCTGAACCGGCTCGACTTCGGATCCGCCGGCGATCCGCAGCGCGCAGCGGCGCTCCAGGTCGTCGTCTCCTCCGCGCGGCCGCGCGATGGCCTCACGCTGTGGCATATGCTGACGCGGGGCACGCCCGAGGAGCGCGCGCAGGTGTATGACCGCCTCGCGGCGCTGTCGCCCCCGCCGGACGGGGTCACCCGGGCTGCCGTCCTCGCCGGGAATCGAGCTGCGCTCGATCGCTGGTGGGACTCAATCGGCGTGAACACCGGGTCCTGGTGGAACCTGAAGGGCAAATGGTAAGTAGAATGCCGGCATGTTCGTCCATGTCGGCAGCATCTCTTCGCCGGATCTGAGCGGCGACATTTCAGCCCAGACCCGCGGTGTGCTGGAGCGCGCCCGAGCAAGTCTTCAGCGCGCGGGCTCGTCGCTCGAACAGGCACTCTCGATCACCGTTCTCCTCCGAACCGCGTCTGATTTCCAGGCGATGAACGCGGTGTACGCGGGGTTCTGGTCGAAGGAGTACCCTACGCGCACGACGGTGGTGACGCAGCCGGTCACGCCGGGCGCGCTCCTCGACATGTCAATCATCGCGGCGTCCGCCCATGCAGACCGCGAGGTCGTCCATCCATCGGACTGGCTGAGATCGCCCAGCCCTTACAGCTATGCGATCAGATCCGGCGACACCGTGTTCCTGTCCGGGCTCGTCTCGCGCAACGGGCGCGACAACTCCGCCGTGGGCGGCGACGTCGCGACGCAGACGCGCGTGATTCTCGACAACGCAGGCGAGCTGCTCCACGCCGCGGGAGTGTCTCACTCGCAGATCGCCTCGTCGCGCATTTATCTGCCGGACGTTGCGTCGTTCGGCGCGATGAATGAAGGATATGGATCGTACTTTCCGTCGGAGCCGCCGGCACGCGCGACGGTGCGCACCGACCTCGCGGGGCCGCAGTATTCCGTCGAGATCACGTTCGTCGCCTCATCGTCGTCTCGTCGCGCGTTGAGCCCCGCGTCGGCGACGAACCTTCCGCTCAGCAGCGGCATCGTCGCAGGCCGGACCGTATACCTGTCAGGCATGCTCGGCTTCGATGACAGCAATAAGAACGATGCCGCCGCACAGACGCGCGCCACGCTTGCGAAGCTTGGCCGGTCGCTCGCTGAGACGGGCGCGTCGCCGACGGATGTGGCGGAAGCGATCGTCTACGTCACGGACGTCGCGTTCCTCCCCGACGTCGATCGTGAATACGCCGCGTTCTTCGGTTCGCATTCGCCGGCCCGCACGAACGTTGTCTGCGGCTTGATGGCGGCAGACGGTCTCGTCGAAATCATGCTGACCGCGGCATTACCGAATGGCTGAACCAAGAATTGGCGTCTCCGCGTGCCTCCTCGGTGAAGAGGTGCGCTACGACGGCGGACACAAGCGGAACGCGACGCTCATCGAACTCGTGGGACCGGAAGTCGAGTGGGTGTCCGTGTGTCCAGAGGTTGAGATCGGAATGGGAACGCCGCGCGAGCCGCTGCAGCTGGTGCCGGACGAAGGCAGGCTCCGCATGGTGACGGTGCGCACCGGCATCGATTACACCGACCTGATGAACGAATGGGCGCGCAGGCGCGTGCGCGAGCTGGAGCGCGCCGGAATTGACGGCTACGTTCTCAAGAGCGGCTCGCCCAGCTGCGGTCTGGAGGCGCCCGGACTGTTCGCAGACGTCCTGACGACGTCGCTGCCGTCGTTGCCCGTCATCGATGAAAAGGATCTGGAGGATCCCGCTGCCCGCGCTGAGTTCGTCGAGCGCGTAATCGCCTACAACCGCAGGCGAACCGGCGGAGTGTGAAGCGCGTTACGTACTCCTCGCGACTCAGCCGCAAATCGCCAGTATATTCAGCACCTTAACCGCAGGATCCCGTGGCACTCGCGTTGCTGAAACCACTCCTGGGACGAGTGGTGATGCGACGAGCTGCGATCGTAACGGCGGTGCTGCTGATGACGGTCGTCGCGTGGAGCGCGGCGGTCCGCGCGGTGCTGTTCGCGCAGTCGATCGCGGGGGAGCTCGAGGGGGCGAGAGTGCTCGCCGACCTCGCGCCACGTCCGCAGGCCACGATCGTCTACGATCGCGGCGGACGTCCGGCCTTCACGTTCTTCGTCGAGAAGCGCATCGCGGTGCCGCTCGATCGCGTGTCGCCGCACATGATCGATGCACTGATCGCCGTCGAAGATCGGCGCTTCTTCATGCATCGCGGCATCGACTTCGTGCGGATTGGCGGAGCGGCGTGGCGCAACCTCCGCGCCGGGCGCATCCTCCAGGGAGGCAGCACGCTCACGCAGCAGCTCGCCCGCACGTCGCTCTCGAGCGAGCGCACCTACGATCGCAAGATTCGCGAAATCCTGATCGCCGCCGAGATCGAGCACCGCTACACGAAACCGCAGATCCTGGAGGAGTATCTCAACGCCGTCTACCTCGGCGAGGGCTACTACGGCGTTGAAGCAGCCTCGCGCGGCTATTTCGGGAAGTTCGCCGCCGATCTGCAGCCGCACGAAGCGGCGCTGCTCGCGGCGCTCGTTCGATCCCCGTCGGCGGATGCGCCGTGCACCGGCTCCGATCGCGCGCTGAAACGCCGCAACCTGGTACTGCGGCTGATGCGCGAGCAGGGAAAGATCTCCGACGCTGATTACGAGGTGTCGCTCGCGGCGAAGATGCCGGACACGAGCCATCGCGACAACGATACGTCCGGAGTGCTGGCGAGCAACGGCTCGGGATCCGGTCTGTATTTCCAGGAGGAGCTCCGCCGTCAGCTCTTCGCACGGTTCGGCGCCGACAAGGTGCTGCGCGGCGGCCTGCGGGTGTATTCGACGTACGACCCGGTCATGCAGCGCGAGGCTGAGCAGGTGGTCATGGCACGAATCGCGGAGATCGAAAAGTCGCGTCCGGCCGCGCGCGACCTGCAGGGCAGCCTCGTCGCGGTGGATCCGCAGACCGGTGAAGTGCGCGCGCTCGTCGGCGGCCGCGATTTTCACGCGAGCAGCTTCAACCGCGCGACGCAGGCGCGTCGCCAGGCGGGCTCCGCCTTCAAGCCGATCATCTACGCGGCGGCGCTCGAGCGCGGGTATTCCCCCGGCACGATCCTGCGCGATCTCGATGCACCCATTGCCTCGGGCACGAAAGCGTGGCTCCCGGCCGGCGGACACGAGCAATCGGAGTACACGCTGCGCCGCGCCCTGAAGGTGTCGAGCAACCGCGCGGCGGCGCAGCTGCTGCAGCAAGTCGGCGTCAGCACGGCCGTTTATTATGCGCAGCGGCTGGGGATTGAATCGCCGCTGCCGATGGTGCCGTCGCTCGCGCTTGGAACGGGGGAAGTCACCCTGCTCGAGCTCACGACCGCGTATACCGCGTTCGCGAACCGCGGCACCGTGTCCTCGCCGCGCCTCATTACGCGCGTCGAAGACTCGGAAGGGCGGACGATTTATTTTGCCGAAGAGCGGCACACGCCGGCGATCAGCCCGACGACGGCGTATCTGATGTCCAGCATGCTGTCGGACGTTGTGAGCAGCGGAACAGGTGCGGCGGCGCGCGCCGCCGGATTCAAGCTGCCCGCCGGCGGCAAGACCGGGACCACCGATAACTATGCCGACGCGTGGTTCGTCGGCTACACGCCGCACCTCGTGACCGGCATCTGGTTCGGACTCGACAAACCTGCGCCGATCATGCGCGAAGGATTTGCCGGAGTGGTCGCCGTGCCTGCGTGGGGACGTTTCATGCGCGCGGCGACGGCGGGCGACAAGCCGGATTGGTACGAGATGCCGCCGGACGTCGAAAAGGTTGCCATCTGCCGCGTGAGCGGCGCGCGCGCGACCGACGCGTGCCGTCACGCGGCGGAGGTCTACACAATCAGCAGCGACAGCGGCTCGCAGTTCGTCGCGACCGACGCGATGTTCGACGATGCGGAGGTGCCGCCGGCGCGGAAGCTGCCGGCGGGAGCGTCGCCGGTGTATGAGGACCTGTTCCCGATCGGCGCGGTGCCGAACGAGCCGTGCCCGATCCACAACCCGCCAGCGGACCCGTACGGATACGGCGTCTCGTCTGCCTCATCGTCCAGCACGACGCCGATCGTCGATTCGATCATCGGCGCTTCTTCGGCAGGCTCAGTCGGCACTTCCGGCACGGCCCCCAGCACCAATATCGTCCTTGAACGCGTTCTCGGTCCCGACGGCGTGATGCGCGTCGTGATGCGGCAGCGACGCTAAGAACTGAATCCCTAATCCCTCCTCGGGGATCCCTAATCCGCGAATCCGCGAATCCGCGAATCTGCGAATTCGCGAATCCGCGAATCCGCGAATCCGCGAATCTGCGAATCCGCGAATCCGCGAATCATGTCAGCGCCCGCGTCGCGAGCGAGAGCGCCAAGAGGGCGTTCGCAACGTGGCCGGTCCAGCAGATGCGGCATTGAAGTCGGCGACTCAGTAGGCTCCATCCGAGAAACGCGCTCATCGCGATCGCGGGGAGCGTCATGATGAAGAGCCACAGTGCGGGCCACCCAAGCAGCAACCCGATCGCGAGCAGCACGTAAAGCATCACACCGAGCGCAGCGTTCGGCACGCCGAGTAGTCTCGAGCGCGGGCTGCGGAAGAGCACCGCGCAGCCGCCATCTTCGAGCCGGCACACCTCAGGTCCCGTCAGCCAAGCGGGAAGCACGTAGTAGTGGCCGTAGAGCGCACATAGCGACGCTGCTGTACCGAGCAACACTGCAATCCAAATCACGACGTTCAGCACTCTCGCACCTGTAGTTATGCCCGGGAACCAGCGATTTCAAACCCGATATGCGGGTAGACCCGCGCCTGACACGGGTTTGAAACCGCTCGAAGTCTTAGACGCCCTGACACCGTGGACACCAGTAGGTCAGACGTGCGTCGACGCCTTGTTTGCGCATTCTGATCGGTGTGCCACAGCGGCGACATGGAAGCCGGGCGCGGCCGTAGACCCACAATCTTTCTTTCGGGTCCGCGCGCCGCGTCGTGCAGCGATAGCCGGTATAGGTCGTCATCGGCGCGACGCCGTCGATCACGTTCGCGGCGAGCACGCGCCGGGCGATCGAGACGAGTTCAGCAACTTGTGTGTCGCTGACGTCGCGCACAGCCACGAATGGGTTCACGCCGCACATGAACAGCACTTCGGACTTGTAGACGTTTCCAAGGCCCGCAATCACGCGCTGGTTGAGAAGCGCGTCGGCAATCGTCGTTGACGGCCGTTCACGGATGCGGCGCGCGGCTTCCGCCGGATCGAACGCATCGGACAGCACATCCGGCCCGAGTGTCCGCAGCTCGTCGTGTCTCGTCAGCTCGCGCGGCGTGAGGAACTCGGCAACAGGAATATTGAATCCGACCGCTTCATAGTCCTCGGTCGCGATCACGATGCGCATATCGCCTCGCGAGCGCTGCCACCGCTCGCCCCGCCTGTAGATGTGCCAGCTCCCGTTCATGCGCATGTGCGTCCGCAGCACCAGGTCGCCGGAGAACTCCATCAGCAGGTGTTTCCCGTGCGCGCGCACGCGCTCGATCGTGCGGCCCGTAATCGGCGCGTCTTCGTGAATGCGGTTCAGTGAAGGCAGCATCGATTCGAAATGCCGGACCGGGTGTCCCGCCAGCGCGTGGTGGAGCGTGCGCGCCGCGCGGAATATCGTGTCCCCTTCAGGCATGGCGCCGCATCTGGAAGCCCATCGCGCCGGGGCTGAATCCGGCCTCGGTCAGGAACGATGCGAACGGATGCTCGGGCGCAGGCACGCCGTTGATCTCCGAGACGAGCAGCCCGGGCTGTCCCTCCTCGACGCGCGCGAGCCGCGCGAGCCGCGCCGCGAGCGCCCGCCCGACCGTCGATCGTGCGGGCTCGTCCTCGGGGAGGAAGACGGTGACTTGACGCGCGCCGCGCGGGATGTACGCGGCGAGCGCGCCGTTCACAAGCACCACTTGCGAGCCCACCGTGCGTGTTGGTCCGCGCCCCGACGTGCTGTCGGTTTCAGACGCCGCCGGCCACTTCAACATCGTCCCGTACGGATTGGCGGGATCGGTCGCCGACAGCACCACTGTTTCCGGATCCTCCGGCGGGTCGCTGAACGACCGCATCAACTCGAGCGCGGCAGGCAGCGCGAACTGCGTCGCGCCGACCCCGCCGACGAAGTAGCCGCGGCGGATCCGGCCTGCGTCCTCCATTGCCTTCAGCACGTCATAGACGGCGCTGAACCCGCCGCTGATCCCTTCAGCCCCCGCGACCTCGCGCGTGAGCACGCCGTAGCGCGAGAGAAGCTGTTGCGCCGTGGCGGTCGACCACTCGGTCGGCGAGACCTGGCCGCCTGCCGGAACGAGCGACCAGCGTCCTTCGGCAGACGGGGGCGACACGCGACGGCTTCGGAACGAGCGGCGCCCGGCGGGCTTCCGGTGACGCTTCTCGGGGGGCCGCGTGAACGCGCGGAGCGCGTGGAACGTGTCGTTCGTGAGCACGCCTTTCCACACGAGATCCCACAGCGCATCAACCGTCTCGCCCGGATAGCCGCCGCCTGCCGCCTCGTGCAGTGCCGCGAAGAACGATGCGCCCTGCGACGTGAGATGATCGACGATCGCGCGCTCCCGCGCCGACAGATCCTGTGCCGCCGGCGCGCGCTTCAGGCGGCCGAGATGATCGGTCAGATACAGCGCGAGGCGTCCGTCGCGGTCGCCGAGCGGCTCGAGCCCGCACCAGGTGACTTCACCTGCGGCGGTCAGCGCGTCGAGGTCCGCCGGGTTGTACCCCTGCGCGCGGGCGGCAAGGATCTCGGACTCGAAGATCGACGCAGGCAGCGGCGCACCCTGCAGGTTCTCGATCGCGTCCAGCAGCGCGTCGAGTCCGAGCCTCGGTTTCACGACGCCCTGCCAGCTCGTGATGAGACGCCCAAACACGACGGGATCGACAGGCTCGACCTGTTTGCGGAGCTTCGCGAGCGAACGGCGGCGGACCGACTGCAGCACCTCTGGATCGCACCACTCGCGGCCGGAGCCGCCCGGCCTGAACTCTCCTTCGAGCAGGCGTCCGGATGCCGCGAGCTCCTTGAGAATGGATTCGGCCGTCGTTCGGCCGAGTCCGTACCGCGCGGCAAAGTCAGCGGTCGTAAACGGGCCGTGCGTGCGCGCATAGCGTCGCGCAAGATCCTGGGTCGCGTGCGGAACAGCAGCGAGCAGTGCTTCGGGAAGACCCACGGGCAGCGGCACGCCGAGCGCATCGCGATACCGCCCCGCGTACTCGACCGGCAGCACGCGCGGCTCGGACGCGATGTTCACCGCGATCGCCCGGCGTGCCCGCACGAGCTCCGCGACAGCCTGCGAACCCTCGGTGCGCGATCGCGCGTTGATCTCGTCAGCCGTCAGATCGCCCAGCCGCAGCAGCAGATCGTGAACACCGTCGACGCTGCGCGCGTGATGCTCGGGATCGAGGTTCTGGAGCTGCCGCTCGACGTCGGCGAGGGCGTCAGCGTCGAGCAGCTCGCGCAGTTCCGCTTCACCGAGGAGCTCGCGCAGCTGCGCCTGGTCGATCGCCAGCGCCTGCGCGCGGCGCTCCGCGAGCGGCGCATCGCCGTCGTAGATGTAGTTCGCCACATACCCGAACAGCAGCGCCGCCGCAAACGGCGACGGGATCGTTGAATCGACGGTCGCGGTCCTGACCTCGCGCGACTCGATCCGACGCAGTGTGTCAACCAGTGCGGGAATGTCAAAGACGTCGCGCAGGCATTCGCGGTAGGCCTCGAGGAGCATCGGGAACGATCCATACCGTGAGGCGACGGCGAGGAGATCCGCGGCGCGCTTCCGTTGCTGCCACAGCGGGCTGCGCCCACCGGGCCGCCGCTTCGGCAGCAGCAGCGCGCGGGCCGCCGCTTCACGAAACTTCGCGGCGAAGAGCGCCGTGCCGCCAAGCTGCCGCACGACCAGCGACTCCACTTCGTCAGACGCGGGAATCATCAACCCGGGATCCGGCGGCTCCTCCGTTTCCGGGAACCGCACGACAAACCCGTCGTCAGTCCACATGCTCTCCACGTCAAGCCCTGTCTCTGCGCGTGCGCGTTCGACGGCGGCCATGGCCCACGGCGCGTGGATCCGGCCGCCGAACGGCGAGAGCACGCAGATACGCCAGTCGCCGAGCTCGTCGCGGCACCGTTCGATGACAATCGTCCGGTCATCGGGGACGACGCCAGACGCTTCGGCCTGGTCGGCGAGGTAACGAACGAGGTTTTCAGCCGCCTGCTCGTCGAGATCGTGATGGCGCACGAGGCGCTGGACGGCAGCGCCCGCGGGTAGGTGACGCAACGTGCGAACGAGCTCGCCGATGTAGCGCCCGAGTTCGAGCGGACGTCCGGCTGCGTCCGCCTTCCAGAACGGCATCTTGCCGGGCTGGCCGGGAGCAGGCGAGACGAGCACACGGTCGTGCGTGATCTCTTCGATGCGCCAGCTCGATGCGCCGAGCAGGAACGTTTCTCCCACGCGGCTCTCGAACACCATTTCCTCGTCGAGCTCGCCGACGCGGGCGCCTGGTCCGCGTTCGCCGATGAGGAAGACGCCGTACAAACCGCGATCGGGGATCGTTCCACCGTTGATGATGGCCACGCGCTTCGCGCCTTCGCGCGCGCTCAGCCGGTTCTTCAGTCGATCCCACGTGAGCCGCGGCCGCAGGTCCGCGAAATCGTCGGACGGGTAGCGGCCGGACAACATATCGAGGACGCCCTCGTAGACCGTGCGACTCAGGTCCGCGAACGGCGCCGCACGGCGGATCGCGGCGAAGAGCTCGTCGACGTCCCAGTCGTCGGCTGCGACCATCGCGACGATCTGCTGCGCGAGGACATCGAGAGGATTGCGCGGGTAGCGGCTCGACTCGATGCGCGCCTCGTGCATCGCGCGCGTGACCGCGGCGCATGCCACGAGGTCGCCGCGGAACTTCGGCACGATGATGCCGCGACTTGCGGCGCCCATCGTATGCCCGGCGCGGCCGATGCGCTGCATCCCACTGGCCACCGACGGCGGTGCTTCGATCTGCACGACGAGATCGATCGCGCCCATGTCGATCCCGAGCTCGAGCGACGAGGTCGCGACGAGGCCGCGGATGAGTCCTTCCTTCAGGCGGTCCTCGACTTCGATACGCTGCGGCCGCGCCAGCGACCCGTGATGCGATCGCACCAGCGTCTCACCCGCGAGCTGGTTGAGCGCCGCCGCGAGCCGCTCGGCGATGCGGCGGCTGTTGACGAAGATCAGCGTGGAACGGTGCGACTGCACCAGCTCCAGCAGCCGTGGATGGATCGCGGACCAGATCGACGTCCGTGCCGCAGGCTGCGACGCAGGGCCGCTCGGGATCTCGTCCACCTGCCCGATCTTCGCCATGTCCTCCACAGGCACTTCGATGCGCAGTTCGAGCTTCTTCTTCTCGGACGTGTCGACAATGGTGACCGGCCGATAGGCCGGCGTGGCACGCGACTCGGCGGAGAATTCTTCGTGAACGGCCGTGTCCGGATCGGTGATGCGTGAGGCGCCCTGCGTCTTGCGCCTGGCACCCTGAGCCCTGGGCTGTGAGCTCTCAGCCTTCTCAGCGCCCCCCAGAAAACGCGCGACTTCGTCCAACGGACGCTGCGTCGCGGAGAGCCCTATGCGCTGGATGGCGGTCCCGCTGTCTCTGGTGGCGCCGGCCTTCAGGCCGGCCTTCAACTCCTCCAAGCGCTCCATCGACAGTGCCAGATGCGCGCCGCGCTTGGTCGGGACCAGCGCGTGAATTTCGTCGACGATGACGGTGTCGATCGATCGCAGGGCCTCGCGCGAGTTGGACGTCAGCAGCAGATACAGCGATTCCGGCGTCGTGATCAGGATGTCGGCCGGCTCGCGCAGAAACCGCGCGCGTTCGATCGCCGGCGTATCCCCCGTGCGGATCGCGACCGTGGGCTGGTGAAAGACGTCACCGCGCGCGACGGCGCGGTTCGCGATCCCGGCAAGCGGCGCGCGGAGGTTCCGCTCGATGTCGACGGCGAGCGCCTTCAGCGGCGAGAGGTAGAGCACCCGGCAGCGCCGCTCTTTCGGCGGCACCGGGTCGAACATCACGCGGTTGATGCACCACAGAAATGCGGTCAGGGTCTTGCCGCTGCCGGTGGGTGCGAGGATCAGCGTGGA
>WNGF01000194.1_pt1 | contig 98459 bp, 92 predicted proteins | sample 5400641 | NCBI WGS metagenome assembly WNGF01 (sample SAMN13153371, study PRJNA577476) | soil metagenome | isolation source: 80 cm soil or saprolite under grassland replicate 2 | place: USA:California | collected 2016-06-15 | reverse complement strand
CCGGCCACACGCCCGCGGCCACAATGCCGACTCGTGCGCCGCCTGCTCCTGACCATCCTCTTCGCGACGTCGATACTGGCCATCAGCAGCGTGGCGCACGCGCAAGAGGGGCCGGCGAGCCAGGAGCCGGAGGAGACGCAGAACACGCAAGGTGAAGACAACCTGATCCCGCCAGCGGCACCTGAAAACTCAGGGCCGAGCCTGATCGCGAAGCAGCAGCCCACAGTCGCGTGCGACCCGGCCGCGACGCGGCTGCGATTCCTGGAGGTGCGCGGCAGTGGCTTCGACAGCTGGGCCCTGCAGCGGCTGACCAGCCGGCTGGTCGACGCCGGCGGTACGCCGCTGATGAGCTGGGGCAGCGTGTGGGTCTCGGCCCGGGGCCAGTTGACGCTCGAAGTGAACCTGTGCGCGGACCCATTCAGCGGACGCGGTCCGCTGCCGTCCGGCACCTACGGCTTGCTGGTCAGCCCACGCGACGGCGCACCCATCGCCAGCACCACGCTCGAGATCGCATCGCTGCCAGTCGAGGTCGAGGACACGGCCGCGCCCGCGGACGATACCCCCTGAGCCCGCTGGGAAAGTGGCCGGGGATCAAGCCCGGCCTTCGACAAGAGCAGAAAGGGGTAAGCGAGTGCAACCCTCGCGCCCACCACTCCGTCGTATGGCGAGAAGATCTGTGGAGGTCTCGCCACATCATGACCACCGGTGCGCCCGACATCGAATCGACCGCGGACGAGCTCGTCCTGGATCCACCCGCCGCGGTCGGCGCCGTCTCAGTCAACCAGGCGCTCGGCAAAATCAAGATCGACGACGCGACCGCGGAACGTATCAACCAGGCCGTCAATAGCTACGTCGAGTCGCTCACCAACCTCGACGCACAGTCGCCTGAATTTACGCGCAAAGTGTCCTCGATCAGTCGCATGGGCAACGACGACATTCGCCGCTCGGCCGAAGCGTCAAGCCGCTTCCTCGATCGACCCACCGCGGCACTCAAGAATGGCCCAATGGCCCAGGGCTCGCAGGTCTCCAGCGCGCTGCTGGCACTACGCGAGCAGGTTGAGGGCCTCGACCCGTCACGTCATCTGCAGCAGCGGCGCGGCTTGTTCCGCAAGGTGCCGTTCGGCAACCAGGTGCACGAGTACTTCCGCCGCTATCAGTCGGCGCAGAACCACATCGAGGCGATCGTCAATGGTCTGTACCGCGGCCAGGACGAGCTGATGCGTGACAACGCCGCGCTCGAGCAGGAAAAAGCGCACCTGTGGTCGATGAAGACCCGCCTCGAGCAGTACACGGTGATGTCCGGAGCGCTCGACGAGGCGCTCACGCAGAAGATTTCCAAGATGGAGTCGAGTGAGCCCGACAAGGCCCTCGCGCTCAAGGAAGACGCCCTTTTCTACGTCCGCCAGAAGCGGCAGGACCTGCTGACGCAGCTGTCGGTCGTGGTCCAGGGCTACCTGTCGCTCGACCTGATCCGCAAGAACAACCTGGAGCTGGTCAAGGGCGTTGAGCGGGCGACCACGACAACGGTCTCGGCGCTGCGCACGGCGGTGATCGCCGCGCTCGCGCTCGGTAACCAGAAGCTGGTGCTCGATCAGGTCACTGCGCTGAACACGACGACCGGCAACATCATCGAGTCGACCTCGCAGATGCTGCGCCAGCAAACGGTCGAAATCGCCAACCAGGCCGCAAGCGCCACCGTGAGCATTGAAAAACTTCAGGCAGCCTTCAATAATATCTACGCGACGATTGATACCATTGACACATTCAAGCTCGCCGCGTTGGACAGCATGCGCAAGACCATCGACACCCTGACCGCGGAAGTCGCGCGCGCCCAGGACTATGTCGAACGCGCGCGCTCGGCCGAACTGGCCCAGGCGCGCGCCAATGGCCTGGTCGCGGAGCTGACCCTGCCTGCGAGCGGCCAGGGAGCCTGAGCATGTGGCTGCTGATCGTTCCACTCATCATCTTGCTCGTGGTTGTGCTCAGCGTCGGCACGCTGACAGCGGCGCTATTCGGGGCGCTCGGCAGCAACTGGCCGTGGCTGCTCATCGGCGCGGGTGTGTGGATGTTCTGGCATGAGGACGGGCGCCATCGGCACCGCCGCCGCCACCAGGAGGCATGGGGGCCGCGGGCGATGCCGACGAAGTCGCGCCACGACCGCAAAGCCGAATCCACCGACAAGCCTGAGCCACAGCAGCAGCCGGTGCAGATCAGCGCGCTGCGCAAACCCGAGCTGCCCATCGACATGCAGGTCAAAGTCGAGCAGATCCGCCGCAAGGTCGAGGTGCTGCTTAGCTACGCCGATCGCTTCCCGCCGTTCTCCAAGGACCTGTACCTGGTCCGACAGACCGCGAGCGAGTACCTGCCGCGTACGATCAATGCCTTTCTCGCGCTGCCGCCGCAGAACACCGACCGGCCAGTCGGGACCGACGGTCAGACCCCGCGGCAGGAGCTCAAAGCGCAGCTCGATCTACTCGACACGAAGCTCGACGAGATCGCGCAGGACCTGCAGCGCCAGGACGTCGATCGACTGCTCGCCAATCGGCAGTTCCTCGAGGAGCGGTTCGGCCGCGCCGACGCCAGCGCCGATGCGAACGCGAGCGCCTGAGCCTCGAGCGCCTTCCCCCTCACCCCTGGGAGAGGGCTGGGGTCGATGAACCCTCTCCCTCTGGGAGAGGGCAGGGTGAGGGCGAGCTCTTGGACACAAACGCAGCCTGGCGGCGGGCTGGCGAAGTCGTAGCCCGCGCACGGCAGCGCGATCGGCGGCGGATGGTCCTTGAGGTAGAACGAGCGGATCGCGGTGTCCGCGACCAGATACCCCCAGTTGACCAGTGAGCTGCGCTCGAACTCGGTGAATGGGTTCAGGCGGGTGCGGATCGAGAACAGGAAGAATGGCCAGTCGCGATGCACCGGAAACGGCGGCTCCGCCGACCACTTCGTGCGATCGGTGATGTCGCTGCGCGTCCGCCACAACGTGCCGCGTTTGGCGCCCGAATTGAATTCATCGATCAGCCGGTTGCGGCGCAGCGCGCGGCCCTGCTCGACTGCGCTATCGAGCACGCGCCGCATCTGCACGTGCCACCACGCAAACGGGCCCGCCGACACTTGCAACCCACCACCGGCGTCGGAGACCAGCACTTCCTTGAAGTCGTCCAGGGTCTGCAGACCCAGGTTGTCGTAGACCCCGCCATCGCTGAGCGGCACCGTCGAGCGCAGGTCGCGTCGATCGAACAGGTCCGCGCCTTTGCGGCACGGCGGATCGGTGCAGAAATCGTCCGGGTTCAGATGCAGCGTCACCGGCGACAAGAACGGCGGAAATGCCGCTGACGCGGCCACCGCCACGGCGAGCGGCACGGCTGGCTTGTGCACCAGGCCGAGGCGATAGCAGGCCATATACGGCTGCGAAAAGCGCCAGCTGGTGGCTGTTGGCAGGTGCGCGGCGTTGAACACGAACCGTGGTCGCGCGGGCAAATCCTTCAGCAGGACATCACCGACCAGGTAGCGCTTGTAGAAGCCGGCGGCGATGTTGCCGCCACCCACGAAGGGCACCAGTCCGAGCAGGATTGCCGGCAGGTCCACGCGCTGCTGGGCCAGGTTCAAGATGGGATCGGCCACCTCGGCCTTGAAATTCGGCGCGCCGCCCGGCCCGAACCGCAGCTGGTTCCAAGCGACTGCGAGCCGGCCGTTGAGCAGCGACCCGCCCGAGACGCTGGAGATACGCGTCAGCGTCTCCAGCAGACCCATCTCGTTCAGCCGCCACACCACCCCGAGGTGGAGCAGCATCGCCCGAAAGCCGCCGCCTGAGAGCGCGAGGCCAAGCCCTTCATGGCTGCTGCCCTCTGGCGGGGGTGCCGGTACTGCCATGGCGTCTGTGCCACGACAGCGTAGCCGGTCGAGTCAGTCGAGGTAGCCGGTCGGGTCTGTCGGTGCGCACCTCAGTCGTACGCCAACTTCACGTCACCCAGCCGCTGCAGCGTCGCGCCCGCGACCTGCCGACCAAGCTGCAAGCCCATCTCATTGTCGGTGCGTGTGTGGATGCCCGCGTACAGCCGCGACTGCGCCGCGTTTGCGTCGCCGTGAGGCAGCTGCACCCAGTGCATCCCCCGTGGGGGGTCGTACAGTAGGGCGCGTCATGAGCCTGTTGTCCGACCTGATCGACGGGATCAGCAGTGGCAGTGTCGAGGTCATCGATCTGACGGCGCCGCTTTCCGACAGGACACCCATCCTGCAGCTGCCGCCGCCATTCGCCAACACCCAGCGCTTCGCCCTGCAGGAGATCAGCCGCTACGACGACCGTGGTCCGGCCTGGTACTGGAACAACTTCTCGGCCGGCGAGCACGTCGGCACCCACTTCGATGCTCCGGTGCACTGGATCTCCGCGCGCGACGGGATGGACGTCTCGCAGGTACCGCCGCGCCAGCTCGTCGGCCCGGCAGTCGTGATCGACAAGAGCAAGGAAGTCGCCGCCAATCCGGACTTCCTGCTGCAGGTCAGCGATATCGAAGCGTGGCAGCAGCAACATGGACCGCTTCCGAAAGACGGCTGGCTGCTGTTCCGCAGCGGCTGGGACAGCCGCGCCCACGATCAGTCGGCGTTCCTCAACGCCGATGACACGGGCTCGCACACGCCGGGCGTCTCGGTCGAGCTCGCGAAGTGGTTGGCCAACGAGGCGCCGATTGCCGGCTTCGGGGTGGAGACCGTGGGGACCGACGCCGGCGCCGCGCACAGCTTCGATCCCGCGTTTCCGTGCCACTCGTTCCTGCTCGGGGCAGGCAAGTACGGGCTGACGCAGCTCGCGAACCTGTCGCGCTTACCGCCGGCGGGCGCGCTGCTCATCGCCGCGCCGCTGCCGATCGTGCGCGGCTCGGGCTCGCCGGCTCGGGTCCTGGCCCTGGTCGGCCGCTAGCCCGGGCTGATGCTGGTCGCCGAGGCGGTCGGTCGGACCCTGGCGCAGCTCGGGCCGCGCACCGTGTTCGGCCTGATCGGTAGCGGCAACTTCGCGGTCACCAACGCGATGGTGGCCGCGGGCAGGCAGTTCGTGGCCGCGCGACACGAGGGTGGCGCGATCTGCATGGCCGACGCCTACGCGCAGGTCACCGGCGAGCTGGGGATGTGCACCGTCCACCAGGGCCCGGGCCTCACCAACACGCTGACCGGCCTGACCGAGGCGGCCAAGAGCCGCACACCGCTCGTGCTGGTCGCGGCCGACACCGCGGCGGCCGCGGTGCGCTCCAACTTCCGCATCGCCCAGGAGCAGCTGGTCGCATCGGTCGGCGCGCTGCCCGAGCGGGTGCTCAGCCCCGAAACCGCGATCGCCGACGCGACCCGCGCCGTACACACAGCCTGGCTGAAGCGTCGGCCGGTGGTGCTGATGCTGCCACTCGACATTCAGGCGATGCCGTGCCCGCCCTCAGCGGAGCCACTGTCGCCGGCAATGGTCCCACCCAGTGCGCCAGCGCGGCCGTCGCTCATCGAAGCCACCGATGCGCTTGTGCGGGGGAAAAAGCCGCTCATCCTGGCAGGTCGCGGCGCCAGAGTCTCGCGCGCGGGCCACACGTTGGAAGCACTCGCTGAAACGGTGGGTGGGTTGCTGGCAACCTCGGCCGTGGCTAATGGTCTGTTCGCGAAGAACCCGTGGGCGCTGGGCATCTCGGGCGGCTTCGCCTCGCCCATCGCCGCCGAGCTCATCGCCGAAGCCGACGTCGTGCTCGGCTTCGGCATCGCCCTCAACATGTGGACCACGCGGCACGCCAGGCTGCTCGGCCCGACGGCGACGGTCATTCAGATCGACGACGATCCGGACGCGCTCGGCGCCCACCACCGCGTCGACCTCGGCATCGTCGGCGACGCGGCCGAGACTGCCAGCGCCCTCAGACACGAGCTCGAACGACGCGGCTACGAAGGCTCAGGCTGGCGCAGCGCGGCGTTGGCGGAGCGCATCCAGTGTGGCCGCTGGCAGACCACTCCGTATCCGGACGCTGGCGACGACGGCCACATCGACCCGCGCACCCTGTCCAACCGACTCGACCAGCTACTGCCCGCGGAACGTACCGTGGCCATCGACTCCGGCCATTTCATGGGCTACCCCGCAATGTACCTCCAGGTGCCGGATGACAAGGCGTTCGTCTTTACCCAGGCCTTCCAGGCAGTCGGGCTGGGCCTGGCGTCGGCGATCGGCGCAGCGGTCGCCCGACCGGATCGCCTCACGGTTGCGGCTCTGGGCGATGGCGGGACGATGATCGGCCTGGCCGATCTGGAGACGGTGGCGCGGCTGGGGCTGCGGATGCTGATCGTGGTCTTCAACGACGCCGCCTATGGCGCGGAAGTGCACCACTTCGGACCGCACGGCCACCCGCTCGACCTGGTGCGCTTTCCAGACGTCGACTTCGCCGCGCTCGGCCGCGCCGTCGGGCTACGCGGCATCACTGTGCGCTCAGCGGCCGATCTCGATGCACTGCAGCCGTGGCTCGAGAGCGGCGCCCAGCCGGCCATGCTTGTCGATGCCAAGGTGGTGCCCACGGTCGTCGCCGAATGGCTGGAGGAGGCTTTCCGCGGGCACTGAGTGAGCAGCGCGTTAGGATTGCAACTGAAGTGCGCGCGCGCGGGTGGTGGTGGTTAGTGGGGTCGCTGGTCCTGCTGACCGGCTGTCGCGGCGGAGCGCGCGGCGCGGCGCCGCTGCCGATGCCGACCGATCTCGCGCAGTGGATCGCCCTCGCCGTCTTCGTCTTCGGCATCTGGTGGGTCGCGATGAAGATCCTCAAAGGCTGAGCGCGGGGCTACACTGCGCGGCATGGCGACTGCGGCGGCTTCGACCGAGCGATTTACAGGCTTCCCTGACGGTGGCGTCGAGTTCTTCCTGGAGCTGCAAGCGGAGCAGTCTCGGCCGTGGTTCAAGGCGCACCAGGCCGACTTCGAGCGACTCTGGAAGCGACCGCTGGAGTTATTCGTGTACGACCTGCGGGCGCGGCTGCTCGACCAGTACCCACAGCTCGCCGACGTCACGCCGCATTTCATGCGCATCCAGCGCGACACGCGCTTCGCGCGCGACAAGACGCCCTACAAGACCTGGGTCGCCGCGAACATGTCCATTCGACCGGCGGGCAAAGACGCTGAGGAGATGCACGGCGTGCCCGGCATGTACTTCAGCTTCGGGCTGGAAGCCGACTATGTCGGCGTCGGTAGCTGGCACATGTCGCCCGAGACCCTGCAGCGCTATCGACAAGCCATCGCTTCCGACAAGTTTGGCCCTCCGCTCCAGAAGGCAGTCGACAGTCTGAAAGAGCGCGGCTACGGCATCGAGGCGATGGAGCGCACCAAGCGCGTGCCGCCACCCTATCCACAGGACCACCCGCGCGGCGAGCTGCTCAAACACAAGGGGCTGGCCGTAGGTATCCAGGTGCCCGAGGGCATGACCGAGTCGCCCGAGCTGCTCGATTGGGCCGAAGCCCAGCTGCGGCTGACCAGGCCGGTGGTCGACTGGCTCGACCGCCACCTCGGCTAGTGGAGCTCTCGCCAGAACAACGCGCCTTCCTCGAAGCAAACCGCGGCGCGGTGATGGTGACGTCGCGCAGTGATGGCACACCGCACGCCGCCGAAGTCGAGCACAACGCCAAGAACAACCGCATGCGAGCACGATGAAGCGCAGCACCGAGCGCATTCTGACCACGCACGTGGGCAGCCTGGCGCGACCGCACGATCTGTTGGAGCTGGTGCAGAAGCAGGTCAACGGCGAGCCGTACGACGAGGAGGCGCTGGCTGGCATCACCCGCCGTGCGGTCGCGGACGTGGTGCGCAAACAGGCCGACAACGGCGTCGACGTGGTCGACGACGGCGAGCAGAGCAAGTCTGGCTTTTACGCCTACCTCGCGCAGCGCCTGGGTGGGCTGGAAGTGAGGCCGAGCGCGCGGCTGGACGATCGATCTCCCTGGCGGGTGGAGCTGGACGCCTTCCCCGAGTACTACAAGGAGTACCTGGGCGATAAGAATCGCATGAGCGTGCAGATGCCGCCACTGGTGTGCACCAGCCCGCTCACGTACACCGGCCAGAAAGCACTGCGGACCGACCTCGATAATCTGAAGGCGGCGCTCCAGGGCGTGCAGGTCGAAGAGGTCTTCGTGCCCTCCCTCGCGCCTCGACAGCTTGGCGTCAACGAGTACTACCCGTCCGCCGAGGATTTTCTAAGGGCGCTCGGTGAGGCGATGCGCGAGGAGTACCTGGCCATCGTCGACGCGGGTTTCATCCTCCAGATCGACGATCCGTGGCTGACCGGCTTCTACGCCGGCGAGCCGCATCCGGTGCAACCGGAAACGCACATCGACATCATCAACGAGTCGCTGCGCGGCATCCCACCTGACCGCGTGCGCTATCACACGTGCTACGGCATCAACGAAGGGCCACGGGTCCACGACGTCCCGCTCAAGGACATCGTGCATCTGTTATTACGAATTAACGCGCAAGCCTACTCCTTCGAAGCCGCCAACGCGCGGCATCAGCATGAGTGGCACGTCTGGGAAGACGTCAAGCTACCCGAAGGCAAAGTGCTCATCCCTGGCATGATCACCCACGCGAGCAACATCGTCGAACACCCGGAATTGATCGCCGATTTGCTGGTGACCTACGCCAACCTGGTGGGCAAGGAAAATGTCATTGCCGGCGCCGACTGCGGCTTTTCGTCGCAGGCAACCTTCTCACCTGAAGTGCATCCAACGGTCGTGTGGGCCAAGTTCCAGGCGCTCGCCGAAGGCGCCCGGTTGGCGTCCCAGCGCCTTTGGCGTACGTAGTCATGGCGAGTGTGATCTGGCTGGCGGAGTGCTCCGAGGATTGCGCAAATCTGGTCGGCGGCAAGGCCACCGGATTGGGGCACCTGCTGCGTTACGGCTTCACCGTGCCACCCGGCTTTGCCGTGAGCACTGACGCCTACCGCGAGCATGTGCAGCACAACCACCTGGAGGCCGACATCGAACGCCTCCTGGGCGGGCCCGGCGAGGAGGCGCCCGAGCAGATCCGGGCGTTGTTCGAGAACAGCCAACCATCGAGCCAGGTAGCTGAGGAGGTGTTGCGCGCTTACGAGGAGCTGGGCGGGAGCGACTGCCCAGTCGCCATCCGCTCCAGCGCCAACGTCGAGGACCTGGCCAGCTCCTCCTTCGCCGGCCAGCAGGAGACCTATCTGTGGCTGCTCAACGGCGACGAGGTGCTGCGGCACGTGGTGCGCTGCTGGGGCAGCCTGTTCACCGCGCAGGCGATCGCCTACCGCGCGCATCGCGGGGTGTCCGTGACCGATCTCGCGATGGGTGTCGTGGTGCAGCGCATGGTGCCAGCCGAAGCCGCGGGCGTCATGCTGACCATCGACCCGGTGAGCGGCGATCGCTCGACGATCACCATCGAAGCCTCGTACGGCCTCGGCGCCGCGGTTGTGAACGGGGAGGTCACACCCGATCGCTTCTGCGTCGACAAGGGCACGCTGGGCATTCGTACCCGCGCCTTGGGTGACAAGCACATGGCCTACCGGTTCGATCCGGCCGTAGCTGGCACCCGCACCGCGCCGGTGCCCCCGCAGCAGCGCCGTCAGCCGTGCCTCAGCGACGCCGAAGTCGTCCAACTGGCCGAGCTCGGCAAACGCATGGAGCACGCCATGGCCGGTCATGCGCAGGACATGGAGTGGGCGATCGACCCCAGCCGCGAGATCTTCCTGCTGCAAGCGCGCCCGGAAACGGTGTGGAGTCAGGCCGCAAGCTGAAGCTTTAACGCGGCAATCACACAACCACAACAGCGGCGCGCCATCGTGGACATAGGTTCCGCCGGCGGTCCATTCACCTCAATCCGTGCTGAAAACGGAAGGAATCTGCATGTCCATTTCGTCGTATTCGCGCTTGCGTATCGCAGGCGGCTTCGTGCTTGGAGGCCTGCTGATCGCAGCCACTGTTCCGGCGGCGGTGTCCGCCGCGCCTGGCAATGCGCCGCTCGCGAGCTGCGCCGCGCCCATTCTCAACCTGGCCAATCCCAACCCGGGCGACATGCTGGTGCCCGGCGCCTACGACGTCGAGGGTGTCGCCTTCGATCCACTGGCGCAACAGGCCAGCGGCATCGATCAGGTCGCCATTTTCCTCGACGCCCGCGAGGCTGGCGGCATCGATCTCGGCCAGGCGATCCCTGGCAACTTCGTCAATAGTGATCCCGACAACCCGCTGCCCGTGTTGCCCAGTCCGGACGCGTTCCGCCTCGTGGTGACACTGCCGGCCGGCCATATCGGCGAACACGATCTGGTGGCGTACGCCCACTCGACGCTGTCCGGTCGCGAAACTATGGTCAGCGTGCCCATCGTGTTGGGTGAGGACCCAGCCAAGGCAGGGCTGCTCCCAGGCACCAGTAGCGAATTCAACTCCAATCCTGGCAGCACTCCCACGAATTGCTCGACCAGCGCAGCCGTGTCGCCCACAAGCGTGCCGGGCAGCATTGTCCCGAGCACTCCAGCCACACCCTCGCCGGTGGTCACGCCAATGCCCGCGACCGTGACCACGCCTGGCGCGGCACAGCCAATCACCCTCGAAGTAGCGAATCCGAACCCCGGCGACACGCTCGTGAGCGGCGCCTACGTCCTGAGTGGAGTCGCGCGTGACCCGGCGGCTCTGTCGGGCAGCGGGATCGATCGCATCTCGATTTTCCTCGACGACCGCGACCACGGCGGGATCGACCTGCTCGACGTCACGCCAACTTCGAGCAAGTTCACGATCACGGTATCGTTGCCCGCGAGCCATCTCGGCGCGCACAACCTCGTCCTGTACGCCCATTCGGCGGTCAGCGGCGGCGAGGCGAGCGTCTCCGTGCCGATCGCCCTCACCCAGTAAACGTCCCGAGCTAGCGAACTAGCGCAACGAAGGCGGCGCCGCCAGTCACTCTCGCATCGTGTGCGGCAGCGCTGTCCGCGGCCAGCGTGCCCGTTGGCTCGTCGAGCTTCCAATTGCGACGAGTCCCGCGGGCGCGCTCGCGAGCTGCTGTCGGTAGTGCGCGGCAATCTCGGCGCCCGAGCGCGCCACGCTCCAGATGCGTACGTCATCGATCTTGCCCTGGAAGTACTTGCCCGCACCCGCGCCGTTGCGGCCGATCTCGACTGGCAGGGCGTTGCCGCGCGATAGCGCAATCTGACCCTGCGCCACCTGCACGCCGTCCAGGTAGATCGGAGCATCGGCGTACTGCTTTGCAGCGATGCCGCGAGGTGGTGCCACTGGGTCGAGTCCACGCCGCCCGCGCGCAGGTCGTAGCGGATCGCGCTATCGACGAAGGTCAGACTGCGGACGATGAGGTTGGTGACGTTGTTGGTGAACGGGTTCAGACCGACGACGCGCGGGTTATCGCCAAAGCCAATGATGGTCGTGTTCGAGCCGACCCTGATCTACACGCGGCCGGCCTGATTGTGTTGCGCCTTGACGCGCTCATCCTCCATGAAGCCACTGGAGCGGCTCGTGCGACATCGGTATCCGAGGCCGCGGCCGCGGCGTGGCCCGCGCCCACGAGCAGAGTTGTCGAAAATACGCCAGCCAGCATGAACCGGGAGACTCGGATAGCACCTCCACCCACCTCGCGTCGCGACTGACCGAGTACTCGTCCACAGTATTGCAAGTGAACTTGCCGTGTCTATACCACGGGACAGGTTGACTTGCAGCAGCCTGCCGGCGTTGCTCCGCCGCGGGGTGCACGTGAGCATCGACGACCCTGGGTTCGTATAACTGGTGACACGATGCTCGGACCGCGGCCCGTGATGCGCACGCGGGCCGAGTACTTGCGGCGCTTTCGGGACGCCGCGTACTGGCAGCCGTACATCGATGTCGTGTTGCGGCGGCACGGGCTCTCGCGGCGCCGCGCCGCCATCGGCAGCGGCGGCACCTTTCCGACCTTCCTCGTCGATGACCTGGTGGTGAAGTTTTTCCCGAAACGCTTCGATGGCAGCGAGTGCTTCGTCGTCGAGCGCGCGCTGCACACCACCGTCCTCGACCAGGCCGAGCTGGCGGTGCCGCGGCACGTCGCGGATGGTCGGCTCTTCGATTCGGGCGGCTGGCGGTGGCCGTACCTCGTGACCACGCGGCTCGCGGGCACGCCGTGGCGCTCGGCACTGCTGACCAGAGAACAGCAGCACGCGGTGGCCAGCCAGCTGGGCGAGATGATCCGTCGCGTACACGACCTCGAACCCCCGAGCGAGCCTGTTTTCCAGAGGGACGCGGTCGCGGAGCTGCGCGCAAGCTGCAGCGCCCGCCAGCGCCGCTTCAGTACTGTCCCAGCGGAGCTCGTGGCGCACATCGACGACTATCTCGCGCCACGATCGGCAGAGCGCCGCCTGCTGCACGCGGACCTGCACAGGGACCATGTCTTCGTCGATGGCGCGCGACTGGTCGGCGTGATCGACTGGGGTGATGCCCTGTACGCGGACCCGTACTACGAGCTGCCCTCGCTTTACCTTGGCACCTTCCGGGGCGACAAATCGCTGCTGCGAGCGTTCCTGGACGGCTACCGTTGGCCGCTGTGCACCGACTTCGCCCACCGAGCGATGACGATGACCCTGATCCACGAGTTCAACCCGCTCAGCATGTGCTCGCCCAACTTCGAGCAGTTCGCAACGCTGGAGGAGCTAGCCAGCCACCTGTGGCAGCTGTAGTGGCTCGCGTCCATCGTGCGCGCGATCTGAAAACGGAGCGTGCTACGCTCGCCGCGCAGCCCCCCGCTGGGTTGGAGAAGGGTGGTAGTTCAGGATGAGGACACGGATCTGGTCGCTCATTTCGGCCCTGGCATTGATGCTCCTGGCGGTCGCACCCGCGCAGCTTGCGGCTGCGCAACCCAGATCGGGCGGCATTTTGACCGTTGCCCTGGACGGCGAGATCGACACCATTGACCCGACCAAGTCGGTCACCATCGTCGGCTTCCAGGTGTATACGCAGATGTACGAAGGCCTGGTCGCCGCGAATCCCACCCTGGACGGGGTCGAGCCGCGCCTCGCCGAATCGTGGGACGTCTCGCCTGATGGCCTGACCTACACCTTCCACCTGCGGCAGGGCGTCAAGTTCCACAACGGCAAGGACTTCAAGGCCGAGGACGTCAAATACACCTTCGACAAGATCATGGACCCGGACTTCGGCTCGCCGCGGCGGCCGAACTTCACCACCATCGACCACATGGACGTCCTGGACGACTACACCGTCGACTTCGTGCTGAGCCATCCCTACGCACCGATGCTCACGCAGCTCGAGACGATGTACCTCCAGCCAAGCGGAACCGACAACGACTTCAGCAAGACGCCGATTGGCACCGGCCCCTTCACCTTTGTCGATTGGGTCTCCGGCCAGGCGATCACGCTGTCCCGCAATCCCAATTACTGGCAGACGGGCAAGCCATACATCGACGGCGTGGTGTTCCGACCGATCGTCGAGCCCTCAACGCGTATCGTCGAGCTGCAGAGCGGCAACGTCGACCTGCTCAACGCGGTCCCACTCAAGGATGTGAGCAACCTCCAGCAGGACTCACGCGTGCAGGTGTGGTCGGTGGCGGGCGTGGTGCGCGATCACGTCGGCTTCAACATGACCAAGCCGCCGTTCAAGGACAACCCGAACCTGCGGCGCGCGATTGCCTGGTCCGTCGACCGCCAGACGATTGCCGATCAGCTACTGTACGGCCTCGGCAAGCCGGCGCAGATTCCGGTGCCCGAGACCAACTGGGCCTACACCACGGAGCTCAACAATCCAGCCGGCTATGACCTGGCCAAAGCAAAGGCGTTTTACGATCAGGCCAACCCGAAGCCCTCGACGGTGACCGTCAAGGTCAGCCCGACCTACCCCGACGAAGTCAAAATGGCCGAGCTGATGCAGCAAAGCCTGGCGCAAATCGGGCTGAACCTGAACATCCAGCAGCTCGAGTGGTCGACGTGGATCAAGGATGTCGTCAGCAACAGCGACTATGAGATGGAGATCGTGCTGATCTCTGGAGGCGATGATGCTCGATGCACGGAGCACCCTCGACCAGGATCTGCGCAAGGGGATGTACACGCAGATTGCGAACAAGATGCTCGACGACGTGCCGTGGTCGCACATCATCTATCGGCAGTCAGTGATCGCCGGCAACGCGGCGTTGAAGGACTTCGTGATGACCGGCCGCTACGACATGAACTTCCGCTCTGTCTGGCTCGATCGTTAAGTCCTATTTAGGCGTGCGTGTTTACAGGTGCTTTGGAGCGGCGCTCCGCGCCGAGGGGGCTCCGCCCCCTTCACCCCCGCCCAAGATGCAGCCATCGCCAAGGTTGTGTACCTCTTGCGGCGCAAAGGGTTCGGCATGCTTGTGAACGTATCCATCCTGTGCGGGGGTGAAGGGGGCGGAGCCCCCTCGCCAGACGTACATCCTGCGCCGGCTGGCGGCCATGGTGCCCGTGCTGCTCGGGGTGGTGGTGGTCGTGTTCATCATGATCAAACTCGCCCCGGGCGACCCGGCTGCGTCGCTGCTCGGTGTCCAGGCGACACCCGCGGAGCTGGCGCGCGTCAGACACGCCATGGGCCTGGACCGCACCTGGCCCGAGCAGTTCGGCATCTGGTTGGCGGGCGTTGTACGAGGCGACCTGGGTTCGTCCTACATCAGCAAGAAGCCAGTCGGCGAGCTCATCCTGACCCGGCTACCCGTGACCGTCGAGTTGGCCATCGTCGGTACCGTCCTCGCGGCACTGGTGGGGATCTCGGCGGGCGTCCTCTCGGCCGCCAAACGCTACTCGCGCCTGGACTACGCGATCACCACCGTGGCCCTCTTCGGCGTCAGCATGCCTACCTTCTGGTTCGGCATCCTGCTGATCCTGCTGTTCAGTCTGTACCTGGGCTGGCTGCCCGCGTCAGGTTTTGTCCCGCTCAATAAAGATCCACTGAAGCATGTTCAGGCGCTGCTGATGCCCTCCGTGGCGCTGGGTGTATTCCTGGCCGGCTCACTGGCCAGATTCAGCCGCAACTCCATGGTCGAGACACTTGCCCTCGGCTACGTGCGAACCGCGCGGGCGAAAGGGCTGGCCAACTCCCGCGTCCTGTGGGTCCACGCCCTCAGAAATTCCCTGATCCCGACGGTAACGGTCCTGGGCAGCCAGTTCGGAGCGCTGCTCGGCGGCGCGGTGATCATCGAGCAGGTTTTTGCCTATCCGGGCGTGGGAACGCTCTTGCTCACGGCCATCTCCCAACGTGATTACCCTGTGGTCGAGGGCGTGGTACTGGTCGTCGCCGCGCTGGTGGTGCTGACGAACCTGATCGTGGACGTGGCGTACACGTGGCTGGATCCGCGGATCAAATATGCAACGTAGCCTGGCTGTCGCGAAGTCGATCGCGACGACACCCGCGATCGAGGTACTCAGTGCCGGACCGTACAGATCCCAGCGCTGGCGGATCTGGCATCGGCTGCGGCGTCACCGCCTGGCCCTGATCGGCCTCGGCTTCATCGCCCTGCTGGTCCTGTGCGCGATCGCCGCGGACGCGATCAGCCCTTACAAGCCGCTCGAACAGCAGATGACACAGCGACTGCGACCACCGTCGGCAGCGCACCTCTTCGGCACTGATGACTTCGGCCGCGACATCCTGAGTCGCATCCTGCATGGCTCACGCATCTCGCTGCAGGTTGGATTCGTGGCCGTGGGCATCGCCGGCAGCATCGGCATCGTGTTCGGACTGCTGGCCGGCTACTTTGGCGGCTGGCTCGACAGCGTGCTCATGCGCAGCATGGATGTGCTGCTGGCCTTCCCCGCCATCCTGCTCGCGGTTGTCATCATGGCCCTGCTCGGGCCGTCGACCACCAACGTGATGATCGCGATCGGCATCGCCTACATCCCGATCTTTGCCCGCGTGGTGCGCGGCACCGTTCTGACGGTCAAGCCCAACGACTACGTGGAAGCCGCGCACGCGGCGGGCGCGAGCGAGTTACGCACGCTGCTGGTGCACATCCTGCCCGGCACGAGCGGGCCGATTATCGTCCAGGTCTCGCTCGCGCTGGCGTACGCGATCCTGGCGGAGGCAGCGCTCAGCTTCCTCGGCCTCGGGACGCAGCCGCCGACACCCACCTGGGGCTCGATGCTCAGCTTCGGCCGCGATTTTGTGCGCGAAGCACCGTGGTTCACGTTCTTCCCCGGCTTCGCCATTTTCTTGACTGTCTTGAGCCTGAACCTGGTCGGCGACGGGCTCAGCGACGCGCTCGACCCCCGCCTCTAGGAGATACGCCATGACCTTCTCGATCGTCGCCCGCGACCCAGTCACTGGCATGTTCGGCATCGCCGTCACGACCAAGTTTTTCGGCGTCGGCTCGTTGTGCCCATTTGCCCGCGCGGGCGTCGGCGCCGTGGCGACGCAGGCACTCGTGAATCCCACGTACGGGCCGCGCGGGTTGGACCTTCTCGCGCAGGGCCTCTCGCCCGAGGACGTCGCCGATGCCCTTCTGCAGGCTGATGAAGGCCGCGACCATCGCCAGCTCCACCTGATCGATGCCTCGGGTCGAGTCGCCGCGCGCTCAGGCAGCGAGTGCATCGACTGGTTCGGCCACCAGACGCACGATGGCTTCTCCGTGGCTGGCAACATGCTGGCTGGCCCACAGGTGATCGCCGAGACGGCGCGCGGATACACCGCTAGCGCGAGCGAGCCACTGGCCGACCGACTGATCTCGGCGATCGAGGCTGGTCAGGCCGCGGGCGGCGACAAGCGCGGACGCCAGTCGGCAGCGCTGCTGATCGTGAGCACCGAGGTCTACCCCTATCTCGACATCCGTGTCGACGATCACCCCGACCCCGTCGTCGAGCTTCGCCGCCTGTACGAAGAGGCGAAAGCTGAGTACTTGCCGTTCAAAGACAAGCTGCCGAACGCGGCCAACCCGCACGGTGTCTACGGCAAAGCCCTGACCCAAGCGATCGTCGCGGAACAGGCCGAGCGCGATCGCGCCCGACTGGCGCCAGCGGGCTAACCTGCCTCGCATGAGCGGACTGCTGGATGTCGAGCACTACCGGGAGCACGGCTACGTTCTGGCCCGCGGCGTCTTCATGGCGGCTGAGGTTGCCACGTTCCAACAGGAGATCGACTCCCTCCTCGCCCGAGCCGAAGAAGCGGGGCGCAAAACTGAGGCGACGTGGAGTGGCGCGTGGCGCGAGGCCGTCGGCGTCGGCACCGCGACCGCGGTCAGTACCCGCGTGGACAGCATCCATAACGTACAAAACCACTCGGCGGTCTTCACCCGTATGCTGGTCGACCCACGGCTGGTGGACCGTGCCGCGGAGCTGATCGGGCCAAACGTGCAGCTGCACCACACCAAGCTGCACAACAAGCCGCCCTCGGTTGGCTCGCCATTCCCGATGCACCAGGACTACCCGTACTTCCCCCACGAGGGCGAGTCGATGATCGCGGCGATGGTCCACATGGACGGCGCCAAGATCGACAACGGCTGCATGTGCCTGGCGCCGGGTAGTCACCGCCTGGGAGCGATCGAGCACCATAACGATGGCAGCTTCTACTTGCCGCTCGATGAGTGGCCGCTGGAAAGAGCGGAGCCCGTCGAGGCCAACGCGGGCGACGTGCTGTTCTTTGGCTACAAGATGGTGCACGGCTCGTACGTGAACCGCAGCCAGCGCCCGCGCCGCATCGTGCTGGTGCAGATGCGCTCGCCGACCGATCGGCCGCTCACCGAGGCGCACCGTTCACCCGGCCAGGGCACCATGCTGCGCGGCATCAACCCGGACGCCTCGCAGACGTAATCCCCAAGCACGCGCACCCATGGTGAGCGTCCGCATCGCCAACAAGCGCGTGTGGGTCGGCGATGAGTCGCGCGCGCTCATCCACGGCGAGGTGCACTACTGGCGCCTGAGTCCGGCGCGCTGGCGCGACGTGCTGCAGGCCACCCGCGCGCTCGGACTCGACATCATCAGCACGTACGTCCCGTGGCAGTTCCACGAGTTGGCCCCCGGCGAGTTCGACTTTACTGGCACGTCCGACCCAGCACGCGACCTGGTCGGTTTTCTGGAGCTCGCCGCCGAATACGGCTTCTGGGTGCTGATCCGGCCCGGGCCGTACATCTATGCCGAGTGGCCGAACTCGGGCGTGCCGGAGCGGGTCGTGCGTTTCCACCGCGCGCACGCCGAGTTCCGCCGCGAGGCGGAGCGCTACATGGCCGCGGTGGTCGCGGCGTTCGCGCCCTTCCTGGCCACCCGCGGCGGCCCGGTGATCCTGGTCCAGGCTGATAACGAGCCGGATGCCTGGGCCGATGTGTACGGGGCCCAGCTCGGGCTCGGCCAGGAACCGGGTTTGTTTCAGGAGCTCATGGGCGGCGACGTTCGCCCGGTTCAGGCGCCACTTGGCGCCGATAGTGTGCCGCACTACGTCGACGTGGTGCGCTTCTTCCACCGCTATGCCACCGACATCGTGCGCTGGACAGCGGACACCTACCGCCGCCTCGGCGTTGACGTGCCGCAGTACGCCAACACGTACCTCGGCTTCGGTGTGCAGGACTGGCGCTCCATGCAGGCAGCGGTCGACTTCGTGGGTCCGGACGTCTACCCCACAGCCGAGCTGCGCGACCAGCCAGGCGAGCACCGCGGCATGCTCGAGCGCCTGCGCTTCACCCGCACGTTCGCGCCGCTGCCGTATATCCCGGAGTTCGAGGCAGGCATCTGGCATGGCTGGCACGAGCGCGTCGGCGTGCTGCGACCGAACCACTACCGTCTGATCTGCCTCTCGGCGCTGCTGGCCGGCGTGGCGGGCTGGGGCTGGTACATGCTGGTCAATCGCGACAACTGGGCGATGAGCCCCATCGACGAGCTGGGCCGCGCGCGGCCCGACCTCGCCGCCGAGTTCAGCGCCATCGTCGAGGTGTTCCGCAAACTCGACCCGCCGAGCTTGACCAAGCTCGGCGACACCGCGGTGGCGATGGACGTGCTGCAGCTCGCCGCGCACCCGAGCGGGCCGCCAGGCGAACCCGTCCTCGAAGCGCTCTATGACGCCGACGTCGACTACGAATGCTTCGACGTCGACACCGGCCAGATCTCGAAGCGGCTACTGTTCTACGCCGCCGCCGACACACTCACACCCGCCGCCCAGCAGCAGTTGTCGTCGTACGTGCACGCTGGCGGCACACTCGTCGTCTTCCAGAACGACGTGCTGGATCTCGCGCGGCCGCACGGTGTCGTGCGCGACGATCACCGCCGACCGCTGACCGTTGAGCTCGGCTCACTGGCGGTGCAGTGCATCAGCCGCATCTTCGGCTGGTACACCGCCGTCCCCGGCGAGCCAATCTATGCTGAGCGCGGAGCGGCGCCCGGCAGTGGTCAGCAGGGCCACGATCTGCATCGCCAGCTGCCCATCGGCGAGCGGTACATCATCGGCTACCGCGAGCCGCGCGGGCGGGGCAGCATCGTGCGCCTGGCCATCAGCCCATCACCCGAGATCGTGATCGCGCTGCACCGCTGGTTGGACGTGCCCATCCCGAGCCACGCGCTCGGCCCCCACGTCAGCACCGCCCTGTTCCGTGCGCCCGACGGCACCATGATGCTGATCGCAGTCAACAACGGCGACGAGGAGCGCATGGTCAGTATCGAGCTCAGCGCGACATGCCAGCGCGCCACGGACCTGTTCACGGGCACGTCGCGGCCAGTGCACAACGCCCTGACGGTGTCGCTCGCGCGCAAGAGCGGCACCGCGCTCCGCCTGGACTGATCCAGCAACTGTGACACGCCGCGCTTGACAGCGGCTGCGATGCACCGTATTCTACCGATTAGCTAATTATCCATTAGGTGAAATACTAGGACCCGAGGGAGAAAACGATGAAGGCGACCAAGCGCGAGTGGATCGGTCTGGCAGTCCTGGCCCTCCCATGCATGCTCTACTCCATGGACCTCACCGTCCTGCACCTGGCCGTGCCCGCCCTCACCCAGCAGTTGCAGCCAAGCGCTACCGAGCTGCTGTGGATCATCGACGTGTACGGCTTCCTGGTCGCCGGCTCCCTCATCACCATGGGCACGCTGGGCGATCGCATCGGCCGCCGCCGGCTGCTGCTGATCGGCTCGGTCACCTTCGGCATCGCCTCCGTCCTCGCCGCCTTCTCGAACAGCGCCCCGATGCTGATCGCCACGCGCGCGCTGCTGGGAGTGGCCGGCGCCACCATCGCTCCGTCGACCCTGTCGCTCGTCCGCAACATGTTCAAAGACCCGAAGCAGTTCACCACCGCCATCGGCATCGTCATCTCCGCCTACTCGGTTGGCGCGGCAGTCGGCCCGCTGGTAGGCGGCTTGCTGCTGCAGTTCTTCTGGTGGGGCTCGGTGTTCCTGGTCAGCGTGCCAGTGATGGGCCTGATTCTGATCCTCGGCCCGCGGCTGCTGCCCGAGTACCGCGACCCCAACGCGGGCAAGCCCGACGTGCTCAGCGCCGGCCTGTCGTTGGTGGCGGTGCTCGGCACGATCTACGGCTTGAAGGACATCGCCGTGCACGGCGTCTCCGCGACAGCCGGCCTGTCCATCATGCTCGGCCTGGCAGCTGGCGGCCTGTTCGTCAGGCGCCAGCGCCAGCTCAGCGATCCCTTCGTTGACCTGAGCCTCTTCCGCGTGCCTGCCTTCACGAGCGTGCTCATCACCTACACCCTCTCGATCCTCGCCGCCTTCGGCGCCTTCCTGTTCATCCCGCAGTACCTGCAGCTTGTCCGTGGCCAGACGGCGCTCCAGGCTGGCCTGTGGACCCTCGGCTGGCCGCTGGCCTTCGTGGTCGGCTCGATGGTCATGCCGCTGATCGTGCGGCGGGTCCGCCCGGGCGTGGTCATGGCAAGCGGGCTCGGCCTCGCGGCGCTGGGCAACGTGATCCTGGCCAACCTGGATGCTTCGACGCCGCTCGTGGTCCTCGTGTTCGGCACGACCATCGTCGGCCTCGGGCTGTCGCCGATCTTCAACCTGGCCACCGAGTTGATCATTGGCTCCGCGCCGCCCGAGCGAGCCGGCGCCGCGTCGGCCGTCGCCGAGACGTGCTCCGAGCTGTCGGTTGCGCTCGGCATCGCGATCCTGGGCAGCCTCGGAACAGCCGTATACCGCGCGCAGCTCGCGGTCACGCTGCCGGCTGGCGTGCCAGCGCAGGCCGCGCATACCGCCAGCGAGACCCTCGGCGGCGCGCTCGCGGTCGCTAGCCAGCTACCCGACCAGTTGGGTCTGGCGCTGCTCAATGCCGCGGGCTCGGCGTTCGTCCACGGGCTGCAGTTGTCGGCGACCACCAGCGCGATCGTCGCGCTCGCGCTGGCCGCGATCACGTTCGTGCTCCTGCGTGACGTGCGCCGCGGCTCCCACGTCGAAGCTGTGGCCGAGACAGCGGAGCAGCCGGTTGAGTACCTTGGGGCTGTGGCATGACTGGCGCTACTACTGCTGATCGCGAGATCACCTTCGAACGCGAGTTCAACGCCCCGCGCAACCTGGTCTTCAAGGCCTGGACCGACTGTCAGGCGCTTGCTCACTGGTGGGGACCCACCGGCTGGACGTTGCCGGGCTGCGAGATGGACCTGCGGCCCGGCGGCAAATGGCTTTACGGTATGCGCGGACCCAATGGCGAGGAGTCGTGGGGCCTGGCCGTGTACCGCGAGATCGTCGAACCCGAGCGGCTGGTCTATACCGACAACTTTTCGGACGCCGAAGGCAACGTGAACTCGGCGATGCCACAGATGGAGATCACCGTGTTGTTCGCCGAGCTCGACGGCAAGACCCGTGTGAGCATGCACGCTGTGGCAGCGTCCGCGGAGCAGGTCAAACAACTGCTCGGGATGGGTATGGTCGAAGGCATGAACCAGACGTGGGACCGTCTCGACGCCTTTCTCGCTGCCGCGTCGTAGCCGCCAGCGTGCAGTGCGCCAGGTAAGTCACGCGACCATATAAACAATCACCCGGCACTGGGAAGGAACCAACACTCAAATGTCTGGAGTACGCCTCCTCATCGGCACCAAGAAGGGCGCCTTCGTCCTCACTTCTGACGGCAAGCGCGAGCGTTGGGATGTCGACGGCCCCCACTTCATCGGGTGGGAGAACATGCATCTCAAGGCCTCGCCAGCCGACCCCAATCGAATCTACGCCTCACCGTCGATCAGCTGGTACGGCCAGCAGATCCAGCGCTCCAACGATGGCGGTAAGACCTGGGAAGCGGTCAATAACCAGTTCACCTACGACGGCGACGCCGGCACCCACATGTGGTACGACGGCACGCCGCGGCCGTGGGAGTTCAAACGCGTGTGGCACCTCGAGCCATCGTTGACCGACCCCGACACGGTCTACGCCGGCGTGGAAGACGCGGGCCTGTTCAAGACCACTGACGGCGGCCAGAACTGGCAGGAGCTGCCCGGGCTGCGCCGTCACGGCTCCGGCCCTGCGTGGCAGCCCGGCGCTGGCGGCCTGTGCCTGCACACGATCATTCAGGACCCCAGCAACGCCAACCGCATGTACATCGCCATCTCCGCGGCGGGCGCCTTCCGCACCGACGACGGCGGCAAGACCTGGAAGGCGATCAATCAAGGGCTGAAGTCGCAAGGCATCCCCGATCCCAACGCTGAGGTCGGACACTGCGTCCACCACGTAGCGATGCATCCCGAGCGACCGAACACGCTGTTCATGCAGAAGCACTGGGACGTAATGCGCAGCGACGACGCAGGAGACTTGTGGCACGAGATCAGCGGCAACCTACCGACGGACTTCGGTTTCGCAATCGACGTCCACGCTCACGAGCCCGAGACGATCTATGTCGTGCCAATCAAGAGCGATACCGAGCACTTCGTGCCTGATGGCAAGCTGCGCGTGTTCCGCAGTCGTTCGGGCGGCAATGAATGGGAGGCGCTGACCAAAGGCCTGCCGCAGAGCGACTGCTACCACAACATCCTGCGCGACGCGATGTCGGTCGACCGACTCGACAAGTGCGGCATCTACTTCGGGACATCGGGCGGCCAGGTATATGGCTCGAATGACGCCGGCGACACCTGGACAGCGATCATGCGCGACCTGCCCGCGGTGCTCTCGGTGGAGGCGCAAACGTTGCCATGATCCGCGTTGTCCTGCCGACTCCCCTGCGCACGCTGGCTCAGGTTACGGGCGAGGTTCAACTCGAGCTCGAGGGTCCGGTCACCCAGGCCGCGATCCTCGACGCCCTCGAGGGGCGCTACCCCGCGCTGCGCGGCACAATGCGCGACCACGTCACGCACAAGCGCCGCCCGTTCGTGCGTTTCTTCGCCTGCCAGCAAGACCTGTCGCTCGACCCACCCGATACCGCCCTGCCCGAGGAGATCGCGAGCGGCAAAGAGCCATTCCTGGTCATCGGCGCGATGGCCGGCGGCTAGACCACCCCGGCTGGCGCGAGCAACCCGAGCTGCTCGTCGATCTCGCGCTGGTACAGGTCGGCTTCGGCCGACACCATTTCCTGGAAGGTGACCGCTCGACCGAGGCGACCTGACTCGAACGGGGCGTACGTCAGGGCCACGTCGGCGAGACCTTCTTCACCCGTCACTTCGGGCGCCGTTCCGTTGCGGATGCACTCGCCAAGCTCGTGGTACTCGAGCGCAATCAGCCGCGCGTCGGTTTCGTTGAACGACCAGTCGTAGTGCCAGATGCGCTCGCCGCCGAACAGCTCCGCAGCCAGCTGCGACAACCGATAGCTTGGCGCGTAGTCGAGGATCCCCTGGTCCTGGACGGTGGTGTCGTCGTCGAGGTGGAGCTTGACGGGGCGTCCGTTGCGATTGCCGTAGATCTCCAGGGTCGCGGTCGACCCGAAGATGAGTCGCTCGTTCTTGTGTAGCCCGTGCCCGGCGTGATCGTCGATCCAGTGCGCGATGGCGCCGCTGTCGAAGGCGACGTGGGCATAGATGGCGTCGTCACCGGTGGCCTCGATGGAGTCGGGCATACTGGCCAGATAGCCGCCGTAAAAACCGCCCGGGCCGGCGGACGTGCCTTTGAAGCGAATCGGCTCGTGCAGGCGGCTTTCGCCGAACACCTGGGCGAACTCGCCCAGGTAATACCTGAGCAGGTCGGCTTCGTGGACGCCAGCGTCGACCGGCATCGAGGCCGTCTCCTTCATGTGCCGCCACGGAGTCATGGAGATGCGATCGCGGCCGCCGATCATGTTCTGGAGCATCACCCTTGGCGACCCGATCGCACCGTCGCGCAACAGGGCCTTGCCAAGTCGCTGCATCGGGTCGCGCCGGAAGTTCTCCGCTACGGACAGCAGCCTGCTATTCGTGTGCGCGGCAGCGATGAGGGCGCGGCACCCGCGCACGGTGACGGCGAGCGGCTTCTCGCACAGGACGTGCAGCCCAGCTTCGAGGCACGCTCGGGCGACGACGTAGTGCGCACCCGAATCAACGGTGACGTCGGCGGCCTCGAGCTCGGGCGCCTCGCGCACCATCGTCTCAAAGTCGGTAAAGATGCGCGGTCGTATTCCCAGCAGGTCCTCGGCCTCAGTGGCCAGAATCTCCGCTTGCTCGCGCCGCAGATCGCATACCGCCGCGAGCTCGACATTGCATGCGCTCGACGCCGCGAGCGCGGCCATGCCGCGCAAGTGCCGCCGCCCCATCCCACCACAACCAACCGCCGCATACTGGACCCGCGCCTCACTCATATGGATGGCCAGCGTACCGCGCCTCGCGCGCGAGCAGGCGCTGGACAGTCGTGTCGAGCAGCACTTGCATCGACTCGGGGAACGACAGCAGGAAACGCTGGAATCGCTGGTAGCGGCGGTCGAGATCCGTTCGTCGTCGAGGTCCTGGTGGATTCGCAGCGAGCCAGCACCGCCCACCTGGCCGATCGCGGCCCTCGAGCACCACGACCTCGTAGCCCAGCTGGTGCAGCGCCCGCGCCGCCGACAGCCCGGCCAGCCCGGCGCCGACGACGACCATCCGCGACCCGACGGCGCGCAATCAGTACGTGGCCAGCGGCTGGGTCTCGACGTGCCCGTCGGTTCGGATCCGCAGCGCCGACTTCACTTCCTCTTCGATCATCTTCCAGATCTCGTCGACCAGCTCGAGGAACGCCGGCGTGCGCTTGACCGACAGATCCCGTGGCCGCGGGATGTCGATATCGAGGACCGCCTTCACCTGCCCGGGCCGCGAGGTCATCACCACCACGCGATCGGCGAGGTAGACCGCTTCGTCGATCTGGTGCGTCACGAACAGGACGGTCTTGCGATTGCTGCGCCAGATGCGCAGGAGCTCGGACTGCATGATCTCCCGCGTCTGGGCGTCGAGCGCCGCGAACGGCTCATCCATCAGGAGCACGTCCGGGTCGATCGTCAGCGCTCGTGCCAGGTTGGCGCGCTGCCGCATCCCGCCCGACAGCTCGTGCGGAAAGTGGTGTTCGAAGCCATCGAGCCCAACCAGCGTCAAGAGCCCAGCGGCCCGAGCGCGCGACTCCTGTTTGGACCGACCCTGAATCTCCAGCCCGAAGATCACGTTGTCGAGCAAGGTCCGCCACGGAAACAACGCATCCTGCTGGAACACGAACCCGCGGTCCGGCCCAGGACAGTCGACGGCCCGGCCGTCCACCCACACCTGGCCGCGGGTTGGCCTGATCAGCCCATCGACGATCCGCAACAGTGTGGTCTTGCCACACCCCGAGGCGCCGACGATCGAAATGAATTGCCCCGCCTCGACCTGCAGCGACACATCGCGGATCGCCGCGAATGGCCGACCCCGCTGCGCATACACCATCGACACCCCACGCAGCTCGAGCTTGGCGACGCCATTTGCGGACATCTCTTTACTTCAGCTCGAACTGTCGCCACGGAGCCAGTCGCCGCTCCACCTTCTGCAGCACGGCGACCGCCAGCACACCAGTTCCAGCCAGCAGCAGGACACCCATCCACATCGCGTCGATCTGGAAGCCCTGCGCCGACTTGAAGATGAAGTAGCCGACCCCGGCTCGGGCACCAATGAACTCGCCCACGACCACGCCGACCAACCCGCGGCCGATCCCCAGGCGCAGACCGGCGATGATAAACGGCAACGCCGACGGGATCAGCACCTTGGTGAAAATCTGCCTTCGAGTGGCGGAGAACGACCGCGCGGCGTCGATGAACGCCTGGTCGGTCGATCGAATGCCGGTCGTGGTGTTGATCACGATCGGAAACACGGCCAGCAGGAACACGACCGCCATCTTCGACGGTGCGTCGATACCGAAGATGAAGATCAGCAGCGGCGAGAGAGCCACGGTCGGCGTGGCGTACAGCGCCGAGACCCATGGATCGAGGAAATCACGGATCGCATCGCTGCTTGCGATCGACAGTCCGAGCAGGATGCCCGCGACCGCGGCGATGCCGAACCCGACGACGAATTCGTTCAGACTGACCAGGACGTGCCGCGTCAGTTCACCCGACGCGGTCAGTTGCACGAACTTGAGCAGGATGTCGGACAACGGCGCAAACAGGAATGGCCAGCGCCCGCTGCGACCAACGATCTCCCACACCAGCGCCACGATCAGCAGGGACAACAACCCGCGAATGGTCGACGCATGCGCGCGATACCAGCGCGCAACCACCGATTCACGTGGCGCGAGATCGAGCTCCAGCTCCAGCGTCGCAGCCATATAGCTCAGGCCTTCAGCGCGCGGTCGACCAGGCTGATGTCGACGTACTTCATCGGATCGGTGGGCACGTTTTCAGCACCTGACTTCTTCTGATTGTCGACAAATTGCTGCATATATTTCTCTTTGATCCGAATGTCTTGTGGTACCGACTTCGCATCGACGTGCAACTTGTACACGGCCTCAGCAGCTTTGTCGTTGGCCCCCATGGTCTTCTTGCTGATGGCGATGATCTCGGCTTTGTTCGCGGGATCGTAGATCCACTTCGTAATCGCGTCCCAGGCCCTGAGCACATTCATGGCGGTGTCGGCATTGCTGTCGTACCAGCCCTTTTTGGCCAACAGGACGACCGAGTGGACGCCTTTCAGCGAGGGGTAATTGTTGGCATTGTCGATCTCGGGAAAGCCCTCGTCGCGCAGGAGCGTTGCCTGTGGCTCGATTTGCGCGACCGCATCGATCGACTTCGCTTTCATCGCCGCGGTTCGGTCGGAGATGGCGCCGGCCTGCACGATGGTGTAGTCGGTCTCCTTGAGACCGTTTTCGAACAACATGATCCGGATCGCGTTGGTGTCGGCACCTCCGCGGATGGCCGAAGCTCCGAGCGTCTTGCCCTTCAGGTCGCCGGCCTTCTTGAGCTCCGGCTGCGCGAGCAGCACATACGGCGTGCCATCGGCCAACGCGGCGATCTGTTTGATGTCGGGTGCCTTGTCCTGCGCTGGCCACGCCGAGTCGGGCGTTGCGCCAGCGATGTCGACCGACCCGCCAATGAGCGCGTTCACCGCGTTGGGCGAGTTGGTGGTCGTGATCAGCTCCCACTCCACGCCAAACTTGTGCGGCAGATCGGGCTTCTCGCTGCCAATCGTAGCGACAAAATGCAACCCGTTGACGCTCGCCAGGGCGTAGGTCAGCTTGGTGACTGATTTGAGTACGGGCGGCGCAGTAGCGCCCTGCGGGGCCGGCGCGGAGGGCCCCGTCGCCGGTGCGCACGCGGCCAGGAGGCCAGCGGATGCGACACCAAGTGCGCGCTTGAGAAAGGTCCTACGGTCGTGGCCAATCTGCATGGACATGCTCCCCCGCCACGTAAATGAACCTGAGGTGTGTAACCGAGGCTATCACCGCCCGCGCGGAGTGTCGATGATTTGGTTGGACCACCGGTCCAGGTGCGAAATAATTCACCGGTCAGGTGTGCGCAATTTCACTGTAGATTGCGCACCGCCGTTCGTATTGTCGGGCCATGTCCGCTCGCCAGACACCGCCCCGCACTGTCGCGATCCTGGGCGGCGGAGTCGCTGGTCTGAGCGCCGCGCACGAGCTTGCCGAACGCGGCTTTCGAGTCACCGTCTTCGAGGCATCCCAGACCACCGGTGGCAAGGCGCGCAGCATCTTCGTCCCGGGCACGGGCATGGATGGCCGACGCGATTTGCCCGGTGAACACGGCTTCCGCTTCTTCCCGTCGTTCTATCGCCACCTGCCCGACACCATGCGGCGCATTCCGTTCGGAAGTCAGCCGAACGGCGTCGCCGACAACCTTGTAGCCACCTCGCGCACGCGCCTGGCGCGCATCGATGCGCCGCCGGTCGACGTGCTGACCCGCTTCCCCAGCGGTCTGCGCGACCTGGCTGACCTGGCACGCATGGTCGTCAAGAGCGACCTGGATCTGCCGCGCGAGGATCTGCTGTTTGTCGGGCGGCTCTTTCTGACCCTCTTGACTAGCTGCAAGGAACGCCGCTTCAGCCACTACGAACACGCGCCGTGGTGGGACTTCGTCGAGGCCGATCGCCGCTCGCCCGAGTTCCGCAAGTACTTCTGCGATGTCGCGGTCCGCTCGCTGGTCGCGATGTGCCCGCGGCGCGCCAGCACGCGCACCACCGGCGTGATCGGCATGCAGATCTGGATCGACCACGCGCGGCCGGGGGCGCAGGTCGATCGGCTGCTCAACGGGCCGACGCACGATGCGTGGATCACGCCGTGGCGCCGCTACCTCGAGCGACTCGGCGTCCAGTTCGAGTTCGGCGCACGTGCCACCCGACTGCACTTGCGTGATGGCCGCCTCGCCGAAGTGCAGATCAGCACGTCCGCCGGAACGCGCCGCATTCAGGCGGACTACTACGTCGCGGCGGTGCCGGTGGAGCGCATGGCGGCACTCGTCGACGACGACCTGAAAGACGCGGACCCCTCGTTGGCCCACCTCGATCGGCTGCACACGGAGTGGATGACCGGCATCCAGTTCTTCCTCGACCGCGAGATGCCGCTGGTGAATGGCCACCTCGCGCTCGTCGACGCGCCGTGGGCGCTCACCGCCATCGCTCAGAAGCAGTTCTGGCCGAGGACCGACCTGACGCGTTTCGGCGATGGCCGCACGCGCGAGGTGTGGTCGGTGATCGTCTCCAACTGGGACGTCCCAGGCACCTTCGTTGGTAAGCCGGCTCGGGAGTGCAGCCGCGACGAGATTCGCGCCGAGGTTTGGAGTCAGCTCAAGGCGCACGTCCCGACGCTGTCAGACAGCGCTCTGGTCGACTGGTATCTGGCCGACAGCGTTGAGCACCGCGCGGACGGCAGCGTGGTGAACAACGAGCCGCTACTGATCAACACCGCCGGCTCGTGGGCGTTTCGACCTGAGGCCTCCACGCGCGTAGAAAACCTGTTCCTCGCTGCCGACTACGTTCGCACCCACACCGACATCGCCACCATGGAGTCGGCCAACGAGGCCGCCCGCCGCGCGGTCAACGGCATCCTCGACGCCGCGGGCTCGGCCGCTGCGCCGTGCGCAGTCTGGGACCTGGACGAGCCGGCCGTGTTCAAGCCGCTCCAGGCGCTCGATCGGCTGCGGCTGCAGCGCGGCCAGCCGCATCTACTCGACACGGCGAGGCGGGCGGCGTGAACGCCCAACGCCGCTACGACGCGATCGTGATCGGCGCCGGCCTGGGCGGACTGCTCGCTGCCGCGACGATCGCCAAGCAGGGCGGCTCGGTGCTGGTGCTCGAGCGGCTGCGCTACCTCGGCGGCCGCTTCACCACCGTCGACCAGGATGGCTACGCGATGACCACCGGCGCCTTGCACATGGCGCCGCACGGTGGCGGCGGGCCGCTGGCGCGCGCGATGCGCGACCTTGGCCTGGCATTCGACATCGTGCCGCGCGACGTGATGGCGTCGTTCTTTCTGGACGGCCAGCACGTGCTGTGGAACCGCTCGTGGGATGTGATGCGCCTCTTCGGGATGCAGGGCAAACTCGACCTGCTCAAGATCACCGCGCTGCTGTCGGCGCCATTCGTCGATTCAAGGGCCGTCGCGCAGCCATTTTCGGAGTGGCTGGCCGGCCAGACACGCGATCCCATCCTGCCGCTGTTCTTCGACAGCTTCACGCAGTTCGCGGTGAGCGTGCGGACGGACGAGATCTCCTTTGGTGAGATGCGCGCGATTCACCAGAACGTCTTGCGCTACGGCATGCCGGGCACACCGGTCGGTGGCTGCGCCTCGGTCATCGACAAGCTCGCTGAGTTCATCCGTGCGCGCGGTGGCGACATCCATACTGGCATCGAAGTGCAGCGCATCCTCGCCTCAGACCGAGTTCACGGCGTGGCCGTGCGGAACCGCCAAACTCGCGAGCTCCACACGCTCGCGGCGCCGCTGGTCGTCTCGGATGCTGGCCCGGAGGCGACCCGCGAGCTGCTACCCACGCTCCCAGAAATCGAGCGCGTGCCGCACGCCGCGGGCTTGAAGCTGCACATCGTGAGCGACACCTCGCTTATCCCGCACAACGGGGTCATGCTGTGCCTGGGTACGCGGCGGATCAGCGGCATGGTGGAAGTCTCGCGCTCGGTACCGTCTGTGGTTCCGCCCGGGTCGCACATGATCGACACCTTCCAGGTCACGCGCGGCGACAGCATGGTCGAGGAGCGCGACCTGGCGGTCGCCGACCTGCGCGACATCTTCGGCGCAGATTTTGACTGCCACTGCCGCATCGTGCGCACCAGCGCGTTCCGCAACCGCTGGCCGGTCAATCAGGCCCGCCAGGGCTTCGATCTGCAGGACCAGGAGCCGATCCGCGGCTTGCTCATGGTGGGCGACGCCTACAAACCCAGCGGCCACATCATGGTCGAGGGGGTTGCCGGCGGCGTCAGCCGTATCGCCCCACGCCTGCGAGGCGCCGCGTAACAGGCTGATGAAAAAGATCCTTCGACAGGCTCAGGACGACCCTTCGACAGGCTCAGGGTGAGCGGAGCCGTTTTGGATCCGCTCATGGTGAGCTTGTCGAACCATCATGGTGAGCTTGTCGAACCATCATGGTGAGCTTGTCGAATCCAGAGCGGGACCGCCTTTTTCATCAGCCGCCTGGGTCGCACCGCCAGGGTGGGTATGCTCGGAAGCGACATGACCGTGTCGAGCGCGCGGTACGGCACCGAGCAATTGCCACTGGCTGGCACCTCGCTGCATTTCCTGAAGGGTGGCAGCGGCCCACCGTGCGTGGTGTTGCATGGCATCGAAGGCCCGGAGGGGTGGCTCGCTTTCCACGATGCGCTCGCCGACCACGCGACCGTCTACGCGCCCTCGCATCCCGGCTACGGCCTCACCGCGGCTCCGCCCTGGATCACCGCCGTGCAGCACCAGGCGGTCTTCTACAACTGGTTCCTGCAACACATCGACGGCGCGGTCGACCTGATCGGCGTCGGACTTGGTGGCTGGATCGCCGCCACCATGGCGGTCATGTGCGAGGCGCAGCTGCGCCACCTGGTGCTCGTCGATGCGGTGGGCGTCCGACCCGCCCAGGACGACATCTTTGACATCTTCGTTGCGCCATGGAAAGAAGTGATCGACCGCGGCTTCTTCGATGCCTCGCACTCGGAGGAATACCAACGCATCTACGGCAGCCAGCCAATCGTCGAGTTCGGCGGTACCCGCGAGTCGGGTCGCGTCATGTCCATGCGCATGTGCTTCAAGCCGTATATGTACGACCCCGCGCTACCCGCGATGCTGCGCAAGCTGCGGGTGCCAACCCTCATTGCGTGGGGCGCTGACGATCGTATCGTTCCCGTCGAGTGCGCCGGCCTCTACCAGCAAGCGATCCCGCACGCCCGCCTCGAACTACTCGAGGGCTGCGGTCATTTCGCGCACCTGGAGCAGCCGCGACGTCTCGCCAAACTGGTGGCGGAGTTCATCGCATGACCACGCAGTACTACTACTTCTCCGAGCAGCCCTACACGGCATATGACCCGGCGATCCAGGATCAATACCCATCGCTACGCCTGACGCTTCCCAATACGCTCTTCGATCCCGTTATCGCTAGCGATCTGTACAACCGCTACCACGAGGAATATCAGGTAGCGGACGAAGCCGGCTTCGACGGCATCATGATCAACGAGCACCACACCGCGCCGTTTTGCATGCAGGCATCGATCAATATCACCGGCGCCGTGCTGGCCAAGATCACCAAACGCGTACGGATCCTGATGCTCGGCGCGCCGCTACCGGTCGTCGACAACCCGCTGCGGCTGGCCGAGGAGCTGGCGATGATCGACTGCATCTCGCGCGGTCGGCTGATCTCCGGGTTCGTGCGCGGTGGCGGCGTAGAGAACCTCGCCAACAACGTTAACCCGGCGTACAACCGCGAGCGCTTCGAGGAAGCGCACGATTTCATCCTTGCCGCGTGGACGCGCCCAGGCCCGTTCCGTTGGGAGGGCGAGCACTTCCAGTACCGCGTCGTCAACCCGTGGGTGCTGCCGCTGCAGAAGCCGCACCCGCCGATCATGGTGCCCGGCACGGCCAGTCCCGAAACCGTGGTCTGGGCCGCGCAGCGCCGCTATCCGTACGTCGTGCTCGGCTCCTCCCTCGCCCAAACGCAGGAGCTCGTGGAGCTGTACCGCCAGACTGCCGAGGAAGTCGGCTACGCGATGGGCCCCGAGCACATCGGCTATCTCATCCGCGTGTTCGTCGCCGACACCGAAGCAAAAGCGCAAGCCGAAGGCCACAACTTCTTCTGGCAGAACGGCGCGCTCGGCAAACAGCCGCGCGAGTGGATGGCCCCGCCAGGCTACGCCTCAGTAGACGTTGCGGGCATCCGCCGCGTCCGCGCTGTCTCCAAACCCTTCGACAGCCAGGCCTACGAAGAGGCCCAGGCCAACTACCAGGTGGTCATCGGCACCCCAGATCAGGTGATCGACAAGCTGCGCTACGTGCGCGATGTCCTGGGTGTGGGCCACATGTGCCTGTGGGCACAGGACGGTTATATGAGCCACGAAGATACCGTCCGCTGCATCGAGCTTCTTGGGCACGAGGTGCTCCCCGCGCTGCGCGCCGACCAGGATGCCGCGCTAGGCGCGGAGATGGCTGCCAGCCCAGCCTAGCGCCCGCGGCGCGCTTGATGGCCAGGCTCTCCTCGAGCACGCCGGCCCCACAGGGCCGGCTTTTCCTGTCATACCCTTCGGCGATGGCCACCTGGGTTGACGTACGCCGCATCGCGCTGGCGTTGCCCGAGACCAGCGAGGGCACAACGCACGGCATGACCGCGTGGCAGGTCAAGGGCAAAGGCTTCGTCTGGGAACGCCCCCTGCGCAAGGCGGATGTGCTCGCGCTAGGGGACCGCGCGCCGGATGGGCCGATCCTTGGCGCGCACGTCGACCACGTGGGCATCAAGGAAGCCTTACTCGCCAGTGACCCCGATGTGTTCTTCACCACCCCGCATTTCGACGGCTACCCGGCGGTCCTGGTCCGTCTGGAGCGTATCGGCATCGCCGAGTTGGAAGAGTTGCTCGTCGAGGCATGGCTGGCCAAAGCGCCCAAGCGGCTTGCCAGGGACTACCTCAGCACCCACGTCCCGTGATCGTCGTCTCGCTCGACACCGATCTCCGTGTCGTCAAGCTCAACCGACCAGACAAGCGCAACGCGCTCACGCGGTCGCTGATCGTCGAGCTCACCGCGCACTTGCGCGAAGCCGAGCGCAACCCCGATGTCCGCGGCATCATCCTGGCCGGCGAAGGACCCAGCTTCTGCGCGGGCGTCGATTTGCACGAGTTCGCCGAAGGCTCGCCGGAGAGCGGTCGCGCCCTGATACACGCGCTGCGCGACCTGTGCGCGGCGGTGCGGCACACGAGCAAGCCGGTGGCGTGCGCCATTCAGGGCCACTGCCTCGGTGGCGCCCTCGAACTGGCTGCGTGTTGCGACTTCCGCGTCTGCGCGCCCGATGCGCGACTCGGCATGCCCGAAGTGTTTCTGGACATTCCCTCGGTCATCGACGCGGTCATGCTCACCCATCAAATCGGTGCTAGCCGTGCGCACGAAATGCTGCTCACCGGCGAGTCGATCTCTGGTGACACGGCGTACGCGTGGGGCCTGGCGAATCGGCTCGCGCCAGTGGAGCGACTGATCGAAACCGCGGCCGACCTGCTGCGGCTGGTGACGCGCCACGCGCCCGAGGTCATCGCCGCGCAGAAGCGGCTGCACCAGCAGTGGCTGGACCTGCCGTACAGCGAGGCGGTGGAGCGCAGTATCGAGCCGCTCGTCGAGGCCTTCGGCTCCGGCCGACCGAGAGCAATCGCCACCGACCGCCTCCGCCACTAAAAGCCCCTCGCTCTCTGGGAGAGGGCTTTCTCAAGGGTGAGGGCATGGCTCGCGGAGACCGGTACGCTTGCTCCATGGCAGGTGTGCGCTTGATCGTCCAGTTCACGGCCGAGACCGAGGAGATCGCTGACCAGGCAATCGCGGCGGCCGTCGAGCGGTGCAAGGCAGCCCAGAAGGAGCCCGGCTGCGTGCAATTCGAGGTCTTCCGCAGCGCGTTGCGCCCCGAACACTACGTCCTGCTCGAGCACTGGGAGAGCCCCGAGGCGCTCGAAGTCCACGCTCAGGGCATGAGCACCAACCGACCCCAGCCACGGCCGGGCATCAAGCGTACACGTGAGGACTACTCGTACCAGGTGACGTCGCAGAGCTGAGATGCTCAACTTTGGCACTTTCCTGTTGATGCAGTCGCCGTCGGGTGAGAGCTCGACGGATATGTACGCGCGCGCGGTTGAGCTCGCGCAAGCCGCGGAGGAGCTCGGCTTCCGCAACATCTGGCTGGCCGAGCACCACTTTTCGACCTACGGCTACCTGGCGCGACCGGTCCAGCTCGCGACCTACATCGCCGCCAGGACGACGCGGCTGCGCGTCGGCACGGCGGTGATCGTGGTGCCGCTGCACCATCCACTTGTGATCGCCGAAGAGATCGCCACGCTGGATGTGCTGGCGGGTGGCCGCGTCGACATCGGGCTGGGTCGCGGCTACCAGCAGTACGAGTTCCAGCGGCTGGGTCTCGACCTTGATTCAGCCCGTGCGCGCTGGGATGAGGCGATCGACATCATCCTGTGTGCCCTGCGCGGCGAGCCGTTCAGCTATTCAGGCAAGCACTTTCAGATCCCCGAGACGACGATCTTTCCGCACCCGCTGCAAAAGCCGCATCCACCGTTCTGGGTGACCGCGCAAAGCCCCTCGTCTGTTGAGGCGACGGTGCGGCGCGGCTTCAACATGCTCACCGGCGGCTTCGGAGTGCCGCTGCAGCGGTTGGCAGAGTTCCGCACGTTGTTCGACTCCATGGTGGATGAGATCAAGCCAGAGTGCGTGCCCGAGGTTGGCGTGCAGCGCGCGGTCTATGTCACCGACGATATTGCCGATGCCCGCGCGGCCGTCGACGATGCGCGCTGGAACATGCGGGTGACCCTGAGTCTGCGCAATGGCTACGAGCAAGTCTCGCAGGGCCGCGCGATACCCGTTCCCGCGCCAAACGAGCCCGACACGGATGACTTGCTGGACCGCTTCCTGGTCATCGGCACCCCAGACACGGTGATCCGCCAGATCCAGCGCATCCAGGACTCGGTGGGCATCACCCACTTCAACTGCAGCTTCTGGTTCGGCGACCTCGATCAACCACGGGTCCTGAAATCGATGCAGCGCTTCGCCGCCGAAGTCATCCCCGCGTTCCGCTGAGCCCAGGTTCGCGCCGCTCCGCGGAGGTTCAGCGTGGCGGAACGTTGACGTCGTATGTGTGCACCAGCGGCTCGAGCTCAGCCCACAGCGCTTCGGGAATCGGCGCCAGCACCGCGGCCGTGTTGGCAACGGCTTGCTCCGGTAGCCGCGCGCCGGGAATCGTCGCGGACACCACGGGGTGCCTGATCACGTATTGCAGCGCAGCCCCCAGAAGACTCACTCCGAACTCCAGACACACCGCCTCCAGGCGGTCGACGTGCGCGAGCACCTCGGGTGTGAACTGCCGATTGATGTGATCCTCGGGCCGCAGGGCGCGCGTACCCGTCGCCAGCAAGCCGCGCTCCAACGGCGTTGCCACGACTACACCCATCCCAAACCGCGCGGCGGCCGGAAACATCCGCTCCAGCGCCACTCGGCTCAACAGGCTGTACGCATCCGGCACGACAGCGGCCTCGAACTCTCCACTCTCGATGTACGGCGTGTTGTCCCACGGGTTATTGGAGGCGATCCCGACGTGCCCGACGACACCCTCAGACTGCAGCCGCCGCAGCATCTCCAGCGCCCCACCAGGCCCCATGACGCGATCGAAGACACCGGCCGGCGGATCGTGAATGTACACCACGGGTATGTGTGACAGGCCCATACGCTCAAGGCTGGTCTCGACACTCCGCCGCGTCTCGGGACCCGTGTAGCCAAAGTCGCGCACATCGCGCACCTTGGTCTCCACGACCACCTCACCAGCGAGCGCTGGCCGCTCCCGCAACGCCTGCCCCACCACTTTCTCCGCGACCCCGTTCGAATACAGCGAGGCCGTATCGATGAACCGCACCCCCGAGTCGAGCGCCGCCAGGATGCTCGCGAGCCCCGTCTCCTCGTCGATGGACCCGTCCGCCCGTCGGCCTAGCCACGCGCACCCGAAACCGAGCACAGTGACCTCGATCCCGGTCCTCCCGAGCACCTTCCTGGGCAGCGGAGCTGGACTCACACGAGAGAGAGTACGGAGTCGGCGCATATCTTGCACCCAGGTGCCCGCAGTGTTGAGGCGCGTCGCCCAACCCATGACACTGCTGTGGCTGCTCGTGCTGTGCGCGGCGGCGGCGTCGGCAGCGCCGGTTGCCGTTGCGCAGCAGCGGTCGGTCACGTGGGAGCGCTACGACGCCGACCTCGACGTGCAGCCGGACGGTGCGGTACGCGTCACGGAAACACAGACCATCCGCTTCCAGGGCACCTACCAGCAGGGCTTCCGTGTCGTCCCCACCGATCGCGTCACCGCCATCGACGACGCGTCCGTGTCAGAGATCGTCAGCGGCCAATCGGTGACTTATCGCTCGACGCTCACGCAGACGCCCAACGGATTCCGCACCTCGGTCGCTGACCAGGGCCTGCGCATCGATTGGTGGTTCCCATCCACCACCGATGCCTCGCGCACATTCGTGGTGCGCTACACCGCACGCGGTGCGATCCGCATCTATGACGCGGGCGACCAGCTGCAATGGAAAGCTCTCTATGCTGACCGGCCGGCCCCGGTCACGGCGAGCATGGTCACCGTGCGACTGCCTGCGAACGCGCAACAGTCGAGCTTCTCCCGCTACACGCAGGATCAGCAGCTGGGTGGGCTGGCGTCGAGCGGCACTGGGCAACAGATCGACCCGCGCACGGTGCAGTTCAACATCGGCAGCCTGCCAGCCGGCACGGGTGCGGAGACTCGTGTGCAGTTCGACCATGGCGTCGTGTCCGCGAGCCCGCCGCCCTGGCAAGCCGACGCCGATCGCGCCGACTTTGTGCAGCAGACGGTCGGTCCGATCGCCGGATTCCTGGCGCTGCTGCTGACGCTCGTGGTCGTCGCGGGCGGCGGCGCGGCGCTGTTTCTGATGTGGTACACGTCAGGTCGCGATCCACCGCATGGCGCGGTGCCAGCGAGCCTGGAACAGCCTCCCTCGGATCTCCCCGCGCCGATGGCCGGCACGCTGGTCGACGAGGTCGCTGATGTCCAGGACGCGGTCGCCACTCTGGTCGACCTCGCGCAACGCGGAGTGCTGTCGTTGAGCGATGACAGCAACCCGGGACTGGCTGGCTCGAGCCACGATGTGCGCATCACGCTCCGCGGCTCGCCGGATGCGGCGAAGCCGCGCCGCTACGAGGACGTCTTGCTGTACGCCCTGTTCGATCGCGGAGCCGGTACCGGCCACGAGGTGCTGTTGTCCGCGGTCCGGCGGCGGTTCGAGGCAACGATTCCGATGCTTCAGGACGCGCTGCATCGGGCGGTCGCCGACGCGGGCCTGTTCGTAAGCGACCCCGAGACCGTGCGCAAACGCTACACTCGCCTGGGCTGGCTGGTTGCAGGAGCGGGCGTGGTGCTCATGGCGCTTGGCACGGTCTTCCTGGGCGGGGTGGTCGGCGTGGCCTGGATGCCCGGCCTCGCCGTGACGCTGGTTGGCTCCGTCCTCATCAAGCTGGCGGCGGCGATGCCGCGCCGCACGTCCGCTGGCGCTCTGGAAGCAGCTCGTTGGCGGGCGTTCCGCGCCCACCTCACCTCTGCTGAGGCTGCCCAGCGACCCGACTTGCTGCCCTACGCGGTGGCATTCGGCATCGATCGCAGTTTTCTCACGCGCCTCGAGAGTGTCGGGTCGCCGCCGCCAACCTGGTATCCGGGACCCTCCGGCTCGGGCTGGGGAACGCCTGGGGGCGTGGTGGTGCTACCCGGTGGTTTCGGCTCAGGCGAGGGAACATGGCGCGGACCGACCGCTCCCTCGGCACCCGATGCAGGTGGGTTCGGCGTGCCTGAAGTGTCCGGCCCGCAGGGCTGGAGCGATGGTCTCGCCGACCTCCTCAACGCCGCTTCCCAGGCGCTGTCCAGTGGCGGCGGCAGCGGTGGCTGGAGCGGCGGCGGCTTCGGCGGCGGGGGCGGGGGCGGTGGTGGCTCGGGAGGGTTTCAGTAGCCGTGAGTGGGCGTCAGCTCGGCTACAGCCTGCTCGCGGGCGCTGGCCTGCTGGCGCTGCTCATGCTCGCGTGGCTCGCGGTGAGTGGTGCGCAAGGCGGCGGGATCGTGCTCGGACTGATCCTCCTGGTGGTGCTCGCCGGCCCGTTGGCGGTGGCCGGACTCGTGGTGCTGAGCCGTCAGCCGGCCGAGGCCGCCGCCGAAGCGGCATTCACGAGCAAACAGCGCATTCTCGATGCGGATCGGCTGTTTCGTCGCGAGCTCGCGCCCGAGCTGCGCCAGCTGGCACGCCAGCCGACGTTGCCGTCAGCTCGACTCACCGATCTGGCCGAGGACCTCGAGCGCTCCACCTATGACAGCCCAGAGTGGTTCGCCGCGGTACAGCTCACGGACGATGACGCACAGACCTTGAAGCGCTACGAGGATCTAGTATGGGAGCGCGTTCGACTGTTGCGCGATGGCGCCGCCGCGCCCGAGCCGGAGCAGGGTGTGCGAGAGCTCGAGCAAGCGCTCGACCAGCGCCGCGATCTGCTGCTGCGCGCTCGCCGCGCGCCGTCTGCCGCGCCGTCCGTTCTCCTGCGCACCGGCGCTCCCGCGCAGGGCGTGGGCGGGCTGCGCGATCTGGCCCTGGGCGACGCCGTCTCGGCCGAAGGCACCGACTTCCTGGTCGAGGGCGTGGCGACCTACTTCGCCGAGGGCCAGACGTCAAAGCTCGTACACCTGATCCCGGCCGCGACTGGCGCGCGGCCGCGCTGGCTGTATGTCGGGCCGGCAGGGCTCGAGGTCGCCCTGTTGGACGAGGCGCCCGCGCCGCGCGTCGGCGAGACCGATCTGCCGCGCACCTCGAGCGGCACCGCCAGCGTCGACATCGACAGCCGCGCCGGCTCAGCTCGTGGCGTCCTCGTCACAGTCAGCCGCTTTGCCGCCGACGATGCGCTCGCGCTGGCTGAGCAGTGGCCCGACGGCACCCGCCACACCTACGCGGGGGCGCGGGTGCGCGCCTCCGATCTCGAAGTCTGGCCCGCCGAAGCGGCTAAGGCGCCTCCGCGGCCATGAAGCCGTGCTGAACCGCCCACATCGCGAGCTGCGCGCGCGACGACAGGTGCAGTTTCTCGAGGCTGTGCGCGACATGGGTCTCGACGGTGCGCTCGCTGAGGACCAGCCGCTGAGCGATCTGCCGATTGGTCAGGCCACGCATCACATGGCTCACCACGACCGCCTCACGTGGTGTGAGCGGATGCGTCTCCGCACGCTCGGGCGCTGACGGCGCAGGCTCCTCGTCGATACGTTCGTTCCCTATCGCGACTTCCGCTGACAGTATCTGTCCTGCTCGCCATTCGTTCGCCCAGGCCTCGCCGAGCGCGCGCGTGGCGCGCGCCAGCCGGCGCTCCAGGTTGGCTGCTTCCCCCGCGGTCCGCCGCGCTCCGAGCGCGGCCCGCTCGGCGTCCGCGGTGCCCATGAGGCGCGCGGCGACCGGGGCATCGTTGCGCGCCGCGGCCGCGCACGCCAACCCCTCGAGACACAGGATCGCACCGCGGCGATCGCCAATTTCCTGACACAGCGCGAGGCTCTGTCCGAACAGCACGCGGGCTCGGGCGGGCGACTCGATGTCGAGTGCGATCCACGCCTGGCCAATCAATGACGTCGCCATTCCGCGCCGGTCGCCGACCGCCTGCTGGCGGCCAAAGCTCTCCTCATACAGGTCGCGCGCGCGGTTAAGGTCGCCGCGAGCGCGCATGATGCCGCCCAGATCGCACAGGCTCATGCCGATGCCCCACTCGTCGCCCAGCTCGGTGAACAGGTGCAGGCTGTGCTGCACCTCGGCTTCGGCCGCCGCGATGTCGCCCAGGTCGAAGAGCACGCCGCCCAGGTTGTTGTGGTTGATGGCCAGCCAGCCGCGGTTCGCCAGCTCGCGGTTGGTCACGATCGCCTCTTCCAGTAGGCCCCGAGCGCGCGCGTAGTCTCCGCCGTGGCGCGCCACGACCGCGAGATTGTTGAGCGAGCCCGCGACTCCCTGCTGGTCGGACAGGGCTCGTCGAATGTCCAGGGCTTGCGCGTGGAATGCCTCCGCCACAGGCAGATCGCTTTGCGTGTAGGCGAGGCTGCCCGCGCCATTCAGCGCTCTCGCGCGTGTCAGGTCGTAGGCGTCCTGGACTGGTAGGTCGAGGACCTGCGCCAGCCAGCGCCGACCTTCGCTGAAGTACGCTCGCAAGTACCAGAAGCGCCACAGCGCCGCGCACAGCGAAAGCGCAGCATGGGCATCTTGTGCGCGAGTCGGGCCGTGCCGCGCCGATTCGATCAGCCAGTCCAGGACGGCGCGCAGGTTGGCATGCTCATCTTCCAGCCGCTGCAGCCACTCCACCTGGGCCGGGCCGCTGAGGTTTGGCTCGGTCTGCTGGGTGAGGGCCGCAAAGTATTCCGCTTGCTGGCGTCGAACCTCGTTTTCCTCGCCGTGCTCGGCAAGGCGCTCGAGCGCGTACGCGCGCACGGTGTCCAGCATGCGGTAGCGCTCGTTGGGCTGGCCCGCCATCGAACGCGACACCAAGGACTTGTCGACGAGCGCTGCCAGACCCTCGATTGCGGTGTCGCCGCCCATCGCTCGAACGATCTCGAGCGTGCTGCCGCTGGGAAACACTGCCAGGCGCCGGAGCAGCGCCTGCTCGCCATGCGGCAGAAGGTCGTAGCTCCAGGCTATTGCCGCTTGCATGGTCTGATGGCGCTCCGGTCGATCGCGGTGGCCTCCCGCGAGCAAGCCTGGGTGGCGGTCGAGCCGCGCCAGCATTGCGCTTGGCGTCAACAACCCGATGCGCGCCGACGCGAGCTCGATGGCCAGCGGCAAGCCATCCAGACGCACACACAGCTCGGCGATGGGCCGCGCATTGCTGTCGTTGACGCGAAACGCGGGATCGGCTGCCTGAACGCGGGCGAGGAACAACGCCACCGCGGGCGTTTCGACCAGCGCTGGCACCGCTGGCAGCTGCCGCGTATCGGGCAGCGCGAGCGGCGGGACCTGGAACACGAGCTCCCAGCGCAGGTTGAGCGGCTCGCGGCTCGTCGCCAGCAGCTTCACGTCCGGACAGGCTTCGAGCACCGCGCTCAGGTCGGCTGCTGCCTCGAGCACGTGCTCGCAGTTGTCGAGCAGGATGAGGCAGTGCTGGGCCCGCAGATGAGCGATCAGTCGGTCGAGGATCGGCTCGGTCATGCGTTCGCGGATGCCGAGCGTGTCCGCGATAGCCGCGGTCACGAGCGCGGGCTCGCGCAGCGGAGCGAGATCGACGAACCACACCCCATCCTCGAACGTCGTGCCAAGCGCCTCTGCCGCGGCGATCGCAAGCCGCGTCTTGCCCACGCCCCCAGGCCCCGTCAGCGTCAGCAGTCTGACCCCCGGCAGCCGCAGTCGATCCTGCGCCTCCCCCAAGTCCCGCTCCCGCCCAATCAAAGGCGTAGGCTGCGGCGGCAGCGGCGAGCGGACCTCCACCACGCGCCCATCGTAGACCGACACCGTGTCAGTCCACGAAGACTCGCTCCCGCGACTTACGTCTGGTCGGCGGTGCGGCTGATCGGGAGGTGGAAGCGGCCGGCGCCGGAGCCGCCGTCTACGGTGAGCACGGTGCCGGTGATGAAGGCGGAGTCGGGGCCGCACAGGAATTCCACGGCGTGGGCGATTTCCGAGGGGTCGCCGAAGCGGCCCAGCGGGATGTCGTGTTTGATCTTTTCGCGGTACGGGATGGAGACGCCTGGGCGGAGGCCAACCTCGATGAACCCCGGCGACACCACGTTCACGTTGATGCGGTGCTCGGCTAGCTCCAGCGCCATCGTCTGCGCCAGCAGCACCAGACCGGCTTTGGATGCGCAGTAGTGGGCAGCGCCGCGGCGCGCCGAGCGGTACGCGCCGCTGGCGATGAAGCACAGCTTGCCGCCCCGATCCTGGGCGATCATCTGCCGCGCCGTCGCCCGCGCGAACAGGAACGCACCCTTCAGGTTCGTATCGAGCACCCGGTCCCACTCGTCCTCGCTCATCTCGACGACGGGGTTGTTGGGGTAGACCGCGGCGTTGTTGATGGCCACGTCGACCCCGCCGTGCTCCTCGACCGCGCGCGCCACCGCGGCATCGACGGCACCCGAGTCGCGCACATCGGTAGGCAGCGCGAGGACGTCGCCACCGCCTTCGCGCAGCGAAGAAACCGTGCGATCGAGCTTGTCCCGCTCGTAGTCGAGTAGGCCCACCCGATCTCCGCGCTGTGCAAAACAGGTGGCAATGGCGCGGCCGATCCCGTCCGCGGCGCCGGTGACGAGGACACTCCGAGACATGCCAGGCATGCTACGCAGTTCCGACGTAGCCTGGAGCCAGCGTGGACTACCGCGAGTCACGCTAGTGGACGAGGATCGCTCGGTCGCGCCAATCTTCCGCGCGCTCCGCTGAGCCCGGTTCAGGGCGCCATGTCGTGATCGGTCATCATCGCGGTGTCCACGACTTCCACGTCGCGGAACAGCGCGCTCTCTGGGCCGACCTTGACGGACACCAGATAGGTCCCATCCGGCAGCCACACGTTCTGCCCGAAGTGGAAGTCGGTCATGCCCATCGAGGAGCCGTACATCCCCATCACATGCAGAAGATCGCGCGATTCGCCGGTCGCCTTGTCGGTGATGCGGACCGTAGGGATGACATCCATGACCGCGGCATCCGAATCGCCCTGCGTGATGTGCACCTCCAGGTGGTGATTGACGGCCATCCCCTGGTCGGGTTGATCCGCCATCATGCCCGCGCTCTCACCGTCGACGGCCACTTCGCCGCTCATCCCGTGCATCGCATCCATCGACGAGACCATGGACTCAGCCGGGCCGACCGCCAGCACCATGGTGTAGCTGGGTGTGCGCTCCACGAGCGTCGTGGGCGCCATTTGCGCGAAGGCCGGCACCGGGAATACCACCACGATCGCCGTCAGCGTCGCCAAGGCGCTCCGAACATGTTGTCGCATGCTGTTTCCTCCTCTGCAGCCGAGCCTACGTGGCGCTACACGATCGAATCCTTACGAGTGTTGCGATGTCAGCAACGTAAGGTCTTTCATAGCGACGCCGGCATATCCTGAAGCACGACGATGCGCCAACGCTCCCCGCAGCCCAGAAGCAGCGAGATCACGCCCGAGTCGCTCTACCTCCGGCGGCGTGAGTTTCTGCGCAACACCGCGCTGGCCGTTGGCACTGCCGCGGTCGTGGGCAGTGGGCTGCTGTGGCTGGTCGGCCAAGGGCCTCCGCCAGATCCGCCGCCCGACGAGCCGCCTGTCAGTGTGGCGAGCCCACCGACGCCCGGCCGCTACGACACGGCTGAGCCGCCGACCTCGTACCAGTCGATCACGACCTACAACAACTTCTACGAGTTCGGTCTCGACAAGGACGAGCCGGCGCGCAATGCCCATACGCTGCGCCCCCGCCCATGGACGATCAGCATCGAAGGTGAAGTAGCCAGGCCACAGGTCATCGACATCGACACGCTCCTGCAATCGTTCACGCCCGAGGATCGGGTGTACCGCATGCGGTGTGTCGAAGCCTGGTCGATGGTTGTGCCCTGGCTCGGCATTCCACTGGCTGACCTGATCGCACGCGTCGAGCCAACGGGCAACGCGCGATTCGTCGAGTTCACCTCGCTGCTCGACCGCGAGCAGATGCCCGGTCAGCTCAGCCGTGTGCTCGAGTGGCCATATGTGGAGGGCCTGCGGCTCGACGAGGCGATGAACCCGTTGACGCTGCTGGCGGTTGGCGTGTACGGCAAGATGCTGCCGAACCAGAACGGGGCGCCGCTGCGACTGGTCACGCCGTGGAAGTATGGGTTCAAGGGCATCAAATCGATCGTGAAGCTCCGCTTCACCGATACACAGCCCAGAAATACCTGGGCGCTGGCGGCGCCGAGCGAGTACGGCTTCTTCGCCAACGTCAACCCGCTGGTAGATCACCCGCGCTGGAGCCAGGCGACCGAACGCCGCATCGGCGAATACAGCCGCCGCAGGACACTCCCGTTCAACGGCTACCAGGAAGATGTTGTGCAAATGTACGCGGGCATGGACCTGCGCGCGAATTTCTAAGGACCCATGGCGCGACCCGTAGCGTGGTTGGAGCCGGGTGTCATCGCCGGGGCGCTGGTACCGCTCGCCGCGATAGCGCTCCGCGCGGGCCTGAACAAGCTCGGCGCTGACCCCATCGCCAAAGTCGAAAACGAGCTTGGGCTGACGGCGCTGATCCTGCTCGTCACCAGTCTCGCGTGTACGCCAGCCAGTCGGCTGCTGGGCTGGACCTGGGCGATCCGCATCCGCCGCACTCTCGGACTGCTCGCCTTCATGTACGCGTCACTGCACTTCTTGACGTACCTCTTCCTCGATCAAGGTGTTGATCTGGGCGCCATCGCGGCCGATATCGTCAAGCGCCCATTCATTACCGCTGGCTTCTCGGCGCTGCTGCTACTCACGCCATTGGCCTTCACCTCGACCAAGGCCTCGATCAGGCGACTCGGCTTCCGCCGTTGGCAACGCGTGCATCAGCTCACCTATGTCGCGGGCATCCTCGCCATCGTGCATTTCATCTGGCGGGTCAAGCTCGACATCACCCAGCCCGCCGTTTACGGCTGGATCCTGGGCGCGCTACTGCTGATCCGCATCGCCATCTGGCTCCGCCAGAACCGCACCGCCAACAAGAGCAGCCCCGCGCGCTAGCGCTCAACGCGGAAGAGCTGCCACGGTCCGAGGCCATCAGCCGCGACGCGCTGATCGTGCTCGGCGAACTGGATGTCCGAGCCCACCACGAGGTCGCGCACCGTTCGGGAGACGAGGATCTCCCCAGGTTTCGCCTGCGCCATGGCCGAGGTGGCGATCTGGAACGGGACGCCACCCAGTCCACCAGCGACAAGGTCGCACTCGCCCGTGTGCAGGGCGCCGCGTAGCTCGATCCCGAGCGGCCGACTCTCGTCGATGATCGCGAGTGCGCACCGGATACCCCGCGCTGGGCCATCGAACGTGGCCAGCAGCCCACTGCCAGTTGAGCGCGCCGGGCGACCGCGGTACCGCTCGATGTGCTCGCGCATGGCGCCGGCGTAGGCCGCCTGGCGATCGCGCCAGATGTCCTGTCCGCTCGCGATCTCGAGGGCGAGCACCGTGGCCAGCACGCGGTCCGGCTCAGTCGCCGGCGGAGCGCCGGTGAGAAACCTTTCGATCGCATCGAGGACGCCGTCCTGGTCGCCAACGAATGGCAGGTGATCGATGCCGGGTAGCTCGCAGTACTGCGCCCCCGGAATCTGTGAGGCCATGTAGCGCCCGGTCTCGAGCGCGACCTGTCGGTCGTCCGCGCGATGAATGACCAGCGTTGGGACGTGGATGGTGGGCAGCACCGGGCGGACGTCGATCTGGCTGTTCATGTGCACGAGCGCAACCGCCGCGCCGGGGCTCGCACTCATCCGCGCATACGTTGCCCACCACTGGCTGAACTGGCGGTCCCTGGCGACGCTGGGTGCACGCAACTCGAGGTCGCGGGTTGCCCACTCGATGCTGCCCCAATCCTGCTGTATCGCTTCCGCCATGCGCTCCCGGTCCGCTGGGGTCGCGCCCCACGGATAGTCACTCGCCCACAGCCGCCGCGGAAAGCTGCCAAAGAGCACAAGCGCCGTCGTGCGCTCTGGATACGACGCGGCAAACATTGCGCACAGCGGGCCCGAATCTGAGATACCGAGCAGCGCCGCGCGTTGGGATCCGACTGCGTCCATGACCGCGCGCACATCGTCCATGCGCTGCTCGAGGTTGGGCAGTCCGACACTCCGATCGGAGAGTCCGGTGCCGCGTTTGTCGAACAGGATCAATCGTGAGAATGACGCGAGTCGACGCAGAAAACGGGCAAAGCCTGGCTCCTGCCAGAAGTAGTCCATGTGGGTGACCCAACCCATGACGAAGACCAGGTCGATGGGCCCGTCGCCGAGCACCTGGTACGCGATGCTCACGTCGCCACTGCGGGCGTAGCGTGTCTCACGCGGCACGTTCTCGGCGACGCCAGAAGCGCCCTGCTCTGCTTTCGGCTGCGCCGCGCGCACAAACCCCGCCCGCGCGACGTCGTCGAGGCCCAGCGCGTCGACAAGCCGTCGCAACGTAGCCGGATGTGGCGCCCGCCGCTGGCCGCGTTCGAGGTCGGAGATCCCGCGCGAGCTCAGCCCGGAGCGTTCGGCAAGCTCTTCTTGCGATAGCCCCGCGGCGAGGCGGCACTGGCGCAGCAGCGCGGAAAACGGCGGGTGCGTGTCCTGCGTCGTTGTCGTAGGCCTCCCGCGGCCCAGCAGCATATCACCAGTACTCGCACCGTCCCCGACTGACCGCAAGTTGACTACCATCGCTTACTGCTGTGAGACGCTTCGAATTAGCACTGCCCGACACGCTCGCGGCCTGCCAGCAGGCGCTTGCCGACGGGATCGACGTCAAACTCGTGGCGGGCGGGACCGACCTGCTGCCGCAGATGAAAAATGGGATGATCAAGGTCCGCCGCGTGGTCGATCTGAGCGCAGTGCCCGAGCTGAAGCAGATCGAGCGACGCGCTGACGGCACGTTGCGCATCGGCGCCGCCGCCACCGCCCGCGCACTCGAGCTCGCGCCAGCAGCTCGCGACACGTTTCAATCACTTGCCGAAAGCGCCGCCGTAGTCGGCTCGTATCAGATTCGCAATCTGGCGACGCTTGGCGGCAACCTCGCCAATGCCGCGCCCTCAGCTGACATGGCGCCGCCGCTGCTGGCTCTCGACGCGGAGATTGTCATAGCCGGCCCACGCGGACAGCGGCGCATCCCCATAGGCGATTTCTTCCTCGGCGTCCGCCGCACCCAGCTGGAACCCGACGAGCTCCTGGTCGAAATCGTGATCCCCGCGCCGCCGGCGGGCAGTGGCGGGACCTACGTTCGGCATACCCCTCGCCGAGAGCTCGACATCGCCGTAGTCGGCGTCGCCTCGCAGCTCACGATCCACGACGGTCGGTGTGTCAATGCCCGCATCGCGCTCGCCGCCGTCGCACCGGTCCCGCTGCGCGCTTCTGCTGCCGAAGAACGTCTGCAAGGCGAGTCGATCTCGCCGGCGCTGATCGAGGAGGCCGCCCAGCTGGCGGTACAGGCGGCCAGCCCCATCTCGGATCAGCGCGGCTCGGCCGAATTCCGACGGCATCTCGTGCGCGTGCTGACCCGCCGAACCCTGACGACCGCGCTCGAGCGCGCCACCGGCCTCGCGCCATCCCGCAACGGAGCGAACTGAGCAGATGCCCAAGATGCTGCTGACGTGCACGATCAACGGCGAGCCGGCCGAGTTGCTGGTGCAGCCCTACCACACGCTGCTCGAAGCCGTGCGCGATGTCGCGCGATTGACTGGGACCAAGGAAGGCTGCAGCACCGGCGATTGCGGTGCGTGCACCGTGCACCTGGATGGCCAGCCGGTGGCGAGCTGTCTGATTCTGGCGATGCAGGCGCGCGGGCGAGAAGTGCGCACGATCGAGGGGCTCACGACCGCTGGGCAGATGCACCCGGTGCAGGCGGCTTTCGTCAGCCACGGTGTGCCACAGTGTGGGTTCTGCATACCGGGTGTGCTGATGTCGGCCAGCGCGCTGCTGGCTGACAATCCGTCCCCATCCGAAGCTGAGATCCGACTCGGGATCGCGGGCAACCTCTGCCGCTGCACCGGGTACACAAGGATGATTTCCGCGATCCACGAAGCCGCGGGCAAGCTGCAGGAGGCCTGAGCGAATGGCGACCGTAATGAAGACGAGCCGCGAGGTGCGCGGCATCGGCCTGTCAATTCCGCGCTTCGACGCGCCAGAGAAAGTCACTGGGCGGACCCAGTACGTGGGCGATCTGCACCTGCCGGGGATGCTGCACGGGCGACTGCTGCGCAGCCCCTACGCGCACGCGCGCATAAAATACATCGATACCGCGCGGGCAAAAACATTGCCCGGGGTGCGCGCGGTCCTGACCGCGGCCGACGTCCCCGAGTTGAAGCCGGGCGCCAAGACGCGCGCCCACGCCATCATGGCCATCGATCGCGTCGTCTTCGCTGGTCAGCCGGTCGCCGCTGTTGCCGCGGATGACCTGGCCATCGCCGATGAAGCCCTGGATTTGATCGAGGTCGAGTACGAGCCGTTGCCGGTCGCAGCCGATCCGGTGGAGGCGATGCGGCCGAACGCGCCGCGCGTTGCTGACCAGGGGACACAAGCCGACACGAGCGAAGCGCGGGCGCACTCCGGCATCGCCGTCTCGGGCAGCGAGTCGACCACAGAGATCGCCAACGTCGCCCAGCAGGGTCGGCTCACGCGCGGCGATGTGGCGGCCGCCATGGCAATGGCAGATCTGGTGATCGAGAAGACGTACCGCGTGCCGATGGTCCACCAGGGCTACCTCGAGCCGCACGCGGCGATTGCCGACTACGATCCGAACGGACGCGTCACCGTCTGGTCGAGCACCCAGGGCTCATTCGCCTGCCGCGCCGAAGTCGCCGATGTCCTCAAGCTGCCCGAAGCACGCGTGAAGGTCATTCCGATGGAGTGCGGGGGTGGCTTCGGCGGCAAGATCCGCGCGCTGACCGAGCCTCTCGCGGTGCTGCTGTCGCGAGCGACCGGGCGGCCGGTGTCGCTGATCATGACCCGCCGCGAGGAATTGCAAGCGGGCATGCCCGCGCCCGGCGTCATCATTCGGCTCAAGACCGGCGTCAAGCAGGATGGGACGCCACTGGCCCTGGAAGCCGAGACCATCGTCGAAGCCGGCGCCTTCTCGGGCGCGCTGTTGACCATGAGCGCGGTGTTCCTGGCCAGCGTCTATCTGTGGCCTGCGTTCGACGTCCAGGGCTTCGAAGTGTTGACCAACAAGCCCAGCGTGGCTGCCTACCGCGCGCCGCTCGCGCCGCAGACCCACTTCGCGATCGATTCGCAGATGGACCACATCGCCCGCAAGCTGGGCCTGGATCCCGCCGAGTACAAGATGCGCTACCTGCAGCAGAGCGGCGACCGGATGGCCAACGACCAGGAGTGGGCGGTCAATGGCGCTCAAGAGTGCCTGCGCCGGCTGATGGACCATCGCGTCTGGAAGGAGCGCGAAGCCTGGCGAGCCAGTGGCGGCCACGATGGTCGCGGGCTGCGCGGAACGGGTCTGGCCATCGGCGGCTGGGTTCCGAACATTCAGCCGACCAGCGCGACCGTGCGGCTGGATACGGACGGCACGCTGGCTGTCGTGACCGGGTCCGTGGACATCGCGGGGACCAACATGGGCTTCGCGCTGATGGCTGCCGAGGCGTACGGCGTCGACATCGAAAAGGTACGAATCGTCACGGGCGACACCGATACCGCGCCGCTCGCCGGCCTCAGCGCCGGCAGCAAGAACACCTATACCGCCGGCGCGGCCGTCGCGGCCGCGGCTGCCGATGCTCGCGAGCAGACGTTGGCGATCGCCGCGCGGGAGCTCGAAGTCTCGATCGAAGACCTTGACCTCGAAGGCGACAGCGTGGTGGTGCGCGGTGTGCCCGATCGGTCGATCACGCTGAAGAGCATCGGCAAGAAGAGCAACACGTTCGGATCCAGGATCCCGCCGGTACTCGGCGCGGCGTCGCTGGCCTTCGACGTGATGGCGCCGGCGTTCGCTGCTGAGATGGCCCGCCTCGAGATCGATCCAGACACCGGCGAGGTCACGCTGCACGATTTCGTGGTCGCCCAGGATGTCGGCAAAGCGATTAATCCGCTCGGGATCGAAGGGCAGATGCAGGGTGGCGCGGTGCAAAGTCTGGGCTTCGCGCTCAGCGAGGGACTGCTCTACGACACCGAGGGTCGGCTGACCAATCCCAGCTTGCTCGACTACCGCAAGCTGACCGCCGCCGATCTGCCCAACATCGAGACGATCATGGTCGAGGTGCCCGCTCCGGAAGGTCCGTTCGGCGCGCGCGGCGTCGGCGAGCCGCCGATTGTCCCCGCCCCGGCCGCGATTGCCAACGCGATCGAGGACGCGACTGGCCTGCGCCTGCTCGAGCTGCCGCTGACACCCGAGAAGATCGCCCTCGGGCTCGCTGCCAAGAACGGCGCAACTTGAGCTCTATGCCGCCATTGCTGGTATCGCTCGAAGCACTCGACAGGCTGCCCGACAACGCGCGGGTCGTCGACGTGCGCTGGAAACTGGGCGATCCCACGGCGGGGCGGGCGATGTTCGAGCAGAGCCATTTACCCGGCGCGGTGTATGTCGACCTGGATACCGATCTGACCGCGGCGCCGGGCAAAGGCGGCCGGCACCCACTGCCCGACGCGGATCACTTCGCCGCCGCGATGTCGGCCGCGGGCATCGAGAACAGCACGTGGGTCATCGCCTACGACGACGGTGGCTCCGGTGCGCCACGGCTGTGGTGGCTGCTGCGCCACTTCGGGCACACCAACGTTTCGCTCCTGGACGGTGGCTACCCGGCGTGGGTGGCGAGCGGGCGCGCGCTGGAAACCGGTCGCGGCATGCCTCCCGCGCCGAGAGCGTTCCGAGCCACGCCGCGCAACGACGACTTTGTCGACCTGGACATCCTGCGCAAGGCGTTGGAGGAGGGCAGCGTGCACCTGCTGGATGCGCGGGCGCCCGAACGTTGGCGCGGCGATATCGAGCCGGTCGATCGTATTCCTGGCCGTATCCCTGGTTCGATCAACGCGCCTTCGGGGGCTAACCTGCGCGATGGCAAATTCCGCTCGCCGGCTGAGCTGCAGGCGTACTACCAGAGTCTGGGTATCGTCGATGGCGCGCCCATCGTGGTCTCGTGCGGCTCGGGCGTGAGCGCCTGTCTCGACCTGGTCGGGCTGGAGCGGGCTGGCATCCGCGGCGCGCAGTTGTTCCCAGGCTCGTACTCAGGCTGGATCGCGCACGACCTGCCCGTGGAGCGCGGCGAGCCTTAGCAGGCTGATGAAAGATCCTTCGACAGGCTCAGGACGACCCTTCGACAGGCTCAGGGTGAGCGGAGCCGTTCGCAGCCGCTCATGGTGAGCTTGTCGAACCGCTCATGGTGAGCTTGTCGAACCATCATGGTGAGCTCGTCGAATCCAGAGCGGGGACCGCCTTTCATCAGCCTGTCAGACCTGATTGACGGCGTTCGGCGGCGTCTGGCCGTCGAGGGCCGCCGAGGCATTCTCCAGGGCCATCCGCATCATGCCGCCACGGGTGCCGCGTGTGGCACTCGCGATGTGCGGCAGGATGAGCGCGCGCGGGTGTTCCCGAAGCGCCACCGGTACGTCTGGCTCCGTTGCCGTCACGTCCAGCCCTGCGCCGGCAAGCTGGCCAGACTGCAGGCCTTCGATCAGCGCCGCCTCGTCGACGATCCCGCCCCGCGCGGTGTTGACCAGGAACACGCCTGGCTTCATCCGCGCGATCTCCGCGCGGCCGATTCGGCCGCGGGTCTCATCGGTCAGCGGCGCGTGCAGGCTGAGCACGTCGCACTGCTCCACCAGCTCGTCGAAGCTCACGTGCGTTGCATCCAGCGAACGCTCCACCTCGGGAGCCACGCGGTGGCGCGCGTGGTAGATGATGCGCATCCCGAACGGGGCGGAGCGGCGCGCCACGCCCTGGCCGATCGCGCCGAAGCCGAGCAAGCCCAGCGTGAGACCGCGCGGGTCGACGCCCCAGAATGTGTCCTGGCGGTTCTCGGTCCAGTGACCGTGGCGCACGTGTTCGCTCGCCTCCGCGACTCGGCGCAGGATCCCCAGCATCAGCGCCATAGCCAGGTCGGCGACGGAGTCGGCCAGGACGCCGGGCGTATTGGTGACCCAGATGCCGCGCCGCGTCGCCGCCGCGACGTCGATGTGGTTGTAGCCCACGCCAACGTTGGCGATGACCTTGAGGTCGCGCGCGCGCTCGATCAGCGCCGCATCCACGCGGTCAATGCTGGTGGGCAGCAACCCACGGCACACGGCGACCCGCTCGACCATCTCGGCATACGGCAGCAAGCCACCAGGCGGCCCATGGTCGATCGACAGCCGCTGCGCAAACGGCGCCACGACATCATCCGGAAAGCGCTGAGTGGTCAGGAGATCGAATGGCATCCGCGGCGAAGCGTACCGCGGCTGCGCAGCCAGACTGATCGCTGGAGGGATCAGGGAGTGCCCTGACCGTCCATGATGCGCCGCAGGTCACTGGCCTGGCCGCGCAGGCGTTGGAAGTACTCGGTCTCGGTGATCTCCGCGACCCGCTCGGCCTGGCGCGCGTGATCGATCTCGATCCGCAGCTCCTGCACTTCACGCTGCAGCCGCTCTTCGCGAGCGCGCACCTCGTGCGCCATCCTCTCGAACACGCGGGCCAGTTGACCCAGCGCATCAGCGCGCGCGGCGACGACCGCCAGACCGCTGGGCGCAAACGTACCGTCCTCGACAGCAGCCGCCGCGTCGGTGACCTTGCCGACCTGTTCCAGGTACTCCAGCTCCAGGTCACGGAGGCGCTTGCGGGGAAGCCACCGAGCACTTCGTCGCGCGACAGGAGGTCCTGGACTGCGGGCTCTCCACCTCCGACCCCAACGCTACGCCACCAGCTCGCGCGCCACCTGCTCGAACAGGGCAGTCATGGGGTGATCGGGATAACGCAGAGCGAAGATCCCTTCGCTGGCCAGCTGCATCATTTCGTCCGAGTGCGGCAGCACCGCCGCCACACGGCAGCCATACGCATCCTCGACCTTGTGCCGGACCGCTTCGGGGCGAACGTAAATCGTTCAGCGACGCCGCGACGACGTCGCCGGCCAGGCCGAACAACACGTGGATCCCCGGCGACTGGATATCGGTGTCGATGACGGCAACCCGCCGGCCCGACGCGGCCAGCAGCGTCGCCAGGTTCGCCGTCATATTGGACTTACCCGTCCCGCCACGGAAGGAGCGGATCGAAACAATCGTTGCCATTAGATCCCTGCACCCAGGGGCGCGGGTGCGCGCATTAAACACGGAACCGGCCGGCTGCGCTGTGCACAGTCGGCCGGTGTGGCATCGGGCTGGATCAGGCCGTCATTTCCAGGCGCATCCCCTGGTTGGCCATGGTCTCTTCCTTCGAGTCCGCCTGCTCGCGGCTGTCGTACCCGAAGCGCATCGCCAGTGCCGCCAGGATGGCTACCGCGGCAACAAAGATCGGGATTTCCATGGTTCTGAACCTCCCCTGCTACTCGGCTGACCGGAGTGGCCAGTCGTCATGCGACCGGAGTGAAAGATCGAGTGACGGTGCGACGAACGGTGCGGCCACCATCCAGTCGTCGCGCGTGCGCGGCGAAAGATCGAGTGACGGTGCAGCGAACGGCGCGGCCAACATCCAGTCGTCGTGCGTTCGCGGCGAAAGATCGAACGACGGTGCTGCCGTGAGGCTAGCCAGTTGTTGGCCATCATCCTCGCTTCGCATCGAGCAGCGCCCGGCGTAGGTGCAGCGTGCCGCATATGCCTGTTGCGTCGACGAGAACCCCTGCGCGGACACGCTCCCCGCCGACAGCACGATCGTCGCAATCGCCACTGCTTGCCCGATCAACAAACCCCGCTTCATGTTCTCGAACCCCCTTGCCTGATGTGGTTCGAGAATGCGCCGTGAGCGACCCGGGCAGTGACGGTGAAACTACGCGTTGGAGTACCTATCTTCGACTCCACGCGGCGCGTACAAATACGTGCTGTGGATCCCATCCCGCGCTCCCGCCCCGAGCTTGTGCGTTTGGTTGAGCGGGATCAGCCCGCGGGACCCGCCTCCATCCTCGTCGTCGAGGATTCGCGGACCACCGCGAAGTTGCTCGAGGGGATCCTGACCAATGCGGGATACCGTGTGCTCCACGCCACCTCAGGCGAAGCAGCCCTGGAGGCGATCTCGTCCGAGGCGCCTGATCTGATGCTGCTCGATCTGGTCTTGCCCGGCATCAACGGTTACGAGGTGTGCCGTCGTCTACGCTCCTCGCCCGCGTTGGCGATGTTGCCGGTCGTGATGGTCACCGGCTCCGAGTCCACCGATCGGGTCAGCTCGATCGAAGCGGGCGCCGATGACTTCCTCGTCAAGCCGGTCGACTCGGTTGCGTTGCTCGCCCGTGTCCGATCTCTACTGCGGATCAAGGCGTACCACGACACGGTCGAGCACTTGAATCAGACGCTCGAAGCACGGGTGCAGCAGCAAGTCGATGAGCTCGCGCGGGTTGGTCGGCTGAGGCGGTTCCTGTCGCCGCAACTGGCCGATCTGCTGGTCTCCTCGGGCGACGAGGCCATCCTCGAGAACCACCGTCGCCAGATCGCCGTCGTGTGCTGCCGGTTACCTGGTTTCACACTCTTCACCGAGACCACCGCTCCCGAGGAAGTGATGTCGGTCCTCGCCGAGTACCACCAGGCAGTAGGCGAGCTCATTCATCGCTTCGCAGGTACCGTCGGCGGGTTCGCCGGTGACGCCATCCAGGTGTTTTTCAACGATCCACTGCCCTGCCCCGATCCAGCCATGCCAGCGGTGCAGATGGCGCTGGCAATTCGCCAGACAATGATCGACCTCACGCGTGCGTGGACCAGGCGCGGCCATCGATTGGAGTTCGGCGCAGCGGTCACCCTCGGCTATGCCACCCTCGGGCAAATCGGCTTTGCGGGCCGCGTCGACTACGCGGCCGTTGGTCCGGTGGTCGATCTTGCTGAGGAGCTGTGCGCCCGCGCCAGCCATGGACAACTGCTGGTGACGCAGCCGGTGCTGGCCGCGGTCGAGGACCAGGTCGAGGTCGCGGCGCTCGGCGAGCTGTCGCTCTCGGGCTTCTCGCGACCGGTCGACGTCTTCAACATCGAGCGAATCCGAACTGGAGCGTCACCCGATGACGGGGTCGTCGACCAGCTGAGCGCGCTGTCGCTGCGCGAGCGCGAAGTCGCGCTGCTCATCGCGCGCGGCCTCACCAACCGTCAGATCGCCGAAGAGCTGGTGATCAGTGAACGCACTGCCGAAGGTCACGTCGACCACATCCGCGACAAGCTCGACGTCCGCAATCGCGCCGAGGTGGCCGTGTGGGTCGTCCAGCACGGGCTGAGTTGATGACCGAGTCGGAGTGGCCGGCCACGCGCTGGCAGCTGACCGCGCCCGAGTCATACGTGCTCCTGAATGGGCCGAATGCCAGCGCCAGCCAGGCCTTCAAGCTGGGCGTGATGGAGCTGGTCGCGCGAGGGGTGCTGGCACTGGACAGCGTGACCCAGGGCGTCCGACGCCACCAGGTGGCGCGACTGCGCGATGGCCCGCGGGCGAGCGCGCCGCGCGAGCCAGCGCTGGAGGTCATCTACAGCATCTACCAGCGCACCCCCAGCCACTCTTATGAGGACGGCACGCACGGCACACGCGTCGAGAATGTCGCCCGAGCCGCTGTCCGCCAGTACGGCAACCTCGCCCGGTACGTGCGGCAGGACGTGCTGCCCGCGCTCGTCGAGCGGAGGCTGTATGAGCGCCAGGAACGTCGCATCCTGTGGCTGTTCTCCACGACCAGCTACGTGCCCACGCCCGAGGGCGTGGCTGCGCGCGCTGAGCTCGAAGGGCTGCTGCAGGTCGGCCAGCAGCGCTTGTTCGGTTGGGCCCGGGACGATCCGAACCGTGCCCTCGACTATGCAACCGTGGCCGGCTCAGCCCTACTGCTGCAGCCCGAGATGTTCCCATATCTGCCGCGGACGCGGTCGCCCGCCGATCCCAGCACCCCCTACACCGACCCCGACTTCTCGGACGCGGGCAACGTCGACCTCGGCGGCTTCGACTTCAGCAACTTCGACCTGGGTGACTTTGGCGGCTTCGACGCGGCCATGAGCGCGCTCGACTCCGCCATCGACGCGGTCGGCGGAGGCGATGGCGGCGGCGACAGTGGCGGAGATGGAGGTGGAGGCGGAGATGGCGGAGGCGGCGGCGACGGTGGCGGAGGCGGAGATGGCGGAGGTGGCGGCGACTAGCCGGCGAAGCGGAAGGCGGGCCGGCCCTGAACGCCAGGGCGGCAGCGGAACAGGGCGCCGGCCAGGGGCTGCGGCCGCAGCACTTCCTCGGACAGGCCGTAGGTCATGCTGGTGATGTACAGGTCACGATAGTCCGGGCCGCCGAAAGCGGGACACGTGACCTGCCTGGCCGGAACGCGAACCTTCGCCAGCAGCTCACCAGCGGGTGAATAGCAGTGCACTGCGCCAGCGCCGTGCAATGCGACCCACAGGTTGCCCTCGGCATCGAGTGTCATGCCATCTGGCAGGCCAACCTCGCGCGGTATCGAAAACAGCTCACTCCGCGCACCGAGCGCGCCCGCCTCGAGATCGAAGTCGAACACGTCGACACGCTGCGTCATCGAATCGATGTAGTACATGCGCCGGTTGTCGATGCTCCAGTCGAGTCCGTTCGACAGCGTGATGCCGCTCGCCGCCCGAGTGACCTGGTAGTCGGAATCGAGGCGGTACATGCTTCCGACGCCGGGCGTCACCTCGAACGCCATCGTGCCGGCCCAGAACCGACCCGCCGCGTCGCACTTGCCATCGTTCATACGGTTGGTCGGCACATCGGCCTCCACCGGCGCGACCAGTCGCTGGTTGGCCAGGTCGCTGTCCAGCACCGCGAAGCCATCGCGCAGCGCCAGCACGAGGCCGCCTCGCTCGCGCAGCGCGGCCGCGCCGACCGGCTGTCCAACGTCCACGCTGCGATCCTGGCCGGAAGCCGCATCGTAGATGTGGACGGCTGTGCCCATGATGTCGACCCATACCAGCGTTCCGCTGCGCTCATCCCAGACCGGGCCTTCACCGACTTGCGCGCGCGCTTCGAGAACAACTTCGACGTCGAGCTCTGTCACCATCGGCTGAACACTACTTCGCTCTCGCCTTCGGCTGCAGGCACGGGCTCACGCCTGGGAGACCCGCACTGTGGCGTCGGACCGCCGCTCGATCCCGGGCACCAGCTCCAGACCGAGACCCGGACCTTGCGGCGGATACACGTAGCCACCCTCGATCCGCGGCAGGTGCGTAACCAGCTCCGTGTACCAGCCGCTGTAGAAGGCCCGCACCGTCTCCTGGACCAGCGCGTTGGTGGCATTCAAACTCAGATGGACCGACGCCATGAACACGACCGGACCGGTGCAGTCGTGTGGCGCCACTGGCAGCTGATACGCCTCGGCCATCGCGGCGATCTTGCGCGCCTCGCTCAGCCCACCGCACCACGACACGTCGAGCATCGCGATGCCAATCGCCCGCTCCTCGAAGAACTGTCGAAAGGACCAGCGCGTGCCAAGCGTCTCGCTCGCGGTGATCGGTACGCGCGTCGACCGCGCCAGCTCCGCCAGCGCGGCCGGGTTGTCCATCTTGATGGGATCTTCGTACCAGTACGGGTTGAACTCCTCGAGCGCCGCTGCCAGCTTCTTGGCCATCGGCAAGTCCCACAGCGAGTGGAACTCAACCATGATGTCCATCGCATCGCCGACCGCGCCGCGGATCTTGCGAAACGGCTCCAGGGCGGTCTTCAGGTCAGCGCTGGATATGTAATGCCCACCCGATGCTTCCGCGAACGGGTCGAAGGGCCAGATTTTCATGCCGCGGATGCCCTGTTCGAGCAGGCTGCGCGCGAGCTCGTCAGCTCGCTGCAGGAACGCCTCGAGGTCTTCGTACGGACCGCCGGCCTGTTCTGCCGGCAGGCCCCAGTTGTTGACCGCCTGCACGCTTCGAGCGCGTACGTAGCGATAGCCCGCGCACGTGTTGTAAATGCGGATGCGTTCGCGGCTGAGCCCGCCCAGTAGCTGGTAGACGGGCTGCCCGGTCGCTTTGCCGAACAGGTCCCACAGCGCCAGGTCGACCGCCGAGTTGCCGCGCGCTTCCGCACCGGTGCTGTTGAACCCCAGGTAGCCATACAGGGCTCGCGCGTGCCGATCGATGTGCAGCGGATCCTGTCCCAACAGGTACGGCGCAACCGTCTCGTGCATGTATGCGGCGACCGTGTTCGCGCCGAAGAACGTCTCGCCCAGGCCAACGAGTCCTTCATCCGTGCGCACTCGCACCCAGAGGACGTTCGGAAACTCGCCCAACTGGATCGTCTCCAGCGCAGTGACCTTCACAGCCGCGGAGCGATCAGCACCTTCAAGTGCCTGGCGGGCTCGTCGATCAGCGCCTGAAAACCGCCGCTGACCACGCGTTCCAATGGCTCGCGGGCGGTGATGAGCTGTCGCACTTTGACCTTTCCTTCAGCCAGTAGTTGCACAGCGGAAGGAAGGTCCTCGTCGTAGTGGTGCTGGACGGTGCCAACCAGCCGCTTCTCGCCGATGATGATTTCGAGCGTACTGATCGGCACGCGCTCGGCATGGATGCCCACAAGCACGATGCGGCCGCCCTTGCGCGCAACCTTGATCGCCAGGTCAGCGCTTTCGGTCACGCCGGCACACTCGAACACGACGTCCGGCCCGACACCGTCGCACAGCTCGCGCAGCTCGCTTGACCACTCGGCCTGCCGTGGGTCGAACGCAGCCGCGGCGCCGAAGGAGATGCCCAGCTCGCGCCGCCGCTGCTGCGGCTCGATCAAGTACACCGCGCTCGCCCCCGCCGCGAGCGCGACCTGCAGCGTCAGCAGCCCGATCGTGCCACCGCCGACCACCGCCACCCGCTCGCCTAGCCGCAGGTCGCTCTTGCGCACTGCACGCACGGCAACTTCCGTCGGCTCGACCAGTGCGCCCTCCTCGTCGGACAGCGCATCGGGCAGGCGCGCGGCCGAAAACGCGGGCACCAGCGCGAATTCTGCCAGGCCGCCGTCGGCCATCAGCCCGATCGCTGCCCAGTTCAGACACAGCGCGTACTCGTGGCGTCGGCAGAAATAGCACTGGCCGCAGAACAAGACCACCTCGGGCGCAATGCGTTCACCAATTGAGAAGCTGGTGACGCCGTCGCCGAGCGCCGCCACGGAGCCCACGAACTCGTGCCCCAACGTGATTGGCGCCGCGCGGCCGGTCAGTCCGTTCGGCTGGTCGACAGGAATAATGCCCGGCCCAGCCTGGTACTCCTCGAGATCGGTCCCGCAGAGGCCGCAGAAGCTGACCTGCAGCAGTAGCTCGCCCGGACCGGGCCGCGGCTCAGGCAGGTCTTCAACACGCACATCGCCGCGCCCGTGCCAGCGGGCCGCCTTCACGCGCTGACCGACGCGCGCGGGACGTTCACGGCGGCGCCGTGCGTCGGCAGAAACCAGAAAACGCTCAAACGGTCCATGGCGCGGCGGTCGTCATCAGCCTACTGCAGCCCGGTCACACCGGCCGATTGTGCAGCGCTTAACCTTACAGAAGCGCCGGCGACTATCAAGCTAGCCGGGCCGCACCGCCTTCCCTGGAGACGAGATTGATTGCCATTGACGAGCGCCCCGTCTACAGCCTCAAAACCCAGCCTGCCGTGCTGGCCAGTTACCAGGAAGCCATCGAGCGAGCCCGTGCGTTGAAACCCACGCTCCGCGAGCGCGTGGCGGAGGCGGAACGGCTGCGTCGGTTGCCCGCCGAGAACGTGACCGACCTCCTCGAGAACGGCATGTACGGCCTGATGACCCCGAAGCGCTTTGGCGGTTCGGAGTTGGGTCCCGAAGCGATGATCGACGTCACGATCGAGCTCGCCTCAGCGTGCCCATCCACTGGCTGGGTGCACATGCTCTGGACCGCCCACATGTGGCTGTTGGCGCTGTTCCCCGAGAACGCCCAGGAAGAGCTCTGGAGCAACCCGAACACCCTCGCGTCGTCGGTCGTGACCACCACCGGCGACGTCGTGCCGGTCGATGGCGGCTATCGCTGGACTGGCCGCGGCTTCTTCTCGAGTGGCGTCGACCATTGCAACTGGCTGACCGCGGCGGTGCCGATCAAACGTGAAGGCGTCGAAGGACCGCCCGAGCGACGCTGGATGCTGATTCCGCGCGAGGATATCGAGATCATCGACGACTGGTACACCGTCGGGCTCAAAGGCACCGGCAGCAAGACCGTGGTGTTCAACGACGTCTTCGTGCCTGAGGAGCGGACCGTCTCGAACCAGGTGATCGAAGACGGGACATCACCCGGCAGCCAGATCCATGCCCACCCGATGTACGGCGCGATCTCCTCGGCGAACTTCACCGCCGCGATGGCTGCTCCGGCGGTTGGCGCAGCGCGCGGCTTCCTGGCCGCGTTCGAGGATCGACTGCGCTCGAAGTCCAGCAACATCGACGATGGCACCATGGTCAACCTGGCGCGCTACGCGGGTGCGTCGGCCGAAGTGGATGCGGTGCACGCGGTGACGTTGCAGAACGCGCAGCGCTTTGCGCGCCTGCCCGCGAAAGACGTGAGCGCCGAAGAACGCGCGAAGTGCCGTCGCGATCAGGCGTTCACCGCCCAAACTTCCCGCAAGGCCATCAACATGCTCTACGAAGAGTCTGGCGGCAGCGCGCTGTTCGAAAACTCAGAGTTCCAACGCTACTGGCGAGATGTGAACGCCGCCGCCGCCCACCGCGGTCTCACGTGGGACTGGGTCGCCGTTGGCTGGACGAAGACCATGATCGGCGTCCCCGTGGTGCCCGGGTTCACCTTCACCCGCGCGTAGCTCCAACAAGCCCGCCTCCCTCACGCTCAGTGGCTCGGCCCTGTCAACCGCCGCCAGCTCCTGGTGCACGTACGCGATCCGCAAATGAGACGGACATCTACTTCAAAGATGTGGGCAAGTGTATGGCTCGTGGGTGTTCCGCGGCCGCCATTGGTTTGAAACTGGGCGCCTCTCCACCAAACCAGGAGGTACCCAATGTCCAACACAGTTATCCGCGCCACGAGCCGGAGCATGCCCTGGCTCGTCAGCCTGGCCATCGCGGCCGCTCTGTCGTACGCCACAACGGCGATGGTTGCTGGCGCCCCGTCGAGGGCGACCGCCGACGGCCTCGTTTACAGCGAGGTGTGCGCGGGCGCCCCTGACCGCATGCTGGTGTACGCCGTGACGACGCACCGCGTCCCCGCCAGCATCAGCCCAGAGTGCGAGGTAGCCACGCTGCAACGCTGATTTAAGGCCATGCGAACGAGCGGCGTGCACAAATGCGCCGAGGGCGCAGTGCGCCGCGATTTGTGCCATCATGTGCACGCTGGCACGTTCCGCGTTGCGTAGTGCTTCGACGAGACGGAACCCCACAAGTGAGAATTGGCCTTGTCAGCGGGCTGATCCAGGTGCCCAGGAGGGACCGTCTTATGTCGGCCGACACGACTTTGACCTGCCGCGATTGTGGCCAGGCTTTCACCTTCACCAGCGGAGAACAGGAGTTCTACGCCAGCCGCGGTTACTCCGAGCCGGGTCGCTGCCCCGATTGCCGTGCCCAGCGCAAGGCCGAACGCGGCTCCGGCGGTAGCTACAGCTCATACGGCTCGGGCGGTGGCTCGGGCGGTGGCTCGGGTGGTGGCTACGGCGGCAGCCGTGGACCGCGCGAGATGTTCAGTGCGACCTGCTCGAGCTGCGGCAAAGAGGCCCAGGTGCCATTCCAGCCGAGCGGCGACAAGCCCGTGTACTGCTCCGACTGCTTCCAGCAGCGTGGCGGCGCAAGTCGCGGTGGCGGGTACGGCGGCCGCTCACGCGGGCGAGGGGGCTACTAGGTGCCGCGGCGGCAGCAGCGCCGACCCGTCTTTCGGCGCACCAAGGGTGAGCGTCACGCTGACCGCGAGGACACTAGCGCCCTGGACGCCGGGGCGCGGCGCCTGCTCGCCGCCAATGGGAACGATGCGCGTCGCCTGGAAGCGCTCGTGCATGATCTTCAGCAGGTGTGCGACCAGGCGGACCGGCTCGCGTACGAAAGTCCATCGCCCGACGCGCTGCGCGAGTATCGCCGCGCGTCGCGCGAGCTCACGGAGGCGCAGCGCGCCTTCAATATGGCGGGAGGAATGGCCGGCGGGAGCTAGATCGCCGGCTTGAACAGAGCGTCTTCCGCGCTCAGGGCTGACCAGGCGTGCCACCAGTCACGCCTGGGCCAAAATAGCAGCGCCGCCAATGCCAGACGAGGTTGCGCAGACACCAGCCGCCGAGCCCGTGCCGATGTACGTGTTGCAGGCGGCCGTGCCCCTGTCGCAGTCGATGGTGTGGCAGGTGCAGCGCACGTTCTACTCCGACCAGGGGATCGCCGCCTGGAGTCGTAGCGGCGTCCCGCAATCGGTCACCACGTCGCCGATCATCGCCCGCGCCTACGCCCGCATCGTGCTCGGCTTCCTGCGTGACATGCGCTCGGCGCTCGACCCGGCGCAGCCCGTCTACCTGGTCGAGCTGGGCGCGGGGTCGGGCCGCTTCGCCTACCGTTTCCTGAAAGCGTTCACCGCCCTGGTCGAGGGCTCTCAGCGGTTCGTGTACGTGATGACCGACGCGTCAACGTCGGTGGTCGAGTACTGGCGCGAGAATCCGCGACTGCGGCCCTTTGTCGAAGCCGGCGTACTCGACTTTGCCCACGTTGATCTCCTCGAGCTGGGCCCGCTCGAGCTGCTCAACTCGGGCGCGGTCCTGCGCTTCAGCGAAGTTGCGAACCCCGTCATCGTGGTCGCGAACTACATCTTCGACAGCATCCCGCAGGATGCTTTCACAATCAAAGACGGGCAGCTGTTCGCAAACCTCGTCACGGTGAGCGCGTCGACGCCTGAGCTCGACCTCACCGCCCCCGACTCGAAGGTTCGCATTGGCATCGGCTTCACCGCCGATCCAGACCCGACTGACCCTGACGCCGAGCCCGATCCGATCCTGCGCGAGATCTTGCGCGGGTACCGCGAGCGCCTCGACGACACGACGTTTCTGGTTCCGCGCGCCGCCATGGCCTGTGTGCGTTATTTCAAGGAGCTGGCTCGCGATCGCCTGTTGTGTCTCATCAGCGACTTCGGCGATACGCACGAAGAGGAGCTGCTCGGGCACGGTCCGCCCGGATTCGGCGCTGGCGGCGGCTTGTGGCTGGCAGTCAACTTTCACGCGTTGGGCGAGTATGCGCGGGGTTTGGGCGGGCTCGGCCGTCACCCGCGCGATCGGCACCTCCGACTGAATACGTCGCTGCTGCTGTTCGATTCGCGGCGCGATGCGACATTCCCTGAAACCGATCTCGCGTACGCCGACGTCGTCGAGCAGCATGGTCCCGACGATCTGTCGTTGCTGACTCGGGCAGTTGGCGAGCACGCCGTGTCGCTGAGCTTTGAAGCCGTACTGGCGCTGCTGCGGACGACCGGCTGGGATAGTGAGTACGTCGTGCGCTGCGTCCCGGCGCTGCTCGACGCGATGCCGAAAGCGGAGAAGCGGATGCGCGATGAGGTGCTGCGTGGCGTCGAGCACGCCTGGCAGCAGTACTACCCGATCGGCGAATCGGACGATCTCCCGTTCGGCCTCGGCGTACTGCTGTACGCCCTCGAGCACTACGCCGAAGCGGTCGGCTTCTTCGAGCTGTCGCTGCGCGACTTCGGCGAGGACCCCCGAACCACCCTCAACCTGGCCCTGAGTCTGTATCGCCTCCAGCGCCTGCCTGAGACCCTGTCCTGGCTAGACCGGACCCTCGCGCTCGACCCCACCAACGAAACCGCCCAGCAGATGCGCCCCAGCGTGGCTGCCGAGCTCGCCGCACCCGCGCAGCCGTAAACCGCGGCCGCATCAACTCGGCCACAACCGCTTCCTGGATGGAACCGCAAATTGCCGCGGGCCGACGTTCCTCGATGTGAATTGTGAAGGAAGGCAGGTGCCAACAGTGATTCCGTTCGAATACGCGCGTCTGGCGCAAATCATCCACCAGGAGCGGATTCAGGCGGCGCAGGCTCGCCGTCCAGAGTGGATGTACACCGATTCGCCCGCGGCCGCGCCTCAGCCGTCAGGCGTCACCCGACGTCTGCGCGTTGTGCTCGCTCAGGCGTTGCATCGCATTGCTGCTCGCTTCGAGCCAAGCGCACCAGCAGTGACCATGCGCGGCGGCGCACAGCCCACCGAAGGGCACTAACCAGGTCGCGACGGCCGCGCGACTATACGCCTCCCCGATGCGAGCGTATAGTTGCGCGACTGCCGCATGACCATTCGACCGAAGAACCACGATTGGCTCGCGCTCACCAGCGAAGAAGCGCTCGAGCCTGAGCTCCCCATCTGCGACCCACACCACCACCTGTGGGACAAACGGCCAGCGCGCATCGCCGAGCGGTATCTCCTCGATGAGATCCTGGAAGACGTCGGCGCCGGCCATAACGTCGTCTCGACTGTGTTCATCGAGTGCGGCGCCATGTACCGGGCTAACGCCGACGAAGCGTTGCGGCCAGTCGGCGAAACCGAGTTCGTCAATGGCATCGCCGCCATGAGTGCTTCAAACGAGTACGGTGCGGTGCGTATCGCGGCCGGTATCGTCGGCAGGGCCAACCTGTGCCTGGGCGATGGCGTAGCCACGGTCCTGGATGCGCACCTCGAGGCCGGCGGCGGCCGCTTCCGCGGCATTCGCCATATCGCGGCCTGGGACCCCGACACGACCATGCAGCGCGGGCGCCTGAATCCTGGCCCGGGCCTCTATCAACGCGACGACTTCCGCACCGGCTTCAGACATCTTGCGCCGCGCCAGCTGAGCTTCGAGCTGTGGTGCTACCACCACCAGATCCCCGAGGCCACCGCATTGGCACGCGCTTTCCCCGACACCACGCTGATTCTGAACCACTTTGGCGGACCGCTCGGCGTCGGTGGCTACGCAGGGCAGTCGGATCAGGTGTACGCCGACTGGCGCGTCGCGATCGCCGAGCTCGCACGGTGCCCGAACGTCGTCGCCAAACTCGGCGGCATCAACATGGAGGTCAACGGCTTCGGCTGGCACGAGAAACCTCGACCCCCATCCAGCCAGGAGCTGGTGGACGCGACTCGACGCTACTACGAGTTCACGATCGAGCAGTTTGGCGTCGATCGCTGCCTGTTCGAGTCGAACTTCCCAGTCGACAAAGTCAGCTGCAGCTACACCGTGTTGTGGAACTCGTTCAAGCGTTTGACTGCCAGCTATTCCGCATCCGAAAAGGCGAAGCTGTATCACGATACGGCGGCGCGGGTGTATCGCCTCCAGCCCGCGCGGGAGCCCGTCGCCGCGTGAACGAGAGCGATGGCGTGGAGATCCTGCGCGGTGTGTATCCGATCCTGGCGATGCCATTCGATGCAGCGGGCCGCATCGACGTCGAGGTGCTGCAACGTGAGGTCGACTATCTGATCGACGCCGGTGTCGATGGCGTCGGAATCGCACTGGCGAGCGAAGTACCGATGCTCACCGAAGCCGAACGCGAGCTGGCACTCGAGGTGGTCGTCGCACACGCGCGGCGGCGGGTGAAGGTGGTGATGAACACCAGCGCCCCCGGTACAGACCTGGCGGTCCACTACAGTCGGCGAGCCGAGGAGCTCGGTGCTGACGCGGTGATGGTGCTTCCGCCTCCGCCGGCGGGCACCACCGCGTCTGAGACTCTCGACTACTACACGCAGGTGGCCCTGGCGGTTGGGTTGCCGATCTTCATCCAGGATGTGGCGACCTCACCCGTACCGCCGTCACTCGCGGCGCAGATCGCGAGCAAGACCCCGCACGCGTGGTACCTCAAGGCCGAAGCACCGCCGACCCCGCCGCGCGTCACCGAAGTGCTGACACTCGCCGGTGACCGAATCACCGTCTTTGGCGGAGCCGGCGGCGCGTTTTTCATCGAGGAGCTTCGCCGTGGCTCAGTGGGAACGATGCCCGGCGCCACCATACCCGAAGCCTTCGTACGCACGTGGAGACTCGCTCAGGCTGGCCAGATCGACCAGGCGGAGGCGGCATTCGCGCCCTACGCGTCCCTGCTCAGGCTGCTCGCGCAAGGCAACGGCATCAGTTTCTATCTGACCAAGGAAGTGCTGCGGCTGCGCGGTGTGTTCACGCGTACCGACGTCCGTCGGCCAGCAGTGCAGCCAGACGAGCTCGCATATCGCGAGATTCGACGCCAGGTTGAAGTCCTGGGCCTGGAACAGCGCGCCCTGCAACGACAAGGGTGACGCGAGCCTCAGTGGCGACTGAGGAGCTTGTCCAGCTCGTCCCCCTCAGCGCCGTCGAGCTGCTTTTGGATCTGCCCGCGCAAATCCTTGTCCATCCGTCGAACCTCGTCCGCTGCACACGTTCGCAGCACGACGATCACGGTCTCGGCCGCGCGTGAAAACCTCCGCACGTCGATCGCCAGTAACCTCGCCACTTCTTGCCGCTTGGGGGCATACCCCTGAGTGGACCAGTACGTCGGCCCCAGGCTGCGAACCAATCGTTTACCGGAGTCTTCGCCCACCTTGTTGTAGATCCGCGGCCACTGAAAGATGTTGATGAGCGCCAGCGCATCATGCGTGTTCGCCGTCAACAGATCGACGATCATGCCCTCCTCGTTTCCCATGGTGGCGCCGCTGATAACGTGCTTGATCAGTCGCCGTTTCTGGTCGAACGTGAGGGTTCCCAGCGCCTTGGACCGCAGTGCCGCCTGGTAATAGTCCACGGCGTTGTTGTCCTCTCTGCGCCCGGCGATGCCACCGCCAGTGTCCGGCGTCCAGTTGACGATCGTGCCGAGCAAGCGGGTAACCCGATCCGGACCGCCTCGCATCTCGTTTTCGATGACGTGCACCGCCTCCTTGGCTGTCTTGTTACTGACGGTACTGAGCGCGTCGCTGAGCATCGAAGCCTTGTTCCGTGCGAAGACGGCGAGTGCCTCGCGCATCTGTGGGTCATTCAACAGCGCGCCGACATCAGGGAACTCCCATCGCAACCGGCGATGACCTTCGGGTAGCTCCGCATCAGGAACCGCCGTGGGAATGAGACTCTCGGGGGCGTAGACGCCTCCCGCTTCGAACTGCTTCGCGACAGCGTCCGCGGTACCGCCCGCCTTGCCCAAGTCGTACGCCTTACGCACCTCCGCCACGCTGAGACGCACCGCGGCAGTCGCCGCGTTCATGGTGGGTTCATGCATCAAGTACGGTTTGCCACCAATTCTGATGAGGGTGTAACCGGACCCCATCGCCGAGTTCAGCACCGCTGTATTGCCGGTATCGGCTAGCAATCCTCCGTCGCCCACCAGTCGCACCTGTTGCCCGCCGGTGCGGGCCTCGACGCCTCGCTGACCGTCGTAGTCATGGGCCGCCATGGCGACCACCGCGCCGAACGTCATCTCCGGCTGGCCCGCCAGCGCGGTTTCGAGTTGCATGCGAGATCCCGGCGGAATCCGTCCACCGAGATAGCCGGGTTCCGTGAGGATAAAGTCGACGGAGGCGGCCCGTTGATGCCACGCGCCGTGCGCATCGATGTATTGGGCAATGAACTCGGCCATGTACCCCTTGAAGTTGAGCCAGAACATCGGGACCTTCGCGTGCCAGTAGTCGTGGATGCTCAGGCGCTCGGTGCGCACGTGAGATGCGGAGAAGGAATCCGTCAGAAAATGCTCGCCAAATGCTTCGACCGCCATGGCGCCGTCGATTGGCAAGCCCTGCTGGCCGAGAGTGGCCGCGCTGCGAAGTGCCGACGTGTGCGCCGCGTGGTACGTACCCCCTGCATCGAGGGGATGATTGGCTGTTCCCCGAGCGCTCTTTTCCGCCTGGCTCCTGTTCCGATCACCCGCCACCGGATTTGGGAAATGCGGGATGTTGCCCGTGGCGAGTTTCATCGCTCTGCGCTTGGTGGCGTCCTTGGCTTTCGCGTCGAAGTCCTTACCCATGAGCGCTTTCTCGTCCTTACCCTGGATACTGACTTTGAGGGCATACAGCACTTCACCCCGCGTGCCTTCCGTGATGCCAGGCGTTTTGGCCAGGTCATACAACTGCTGGAACGTCTCGAAGTAGTCGCCGCCGAGCGCCACCAGGTCGCCGTGCGTGACGGTCAGTCCGGGCGCGAGCATGATGGACTGCGCGCCGGTGGCCAGGTCGCCAATGCCTTTGTGCTCGGTCTCGCCGAATCGCTGAACGATGGGCAGCGGCCTTGCCGTAGGCGCGGGCCACGCGGGAACGAGTCGGGTTCGGTCGACGTGGGTCCGCTCGCCAGCGAGCAGCGCAGTTGTCGCCTGGTTGCCGGCGAGTCGGCTCAGTTGGACAACCGCCGCATGAGCGGTAGTCTGAGTGTCCGCACCCACTGCGTCCTGGGCTCCAGGCGCGCTGGCATGGCGCCGTGCTGGCGTGCTTTTGGCAACCGGCCCCTGAGGCGCGTGACCCTTCAACGCGGGCGTACAGTAACTCACATCCAGGTTTTCCGCCATCCACCCTCAGGAGGCCGCACACCGCGCAGCTATGACATCGATTGCAGTTGACCAGCGACCTGTCTACGAGCTCGAGACCAGGCCAGCGGTCCTGACCAGCTACGACGAAGCCATCGAACGTGCGCGCGCCTTGAAGCAGATCCTGCGCGAGCGCGTGGCCGAGACCGAACAACTCCGCCGCCTGCCAGCCGCGAATGTGGCTGATCTACTCGAGAGCGGCATGTACGGCCTCATGACCCCGAAACGCTTTGGCGGGTCGGAGCTGGGTCCCGAGGCAATGATCGACGTCACCATTGAGCTGGCTTCAGCGTGCCCGTCCACCGGCTGGGTCCACATGTTGTGGACGGCGCACATGTGGATGCTGGCGCTCTTCCCACCGGAAACGCAGGAGGAGCTGTGGAGCAACCCGAACACGTTGGCGTCGTCAGTGGTCAATACCACCGGCCACTTCGTGCCGGTCGACGGCGGCTATCGCTGGACTGGACGGGGCTTCTTCTCGAGTGGAGTTGATCACTGCAACTGGCTGACGGCGCTTGCGCCGATCCGCCGCGAGGGCGTTGACGGCCCGCCAGAGCTCCGCTGGTTGCTGCTCCCGCGCGAGGACATCGAGATCGTCGACGACTGGTTCACCATCGGACTCAAAGGCACCGGCAGTAAGACCATCGTGGTGAATGACGCATTCATTCCGGAGCGTCGCACCATGACGTTTGCGGACGCCGATGGCGGGCGCGCGCCCGGTTCGCAACTGCATGCCCATCCGATGTATTGCGGGATCTCGTCGGCTAACTTCACGGCGGCCATGGCTGCCCCGGCGCTAGGCGTTGCGCGCGGCTTTCTCGAGGCCTTCCAGGAACGCCTGCAATCGAAGTCCAACAACATCGACGATGGCCTGACCGTGAACTTGGCCCGCTATGCGGAGGCGTCGGCGCTGGTCGACGCGGTACACGCGCTCACGTTGCAGGACGCGCAGCGCTGGGCGCGCGTGCCCGCCTGGGAAGTGGCCCAGGAAGTGGGCGTGAAGTGCCGCCTCGACCAGGCGTTCACCGCGCAAACGGCTCGCAAGGCCATCAACAAGCTGTACGAGGAGTGCGGCGGCAGCGCCCTGTTCGAGACGTCAGACTTCCAGCGCCTGTGGCGCGACGTCAACGCCGCCGCCGCCCACCGCGGCCTGGCATGGGACTGGAACGCGGTCGGCTGGACCAAGACGCGCCTCAACATCCCCACCGTGCCCGGCTTCACGTTCTCCCGAACCTAGCCGTTTCGTCGACTGGCAGCCCTCGCGGGCTGGGGATGCCCGATCAGTGCGCGCGCGCGCCACGGGGTACGATTGGGTTAAGTCGTATACGTTCCTGGCCTACCAAGGAGGCACCCTGATGGCTCGTTCGTCCAGCACGAATGTCAGTCGACGATCATTTCTCAGGCTGAGCCTGGCCAGCGGCGGGGTACTCGCGGCCCTGCCACTGCTCCAAGCATGCGGGCCAGGCCGCAGCACGCAGCAAGCGGCCCCGCCCCAGGCGGCCACGAGCGCACCGCCAGCCGCAACGAGCGCTCCAGCAGGCGCCGCGGCGGCTGCTCCCACGGCTGGCCCAACGGCAGCCACGCGCACGGGCATCTCCGCGAGCGAGTGGAACCCGGACACGATTCGAGCGCAGGCCGGCACCTTGAAGGTCGACACCAAGGCCGATCTGGCCAAGGTCGTGCCACTGAACACCAAGGGCCAGACGAGCTACTGGTACGTCGGACCCAATCAAGCCTCGCCGCAGATCGAAGTCGACAACGACGCCAAGCTGTGGGACGCCTGGAAGGAGACGTACCCAAATATTCCGATGACCACGGGCGACAACGTCCAGAACCTGGACTACAACCAGATGCTGGACAAGCTGCGCACCGCGGCGGCTGGCAATGCCGCGCCTGACGTGGCACGCCTGCCAATTCTGTGGGGCGCTGAGTTCGCGGCCAAGGGCCAGCTGGCCGAGATTCAGCTCGAGGAGTTCGGCTTCAAGCGCGAGGACTTCTGGAGTGGCGCCCTCAAGTCGGTCACGTGGAACGGCAAGCTCTACGGCGTTCCCACGAACAACGAGACCATGGCCTTCATCTGGAACAAGGACATCTTCAAGAAGGCCGGGCTCGATCCTGATAAGCCACCCGCCACCTGGGACGACGTGGTCAAGTATTCGGCCCAGATCAAGAAAGCAACGGGCAAGGCCGGCTTCGGCATGGTCGCCCGCGTCAACGCCGGCAACACCCCCTTCCGCGTGATGCCTGCGCTGTGGGCCTTCGGCAGCGGTGCGCTGGACGAAGCCGAACCAGATCCGTCCTATCAAAAGGTGCTGATCAATAACGAGGGCGGCGTCGCCGCGCTACAGGCGCATTACGACATGTACGTGCGCGACAAGTCAGTTCCAACATCCGCTCTGACCAACACCCAGACCGAGAACGGCGACCTGTTCATCAGCGGCCAGATCGCCATGGAGATCGCGCACCCGAGCGAGTACGCCGCCATGATCGACAAGGCGAAAAAGGCAACCGGCGCCGACAAGGAATTGGCTGATCAGGTGGTCGAGAACATGGCGTACGGGTTGATGCCGGCCGGACCGGTCCGTCGCGCCGTCGTGTTCGGCGGTTCGAACATCCACGTCTTCAATGACCAGTTCGCGGGCCACCCGGTCGATCGCAAGGCGGCCGACGCGTTCATTGCGTTCACGTGTGGGCCCGAATGGTCGGTGAAGAACTCGGGTAACTGGACCGGCTCCAACCCTGGCAACCTGCAAGGCTTCAAGACGGATGGCATGAAGCAGCGGCTCGATTCCATCAAGTTCCTCGAGGTGACCACGTCGATGCTCCAATACGGCGTGCCCTTCCCGGTAATCCCAGAGTCGACCGAGATCATGAACAACATCGTGCCCAACATGCTGCAGAACGCCTTGACCACCAAGATGAGCGTGAAGCAGGCAGCTGACGGCGCGGCCGAGCAGATCAAGGCGCTCATCGCTCAGCGCAAGCAATAACCGGCGAGAGAAACTCCCCAGAGCCAAGACATGGCAATCTCATCAACCGACCCGTTGGCCGGTCCTGCCCCGGTGGTGGCTGTTCCCAAGCCGCCACCGCCGCGGGGCCGGCTGGTCTCCGACATCGTCAGGCACCGCACGGACTACCTGTGGGTAGCGCCAGCGCTACTGGTCATGGTGCTCGTGATCGGCTATCCGTTTGCGTACACCATTGACCTGTCGTTCTACGACACCCCGCCCAGCTCGCCCAACTGGTACTTCAATGGCGTCAACAACTATGCCCAGATTCTGACCGATCCGAATTTCTGGGCCATCACGGTCAATACCCTGTACTGGGCTGTTGGCTCGACCGTGCTCGCCTTTCTGATTGGTCTTGGCGCGGCGCTCGTCATTCAGCGCGAATTTATCGGGCGTAGCCTCGTTCGGGGTCTGTTGATGATCCCATACGTCATCAGCTATGTCGCCGCCGCGTACGTGTGGCGGTGGCTGTATCACAGCGATTACGGCCTCATCAGCGGCGTCCTGTACGAGTCGTACCTGATCGACTCACCAATCAATTTCCTGGATTCGACCAGTATGGTCATGCCTTCGCTGATCGTTGCCAACGTGTGGAAAGAGTTCCCGTTCGCGATGATCATGCTGCTGGCGGGGCTTCAAACCGTGCCGCAGCAATTGCTCAACGCCGCCCGAGTCGATGGCGCGAATGCGTGGAACCGCTTCTGGCACGTGACCGTGCCCACTCTGCGCGGCGTGATTATCATCACCTCGATTTTGCTGTTCGTGGCGAACCTGAACTCGTTCGTGCTGGTCTGGATCATGACTGGCGGTGGACCCGCGAACGCCTCGCAGATCTGGATCACGCAGGTCTACACACTCGCGTTTCAGTCGTTGCAGTATGGGCGAGCCTCGTCATACTCGGTGATCCTGTTCATCGTCATGCTCAGCCTGGGCTATTTCTATGTCCGCGCGCTCACGGGCGGCGGACGCAGACGGGAGGCGCGCGGATGAAGCGCCAACTCCCCTCTACCTCTGGGAGGGGGGCTGGGGGTGAGGGTGGCTTTCGGGACTGGCCACGAACCCTCACCCGCGCTGCGCGCGACCTCTCCCAAAGGGCGAGGTGATGATCGCACGAATGGCCCGACCGCGCTTCAAAGCACTGGATGTACTCAGCGTCGTCTGGCTCATCATTCTGCTGGCATTCGCGGTGATTCCGATGCTGTGGATGCTGTCCACATCGCTCAAGGGTCAGTTCGCGGCGCTCTCCCAACCACCTGAATGGGTGCCGAGTCGCCCGACGCTGGAGCAGTATCAAACGCTGCTGTCGCCAACCGGCACGATCGGTCCGGTCTTCTTGCGGTACTTCTTGAACAGCATGATCGTCTCAGCCACCACGACCGTGCTGGGTGTGCTGATCGCGATTCCTGCCGCGTATGCCTTCTCACGCTTCCAGTTTCCGGGCCGCGACATTTTGTTCTTCGCGGTGCTGGTCCGCAACATGTTCCCGGTCGTGGTCTTCCTGATTCCGTTGTTCATCCTGATGCGGGCCCTGCACCTGGTGAACACCCACTGGTCGCTGATTCTGACGTACATGACGTTTGGCCTGCCGCTGTCGATCTGGCTGCTGAAGGGCTTCTACGACAACATTCCCGAAGAGTTGGAACGCGCTGCACGGATCGACGGTGCTTCTCGATTCAAGGCCTTCTGGCTGATCATCATGCCGCTGTCGTCGCCAGGCATCATCGCCACGGCGATCTATGCCTTCATCGGCGCCTGGAACGAGTACGTGTATGCCCTCACGTTCCTGAATAGTGAGAATCTGCTGACGCTGCCCGTCGGGCTGCAGCACTTCTTTACGGAGTTCGCGACAAACTGGCCAGGCCTGATGGCGGCCGCGTTCATCATGTCCGTACCGGTCGTGGTGATGTTCATGGTGCTCCAGAAGCAATTCGTGCGCGCCCTCACCGAAGGCGCTGTGAAGTCATAGGACTGAGCTGCGATGGCGGAAGTCGTTCTCGATAATGTCGTGAAGCAGTATGGTGACGTGGTAGCCGTCGACCACGTGTCGTTCACCATCGACGACGGCGAGTTCATCGCGCTCGTTGGCCCGTCCGGCTGCGGCAAGACCACCACGCTGAACATGGTGGCTGGTTTGATTGAGCTGACCTCAGGCACGATCACGATTGGCGGCAAGGTCGTAAACGACCTGGATCCCAAAGACCGCGATATCGCGATGGTGTTCCAGAATTACGCGCTGTATCCAAGTAAATCGGTCGCTGACAACCTGGCGTTCCCACTGCAGATGCGCAAGGTTCCGAGATCAGAGATCGACGTGCGCGTCAAGAAGGCGGCTGAGACGCTCAGCATCACGCACCTCTTGAACCGCAAGCCGCGTCAGTTATCGGGCGGTCAGCAGCAGCGGGTCGCGCTTGGGCGGGCGCTGGTGCGTAACCCCAAAGCATTTCTGATGGACGAGCCGCTGTCGAATCTGGATGCGATGCTGCGCGTGCAGATGCGCTCCGAATTGAAGCGATTGCACCAGGAGTTGGCCACGACGGTGATCTACGTCACCCACGATCAGATGGAAGCGATGACGATGGCGGACCGTATCGCGGTCATGTCGAATGGCGTGGTGCAACAACTCGGCGCGCCGGACGAAATCTACGAGCGTCCCGCAAACATGTTCGTCGCTGGCTTTGTCGGTAGTCCGGCGATGAACTTTCTCCAGGGCCAGGTCGTGAGTGATGATGGCGCCACCGTCATTCGCGGTGACGGCTGGGATCTTCCGCTGACGCCGGCCAATGAGCGACGAGCCCGAGCAAGTACGACAGGCTCCGTCATCGTCGGGGCCCGCCATGCAAACCTGACCGTGCTCCCAGAGTCAGCCACGACTGGACTGCCAGCCCGCGTTTACACGGTCGAGCCGACTGGCGATCTGACGTACGTCCACGTCTGGTTAGGACGGCAGCTGCTGGTGGCCAGCGCGGACGGCAGGTACCGTGCCGCGGCCGACCAACCCATTCGCCTCGACTTCGATCAGGACCGGCTGTACCTCTTCGACGCGGAGACGCAACAGGCGCTGTAGAAGTCTCGCCTGGCCGTCAGTCGAAGAAGTCAGCATCCTCCGGACGAAGCCGTGCCTTCGCGGCGTCGATCTTGAAGTCGAGGCCGATGCCTGGTCGCGTCCAGGCGTCGACGTCGATAAAGCCATCCTCGACCAGCGGCTCCGGCAGGCCATCGACAATCTCGTGCCACCATGTCGGATTGCCAATCGGGTACTCGAACGCGATGTAGTTGTGGGGCAGCGTCGCACACACCTGCACCAGTGCAGCCAGGCCAAACAGCCCGTCGCCGGTGCCGTGTGGCGCCATCAGAATGCCATGCAGGTCGGCGTATTCGGCAATCCACTTCAACTCCGCGATGCCGCCCACGTCGCACGGATCCGGCCCGACCACGTTCACGGCGTGGCCTTCAATCAACGACTTGAAATTCTGCCGTAAGTAGATCTGCTCGCCGGTGTGGATCGGCGTCGACGTGCTCTGGGTCAGGTCGCGGTACACATCGGCATCGACGAAGGGTGTGTAGTCGCCGGTGATCAGGTCTTCGAGCCACGTGATATTTAGCGGCTCGACAGCTTTGGCGAATCTGATCGCGTCGGGTATCGTCCAGCCCGGTCCGCAGTCCAGTGCCAGTCCGATTTCGTCGCCCAGCACGTTCTTCATGGCTTCGACACACGCGATCACGTGCTTGAGGCCCTTTTCGGTCAGCAGGCCACGCTCACGACTGCCGTGACGGGCCTGTGGACTCGGCGTTCCGTAGAAGAAATCGGGGATCTCTCGCGCCATCGGACTGTGAAAACTGATGCCCTGCTTGATCAGCGTGAAGCCCTGCGGAGAGTCCTTCATGCGCTTCATGTTCTCGGCGTAATCGTGCGGCGTGTAGCCGCTCATGGAAAAGCGCACCGCACCGTTGTAAACTCGCACGCGGTCGCGGACCTTACCACCCAACAGTCGGTGCACCGGAAGATTCGCGGCCTTACCTGCCAGATCCCAGAGTGCCATTTCGATCGCGCTCACCGCGCTGCCCCAGGGCTTGAACGCGCCACGGTGGCGGATGTTCAGCATGACCCGCTCGACTTGTGTCGGGTCCTCGCCCAGGATGTACGGTCGGTACATCAGCACATGTGGTTTGAGATATTGCTTGAACGACTCGACCGCGCCATAGCCGCTCAATCCTTCATCGGTAGCGACGCGGACGATGGGGTTGTCGCCGATCACGGCGCACTTCAGATCGGTGATACGCATCTGGCTCAGCGTAACCCGTGGCCGACCCGCCTCGAGAAGCTGATCGGCGAGGTGTCCGCGGTGCCTTAGACCGCGAGGCCGGCGCCCAACGCTATCAACAGCCCCCACACCAGCCCCGATGCCGGGCTGAACCCCTGCTGAGCGAGGGACTTGAGCGCATCGCCGAGGAGCTCGGCCCTGTCATGGACCGCGAACATCGCATCGACAACGTCGGTCGGCACCAGATCGGCGAACGCTTCCCAGCCGGCCAGCAGCTCATCGCGGGCGGGATGGCGGTTCGGCCCGCTGTCTGAAGCATGGAAAACTGGGGCGAACATCCGGTAGCGCGCTCCTGGGCGGCACAGTCCATCGAATACGCGACCTTCCCAGGACTGGTGGAGCGCGGAGATGCCCTGCAGCAGGCGACATACGACCTCGCTCGAGATTGACGTTCCGACTGGCACCAGGAACTCGGCGACATCGCGCATCACGACCACATCCGCGTCGTGCGAGCGCACGACGGCGATGACGGCATGGTCGACCGTCGCCGCCACCTGGGCCAGGATCCCGCTGTCCCATAGCAGGCGCGCGCACCCGCACCACCCGTGACACGGGTGAGCCAGTCACCCTCTGGAGGGAGACGTTTGAGGACCAGTCGCCGCCCATCGGCTAACGCAACGTGCTCGAAGCGTGCCCCCGAGAATGCCTGCACGCCTGGCTGCAACACCAAGGCCGCCCGTTCGTCGATCTCGCACGGTTCGTCGAGACCGAGCGAGGTGTTCATTTGTCCATGTTGCCGCGGGCTCATTGCAATCTACTTGCAGCACGCGTGCAACAGGTAGAGGGGCCGTCAGATGGCTATTCTGGTTCGGCCGCGGCCAGGCCGAGCCTCGTCTCCGCTACTGATACACGAGGTCGTCGAAATTCGTGTGCCAGTTGTTCGAGCTTGTAATCGTGACCACGTTGCACGGCGCCGTCCACCCGGTCGTCAGCGTGACCGTCGAGTTGAGGTTGACCGTCTGACTGACCGTCGGCTGTCCCGAGCACGCGATGGTGACAGTTGAGGCGCCCGGGTTGCCAGTGTCGGCGGGGTTCGTGGCCCGTATCGACACCAGTCGCGTCCCGCCGGGTAGGGTCAACGTGCCCGAGGTGATCGTGCTGCCGCGGAAGCTGATGCTGTTGGTGCTGAACCCACCCGTCGGACCCGAGTAGTACCACGCGGTCGTGCCCCACTGGATGCCCCAGAAAGTGTTGTTGAGGTTCGAGTTCGTGGCTGGGCCGCCGCTGTTGAAATCCACCGTGGTCGGAGAACCAGATGCTGACCCATCCGCGGTCTGGAAGCTCCCGGTCGCGGTGCCAACGTTGCCGGCCGCATCAGCACTGCGGACCCGGAAGAAATACGTCCTGCTCGCGGTCAAGCCGCTCAGCGACGCCGAGTGACTCGTCACCAACGTGCTGTTGAGCGTCGTCGATGAACCGTACGCGGTCGTGAGACCATACTCCACCTGCGTGGTCGACGCTTCGTCGGTGACCCACGTAATCGTCGTGCCGCTCGAGCTGGGTGTGTCGTGCGACACATTACTGATCGCCGGCGGAGTGGTGTCACCCGTGGAAATGTCGAGGCTCCACCTGCTCACGCATGGCATGCTGACGTTGCCGGCACCGTCAAAACTGAGCGGCTGCACGATCAACCGCGAATGCGACATCAACGGCGCGGGGCTCGGGAACGGCGCATCCGAGTTGCTTCGGGTGCCGTCGAACCAGCGGTCGAAGAACGTGACGTAGGTATTAGCCGTACCGACCGGACCAATGATCTCGCCACTCTGCGAGTGACAGGTGTCGGTGTCGAGTGGAGAGAGATAGCGAGTCGCACCGGTTGAGGAGCGTCGCCACGGTCCCTGCATCGACGTGGCTATCAAGTAGAAGTTGTCGTTGGGAGCGTGTTGAGCGGTCAAGTGAGCCGCCCGAATACACGACGTACGCCGCCTTCGGCGATTCCGTCGAATTCGGGTCGACGAACATGTTGTCATCGTCAAAATAGCCAGGCGCTGGCAGGTGAGCGTCCGATGTCACCAGCGTGTACGGGCCGCACGGTGCGTCGGCGGTAGCTCGGAAATACGTCTGATTGCTCCACGCGGGGGAATCGCTCGACTTGCCCCACATCACATACTTGCGTGTTGACGTGTTGAAGGCGACGTGCGTGCGAAACACGAATCGACTCGGCCCAACACTGCGCCACTCGTGTACTGCACCGCCGTGTTGGTGGGAACGAGCACGTTCCCCGCGTTCTGGCGGGTCCAATTGCGCAGGTCGCGGGACGAATAGCAATTCATCCCGGCGCTGAACACGTAGTCCGATACCTGATTGTTGCTGCCCGCGACAGCATCGCCGATCAGGTAGAAATTGGTGTCCCCGCCCCCGCCTGTGAACACACCTGGCGACACGGCATTGATGTGATTACCACTCGTGTCGTTCCAGGGTGCCGGGGGTTGCTGCCGTTGTAAGGCGCGAACGGCGGGACGTCAAACGTGACCGTGGCGGCAAGAACAACCGTGGTGGCCGTCACGACCAGCAGGGTCACTGACAGGACGACCGCCCGAGTTATAGTTCGTACCGCTCGCGTATCCGTGGTCTCGCGTTGCGGGCAAGTAGGCAAGGCTCCGACCCAGAGGCACGATCCGTGCCTGCTCACCCACCGCGGGCGACTACGGGCTGAACGTAAGCCAGTTCACATTGACGAAGTTCTGACCCGAGCCGAAACCGCCTGGCGGCGCCGGCGCATTCGCCAGCAACACGCCCGGCATGGCCACCATCGCCACCAGCGTCGCGACCAGTGCCAGCCGCAGCCGAATCACTCGCGCTCCGCGCACCATTACCTCACGGTTGGCGCACCCGCTCGTGTGAAAGTTGTGTGCAATCGACAACATATCGTGGACAATCCGGGCGCGTCCGTTGCGTACGCTCTTAGCACCAATCGTAGACCGCGAGTTGGAGGCACCGTATGCAACGTGTGCAACGTGTACGTCAAATTGTCCTGTACGCAACCCTGTTAGTTATTTCTCTTTCGTCATTCGCCCGCATCGACAACATCCCGTGGGATTAGGCATCGAACGTTAGACTCGCTTCACCCATCGGTAAGATGAAACAGAATGTGCTGCCATGGTCTGGACCAGCCGATTCCACCCAGATGCGGCCGCCGTGCGCGGCGACAATCGACTGACAGATGTAGAGCCCCAGGCCAGAGCCTTCCAGACGCCGCAATGCGTCGCCGCGGAAGAACCGCTCGAACACGTGCTCGACTTCCTCGCGTCGTAACCCAATACCCTGATCAGAGACGCGCGCGATGACCGTCTGATCGCATGCTTCGATGTCGACGGTGATCGCGCCACCGGCTGGCGAATACTTCACCGCGTTGGTCAGCAAGTTGGTAAGCACCTGCTGCAGGCGACGGTCATCCCAGTAGCCCATCAGCTCGGCTGATCCCGACACGTGCAGCTCGAGCTGGTGCTGGTCTGTGGTCGTCTGGACCTCATCGATAACCGCGCTGGCCAGCGCGATCAGGTCGACCGTCTGACGTTGAAGAGCCAGGTTCCCGGCTTCGATCGTCGAAAAGTCGAGCACAGCGGACAAGAGACTCGCGAGCCGCTGCGTCTCAGACACGATCTCCGCCAGGCCACCGTTGACATCGTCCAGCGTGATTGCGCCACGCCCGATCGCCCGTCGCAGGAGCTGCGCCTGCGCGCGAATGACCGTCACCGGCGTCCGCAGATCGTGCGACGCAACCGACAGCATCTCGCTCTTGAGCTCATCGACTTCGCGGCGGCCGGTCACGTCCCGCGCGATCACGACGCAGCCTGTGGCACGGCCGAGCGGGTCGAGCAGCGGAGTACCGGTGAACGTGAGCGTGCGATGGCGATGGTTCTGCAGCTGCACCTCAGCCTCGGCCGCGGGCTCGCCGCGTTGCAGGGCCGCGATCATCGGGGCCAGCGTCTCGCTGATCTCGCGCGCCCCCAGCGCCCACTGGCCCCAGGTCTGTTCAGCCAGCGGTTGGCCGAGCACAACACTGGCGTCGTCCGCGCACAGCAGCTCGCGTGCGGAGTGATTCAGCGCGACGACCCGGCCGGTCGAATCGAGGATCAGCAGCGCGTCGGCCATGGTGCTCAGGATGGCCTGTAGCTCTGAGACACGGCGCAGGAGCTGCGTCGTGAGACGCTCCGAGCGACCGAGCCCGGCGAGTACCAACCCGGCCTGCGCCGCCATGGCCTCCAGCACCAGCAGGTCGTTCTCGTCGAAGGCGTCGGGCGCGTACTTGTGGAGAGCGACCACGCCCAGCACCTGCTCGCCACTGGCGATAGGCGCGATGATCGCTGACTCAGGCAGACCGGGCGCGCCGCTCAGGTATTGCACCTGCACGCGCGGCGCCTCCTCAGACCAGCGCCGAATCAGCCGCGGGCGTCTGGTGCGGATGACCTCACTGGTAGGTCCATGACCCAGCGGAAACGTGCCGCCAGGGAGCTCCTTGTTGAACTCGGCCTGGCGGACCACCTCGATCGTGTGGCTGGCGTCGTCGTAGAGGCCAAGGAAGAACGTGTCTGCTGCAAGCGCCGACACGATTTCGAGGTGCAGCATCGAAAACAGCCCGTCGAAATCGACCGCACGCGTGAGGGCCTGGCTCGTGTCCCTGATGCATTGCAGACGTTCGCGCTGACGCTCGTCCGCGGCAATCATGCTCAATGGGCGGTGTCGTCTCGTACGCTCGCGGCCAGCGGCCGTGCGGCTAGCAGCTCATCGACTGCATCGAGTAGCTCGTCAAGATCGAATGGTTTGGCGAAGATCGCCTGCACATCGAGCCCTTCAGCGTCGATCCGATGCACGGCCGACATGATCACCACCGGCACGTCGACGAGCGCTGGCTCATCTCGCATATGGCGCAGAAACTCACGGCCGTCCATGTCCGGCATCTGCAGATCCAGGAGCACGAGGTCCGGTCGACACTGGTCGACTTCGGCCAACGCCTGCACCCCGGTTTCGGCGCCCATTACCACGTGGCCGTTGAGCTTGAGAGCAGCCGCTGTGGTTTTCTGGAGCGCTGGCTCATCCTCAACAACGAGGATGTTCATTGGCTCCCTCCTGGGGGTCGCGGTAAGGGCGCGTTACTGCAGCTTGCATGCCATGATACGCATCCGTTGCATAGCCCAGGCGGGGTTAAGTATCGTCACGGTTCGCCTGGTCGTAGCCCATACAGCTGCTGCCCGGGCCGCGCTACGCGGAAGCGGTTCGGGTATAAGGGAGCAACCATGGCGTTGACGCAGTTGAAGATCGCCCCCACCGGGATGCGCCTGCACGAGTGGATCGCTCTCGAACGCGGCTATTTCCAGGACCAGGGGATTGAGCCCGTGATTCGCTGGGACGACGTGCGTGGCATTCAGTCCAGTTGGCGCGACAAGCAGTACCGCGAGCGGCCGCAGGACGATCCATTCCTCGGCAAATCCGAGCCGCTCGACGTCATCAATCACTGCGCCTGGGGCAGCGTCTGTAATGCCGGTGCGGGCCTCGGCAAGTTCGTTGCCAATGCGTACGGTGTCGCCCGCTGGGCGATTTACGTACGACCCGATTCACGCATCCAGCGACCCGAAGACTTGGCGGACGTCCCAATTGCCGTCGGCATGCGCGCGGGCAGCCACTTCAACGTCCCGTATCGACTGGAGCCGTACCTGCCGCTCGAGCGGATCAAGACCGTCAACGTCGGTGGGTTTGGCGCACGGCTGCAAGCATTGCTCGACGGCGAGGTCGATGCGGCGAGTCTGCTCGATCCGCAGATTTCGATGGCCGACGAGCTTGGGCTGCGACAGATCATCCGCAACACGTTCAAGACGCTGTGGGTCGTGCCCGCCGACGCCGACACGGCGACGCTGGACGCGTACTTTCGCGTCCTCGAGCGCGCCGATGCCGATCTCGAGTCCGATCCTGCCGCCTGCCTGCCGCTGTGGAAGTACAGCATCCCAGCGGAGTTCGCCGACCGGCCGTGGGACTTCAGCCGCTTCGATGTCGGCGAGCGCTTCTTCCATCGGCCGCTGCCGCGCGAGGAGTTCGATCAATTGCTGAGCGAAGCTGAGCGGTGGGGCCTGGCCGACCAGATGCAGTCAAAGCGATTCGAGGAGCTCGTCCTGCAAACGGTGTAACAGGACTCAGCGTGGTGGCGGGCCGCACGTCGCGCGGACAACCAGCTCCGTCGGAAAGACCACCGTCTCGGGCCTAGCGCTCGGCTCGGCGAGCGCGACGAGCAACAGCTCGGTGGCTCGGCTGGCCATCTCGCGCAACGGCAATCGGACCGTCGTGAGGCCCAGAAAGGCACTGATCGAGTTTTCATTGTAGCCAACGATCGAGACGTCTTCGGGGACGCGCCGGTCGCGCATCCGAGCCCGGTGCAGCGCGCCGATGGCCTGCAGGTCGCTGCCGACCACGATGGCGGTGGGCGGCTCTCGTAGATCGAGGAGCGCATCTACCGCGGCAGCACCAGGAGCTGGATCCGGCTCGGTGGTGAGCTCGTACTCCGGACGCTCCTGGATGCTGGCGGCCGCGAGCGCTTCGGAATAGCCACGCTGGCACAGCCCGGGCCCAGCCGCCGCGAACGGATCGGCAAACCGATCGATCACCGCCAGACGTCGATGCCCCAGTCCTACGCAGTACTCAACGGCACGCCGAGCGGCGGCATCGTGGTCGACCGCCACACCCCACATCCGGCGGTCGACGGCATTCAGCAGCACGGACGGCAGCTCTTCCGCCTGGAGCCGTTGAACGAACACTTCAGTCGGTGGCGTCCAGGCGAGGAGCACGCCGTCGGCGCGTCCGCGGTGGCAGCACGTCTCGAACGCGCGATCGCGGTCACTCACGCTGTCCATGCTGCGCAGTAGCACGGCGTAATCGGTATCGATCAACGCGTCCTCGATGCCGCGCAGCAGCTCCAGGCAAAACGGCGCCGCGAAGCGCGGCACCAGCACCTCGAGCTTGTGTGTCCGCCGACCACCGAATGCGCGGGCGATCGGGCTCGGCTGATAGCCCAGCCGTTCGATGGCTTGCTGCACGCGCTGGCGGGTCGCCTGCGAGACCAGCGGACTGCGGTTGATCACGCGTGAGACCGTGCCGATGCCGACGCCGGCAGCGCGGGCGACGTCGCTGATCGTGACCATTGGGCGAGTGGCAGAGTCTACGCCTTCTTTACAATTGGAAGTGCTTCCAGTTAGGATGGAAGTGCTTCCAGCGTGCCCCCGCTGGTGCGATCCATAGGTTTGGGAGCACTGCCATGAACGTGCGTCTCAGGCTCAGTGCCGGGTTAGTGGTCAGCGGCCTCGGACTGGTCGCCATCGGCCTGTCCGCGCCGCCACTCGGCGCCGTCAGCGGCTTCCTCGATCAGACAAGCGACACCGGCCACGTGTGGGACGCGCAGGTCCGAGCCCACACCCGCGAGCTGATGGATCAGGGTCGTGAAGCGTTCCGCTACGACACGTTCGGCAGCGAAACCTTCTTCGGCAACACCATTGGGCTGCATCAGGCGCTCGAGGGCGCCCAGTTTGGCGGGGTTGGTGGTGGCGTAAGTCCAAAGACCGCCCTGGCCGTCGGCCTCAAAGTCGACCAGGATGCGCTGCCAAAGTCAGTCGTCGACGCGATCGCGGCCGGCAAGGTCGATCTCGACGATCCCGCCGTGACGCTCACGCTGCTGCAGCTCGGCGCGGTGGTTGGCGTCACGGGCATTGCAAACGATCCGAACGATGCCAGCAAGGGCCTGAAGGCGGTCGGCATCCAGTGTGCACTGTGCCACTCGACGGTTGACGACGCGTTCGCGCCTGGCATTGGCCATCGCCTCGACGGCTGGGCCAACCAGGACCTCAACGTTGGTGCGATCGTGGCCCTGGCGCCGAACCTGCAGCCCGTCGCGGACCTGCTGAACGCGGGCCTTCCCGCTGGCCAGCAAGTCGATGTGCCAACCGTGCGCAAGGTGCTCATGAGCTGGGGACCAGGCCGCTTCGATGCGGAGCTGTTCATGGATGGCAAGGCCTTCGGTCCGGGCGGGACCAATGCCTCCACGCTGATCCCGGATGCCTTCGGGCTGGCCGGCGTGAACGCTCACACCTGGACCGGCAACTGGGGCACCGTCACCTACTGGAATGGCTTCGTGGCCAACCTGGAAATGCACGGCGCGCCGGGCACGTTCTTCGATCCGCGGCTAGACGATCGAACGCGGTTTCCTGTCGCCGCGGCCAACAATTTCGGGCATGTTTCCGCGGCGCCGGGTGTCGACCGCATCTCGCCCAGGCTGGGCAGCCTGCAGTTCTACCAGCTGTCGCTGCCCGCTCCGAAACCACAAGCCGGGCGCGACTTCAATGCCAGCGACGCGGCAGCCGGTCGGATCATTTTCGATGGCAAAGCACGCTGTGCGAGCTGCCACGTGCCGCCAACGTTCAGCGAACCAGGCTGGAACCTGCACACCCCAGCCGAGATTGGCCTGAACGATGAGTCTGGCCGCTTCCAGGCGGACCGCTCGCCCGATGGCAAGTACCGCACGACACCCCTGGCCGGCCGGCTGTACAAGCGGACCCGTGGCTACTTCCACGATGGCCGCTTTGCTGGACTGGACGATGTGGTCAACCACTTCGACCGCTTCATGCAGTTGGGCCTCAGCGATCAGGAAAAACGACAGCTTGTCGAGTACCTGAAGTCGATCTAGCGGTCCGCCAACGCTTCAGCGTCCCTGGGGATGGCCGGTCGTGACGGAGAAGGTCAACTCAGGCGGACCAGAGCGTCGACCCACCATTGCCATTCGGCCGCGATCCTCGGTGACGGCGCCTCTTCCAGCGCAAGCGCCTTTTCCCACAACAACATCACAGCTCCACACAGCACGCCGATGCCAACCAGGCGATCCCACAGGTCATTGCTCAGCGCCGTGCGCAGCTCAGCTTCGAGGAGCTGTCGATAGCGACCCAGCACCGCGTCCCTCGGGCGGGCGAGTCGGCCGCCGTTGATCGCCAGGTACCAGCCCACCTCGATCGTCGGCGGACCGACGCCAACCCACGCCCCAGTCAATCGCCGCGACGCGGCCGTCTGGCAGCAGCGCAAAATTCGGCACCTTGGCGTCCCCGTGCAGCAGCGTCCGCGGCAGATCCGCGTATCGCCGAAACAGCTGCTCCGGCGGCGTCGTGAGCAGCTCGGCGACGGGGCCAGGCAGATGCGACAGCGCCGCTGCCCAGCCTCGGGAAATCTGATGACCGTGTGGGAGCCGTTCCCGCCAGGACGCGTGCGGCCCCATGAGGTTGAACCGGATCGGTGGCTGCAGCAGCCAGGGCAGCGTGAGCGCCTCGGACTGCCAGTACCGCGCGTGCAGCCGCCCAAGCGCGCCGAGAACTGCATCCTCCTCCGGCTCCAGGATCGGCCGCTGCGCTGATACTCCGACGCGGTCAGGCCAGATGTGGCCGCTCAGATCGTCCATCAGCAAGCCGATCTGATCCGGCTCGACTGCGCACGCGACATACGGGTTGGCGAACGCGTCCCAGACAGCACCCAGAGCAGATGTCCGGAGCAGCTGCACTTCGCGCCCGAGGCCATCGCCCGAAGCGAACGCCGTCCAGTCGTCTGAGAGTTGAGTCCGTTTGAGGACCAGCGCGAGACGATCACCGTTCTGCAACTGAACCTGCAGCCGCTCGTGGGTGGCCCCGGAGTGGCCGAGCCGTCCGATCGGCGTGCGCTCCCCACGTGCGACAGGGCCGAGCACCGTGCTCAGCTGTGTTGGATCGCTCAGGTCCCGTAGCCGGGCGAGGTGGACAGTCCGGCCGCCACTCAACGCGGTCACGATAGTCTCAGCACGACCTCGTCAGCCAGCTACCCAGGTGGGTGGTGTCCTCCACAAGAAGCTCATCGCCGACGCTTTCGCGGGGCGCGCGGTTGCTGCGAGTTTCTCGACGGACGTGCACCCGTAGTGACCGCGCAGCAAAGCCAGGATATCGAAACGATCGAGCGGGTCGGTTCCTTGGGGGGCGTGGCAATTCCGGATCGGACGTTGCAGAATTGCTGAGCAGCGAGAGGTGATGGCTGACGAAATGCGAGTGGTGCTCGAAATTGGACCGAAAGCCAAGAAGGTCGTGGCAGTCGCGCCGGATTGGCCCGGTCTCGAGCGCGGAGCGAAGACCGCGGAGGCCGCGATTGAACGGCTACGCTCCTACCTCCCTCGGTATGCACGCATAGCGAAGCTGGCCGGGATGGACGCGGAGTTCGCGGCCGTCACCACCATCGACGTGGTCGACGAGTATCCGGGCAGCGGCTCAACCGACTTCTGGGGCATCTCGTTCGCGTTTTCGGGCATCGACAGGCAAGACATGTCGAGCGCGGAATTGGTACGCGAGCTGACGCTGATGCAGGCGTGCTGGGCGTTCTTCGACGACGTGCGTTCGCGTGTGTCGGCTGAGCTGCAGCAGGGCCCTCGGGGAGGAGGGCGTCAGCGTGACCAGATCGTCCGCCACGTGGTCCGCACGGAGCAGGAAGACTGGGCGAAGAAGCTCGGGTTGGTAGTGCCTGAATTGCCTCCAGGCGTGCTGCCGACCGACGCGGGACTAAAGTCGCAGCGCGACGCCTATTGCGCTGCCATTCGATCGTTCCATGCCGAGGGCAAGATGGCGCGCACCTGGCCGCTCCGATTCCTGATTCGGCATACCGCGTATCACACGCTGGATCACACCTGGGAAATGGAAGACAAGGACCTGACGGCGAAACAAGCTTAGGCCAGGTGGTGTCGGCAAGACCCGCCTGGCCCTTGCCGCCGCGCAATCCCTGGAGCCCGAATTCGAAGATCGAGTGTGGTTCGTCGACCTGTCGGCCATCACCGATGCCTCACTCGTACTGCGCACCATCGGCCAGTGCGTTGGGATCCGCGACACCGGCGAGCAACCGGTGGCGCAACGACTCCAGGAACAGCTCGCCGAGAGCGACAGCCTGCTGGTCCTCGACAATATGGAGCAGCTGCAGCCGGCGGCAGTCGAGTTGTCTCGCCTGCTGGAGGAATGCCCACCCGTACGGCTGCTTGCTGGTGACCAGTCGCGAGCCACTCCACTTGCGACTGGAGCAACTTCTGAACGTCGAGCCGCTGGCGGAAGCCGACGGTATCTCGCTGTTCGTGGATCGAGCTCGCGCCGTCAATTCGGCCTTCCAGTTGACCGCGGACAACGCGGCCGCGGTTGGCGAGTTGTGCGCACGACTGGATGAGCTGCCGTTGGCAATCGAGCTCGCCGCGTCGCGCGCCAGGCTGCTCACTCCGCGCGCCATCCTGGAGCGACTCGGACTCGAGCTGTTGCGCAGCGGTGAGAGCGATCGACCGGATCGGCATCGCTCGTTGCGCGCGGCAGTCGCCTGGAGCTACGGCCAGCTCAGCTCCGCGGAACAGCGGGTGTTCCGACAGCTGGCGGTCTTCGTCGGCGGCTGCACGCTGGACGCGTGCGATGCCGTACTCGGCCCGGTGGATCCTCCGGGCGAAGCACACGAAACATCCGGCTCCGTGGGCCAGGCGGACCAGCTAGACCTTCTTCAATCGCTCGTCGACCGGAGCCTGCTGCGAAGTGAACACCTCCCAAATGGGGCGGTGCGCCTGCGCATGTTGGAGACGATTCGCAGTTTTGCGCTCGAACAACTGACGATCTCCGGGGAGGAAACGGCGGTCCGAAGGCGGCATGCCGAGCACTTCGTCGCATTGGTCGGACCGCTTACCGATGATCCGGATTTGGGCTCAGTCGACTGGCTGGACTGCATGGAGGCGGAGCATGACAACATCCGCGCTTGCCTGCGTTGGTGTCTGGACACCGGTGACAACACCACCGCGCTGACGCTTGCCTCAGCCGTCCATCGCTTTTGGTGGACGAGAGGCTATCTGCGCGAAGGGCTGCGCTGGTTGGAGGAGGGCCTGGCATGCCCAGACGGAATTCCTCTCAATCAGCTGGCGTGGGCACAGCACGCCGCCGGAGGACTGGCGTGGCGTCAGGGCGAGTATGCGCGCGCGGAGGCCCATTATGCGGCGGGGCTGGCACTCAGGCGCGAGATCGGCGATCCTTTCGGCGCAGCCATCGCACTGCAGGGGCTGGCCTCCGTCGCCCGTGATCGCGGCGACGCACGTCGCTCGGTGGAATTGTGGGAGGAGTGCCTGGCGGTCTTCCGTGCCGCGAGCAATCGTCCACGCATCGCGCGCGCGACGCTCAACCTGGCAATCGCGCTGTTGGGCTCCGGCGAGATGGATCGGGCGGATCAGCTCCTCCAGGAGACCGTCACGCTGGCGAATGAGATCGGCCAATACTGGGCGCTGGCAACGGCGCTGGCGTATCTGGCACTGGTCGCCGTCGAGGTCCGCACGGATTACCGCCGCGCTGGCGGCCTGATCAAGCAAGGGCTCGAGCTCGAGGAGCACGTCACCGACGGCTGGGTCACCTTACATTACCTGGACATTGCGGGCTGGCTCGCGCTTCAGACGGGTGGCGAGGCAAGAACGTCGGCGACCCTGCTGGGAGCCAGCGGCGCGTTGCAGGAGCGCATGGGCACCCGCCTTCATCCAGCGTTCGCCGGGGGCCATGAACGCACCCTGGCCGCGCTGCGCGACCAGCTGTCGCCCGAAGCATTCGGCGCTGCCTGGGATGACGGCCGACGACTGCCGCCCGCGGACCTGGCCCGATTGGCCGAATCGGTCGCGCGCGCCGCTGAGGCGTGGGCGCCGGCTACCCTACAACGCAGCCTGCTGACCGAACGCGAGCGCGAGGTCGTACGCCTGGTCGCGCGCGGCATGACCAGTCGCGAGATCGCGGACTTGCTGGTGGTGAGTGAGCGAACGATCGAGACTCACGTCGATCACGTGCGTGGCAAGCTGGGCGTACGCTCGCGCGCGCAGATCGCGGCGTGGGCGATCGAACACGGGCTGGTCGCGACAAAGCGCGGCTAAGGCGCCGCAAATACGTACCTCGGATCGGGTCTTGTACGGATGGAGCATCTGCGCCTGAGCCCTAGCTTGGGCGCATGACAACGTCGTCGACTCTTCCCCGGAAGCGCTTGACTGGTCCGCTCAAGCGAGGACTGTTCCACGGATTCGCCGGGCTCACGCTTGCCGCGCTGGCGTTGAACGCTTCGGCAGGCGCCGCGCTGGCGCAGGTGCCCACACTCCCGCCTCCACCGCCGCCAACGTTTGGCTCGACATTTGTCGTCAACACGAATACCGATACCAACGATGGCGTGTGCGACACGCAGCATTGCACCCTGCGCGAGGCGATCAACCGCGCCAACGCCAATTCGAGCATTTTCAACCTGACCGATCACATTGAGTTCCAGCTTCCAATCGAACAGGCGCTGCTCATCCAGCTCGCCGCGCCGCTACCGACAGTGACGAGTCCGCTCACCATCGACGGGCGCAATCAGCCCACCATCGTCGAGACCGTGGTATTCGGTCAGACGGTCTTCTGGGCGGTACCTCATCCAGGAGTGGTGGAGATCCACGGCGGGAGCCAGGCCGCCGACGCGCTTACCGTGAACACCAGGGCGACGGTCAGCAACCTGGCCCTGACAGGCTTCAGTGGGACCGCGCTGGAGGTCAACTTCACGGGGACCAAAACGCTCGACTCGCTGAACGTGCACAACAACGCCGGCACCGGGGTGGATCTGCAGGGCAGCAACGCGACGCTCAGCAACAGCAACATCAGCGCCAACAACCCGGGCGTCCGTCTGGCTGGCAGTCAAAACGTCGTCAGCGGCAACACCATCACCGGCAACGTCAGGGGCGTGCGGGTCAGCGGCTCGAATGACACGTTGGGCGGAACCAGCACCGCGGCACGCAACGTCATCTCCGGTAACACGGGCAGCGGCGTCGAGCTGGCGATAGGCTCCGGTACCGAGTCATTGGCAACTTCATTGGCACGGATGCCGCTGGCACGGCGGCACTGCCCAACACCGGCAATGGCATCACCGTCTTCAGCACAAGCTCGAATACGATCGGTGGTCCAACCCAGGCCGAACGCAACGTGATCTCCGGCAATGCTCAAAATGGCATCTTCATGGTGCTGGGCAACAGCCCGACGCCCGGGACGGTCACCGTCCAGGGCAACTTCATCGGTACCGCCGCCGACGGCACGACCAAGCTGGGCAACGCCTTGAGTGGCGTCGAAGTCGACGGGTTCACCGGTACCGGCGCGGACGACCTCAGCCCGCACGCCCAGCTGACCGGCAACGTCATCTTCGGCAACAGCCAGAATGGCGTGCTCCTCTTTGGTGGCGCACACCACGTCGTTCAATCCAACTTTATCGGCACGGACAGCACCGCGACGGCCGATCTCGGCAACGGCTCACCCGGCCAATTCCACGGAGTGTTCATTCAGGACGCCCGTTTGACGACCATCGGCGGCGACGCTCCGGCACTTGGCAACATCATCGCCCACAATGGCAATTCGGGCGTCACTGTCTTCACCAACACGGCCAACTCGGCGTCGGCCGTGGGCAACACGATCCGACTCAACAGCATCTTCGAAAACGGACGGCTGGGCATCGACCTGGCACAGACTGCCTCGGAGGCAGGCTTTGGAATCGTCACGCCCAACGACTTCAACGATGCCGACGCAGGCGCCAATCGCCGCCAGAACTTCCCGGTGTTGCAGGTCGCCGTCGCGCCGCCCGGGGGTGCTGTGACCGTTGTTGGCACGCTGAGCAGCACGCCGCTGATGCCGTTCGCGGTGGACTTCTACGCTTCGCCAACCTGCGACCCACGCGGTGCGGGCGAAGGTCAGCGCTTCCTGGGCTCAGCTGTGGTGGTTACCAACGCGGCGGCAGCTCCCGGCCTGCCAGGTACCGCGGTCGCGGTCATCAACGCGGTGCCGAATCCACCAGTGACCGCGGGCGTCATCACCGCCACGGCAACAAATCTCGGGACCGGCGACACATCCGAATTCTCTGCTTGTTTTACGCTCCCCTGACGAGCGCTCCCACGCTTGCTCGAGTCGCCTCCGGTACCACCGGGGGCGCCTTTCAGCACGTGCTTCAGTTGAGGCTGCGTCGCCGCGCGGCTACCCCGAAGTGATCAGTTCTGGGGTGATCACCAGTTGGCGCAAGCGGAATTTCTGAACTTTGCCGCTCGGCGTCGTCGGAAGCTCTGGCATCAGCTCCAGCCGTTCAGGCCAGAACGAGCGTGTGACTTGCTCGTTGGCGAGGAACGAGTAGCAGCTTTTGCGGTCTGGCCCAGTTCATTCAGGACGGTATATGGCCGCAATTGGGCGTAGCCTGAACCCATGCTTGATGCGCAATCCGGGGCGGCCATGAACGTGAGCCGCAGGCTCGGCGAGCCAGCTGAGATCCTGCAGCTTCGGCTCGCCAATCAGCACCTGGCGCGGCAGCGCTCGACCGAGCCGCGGGCGGTGGTCGCGCACCTGGGCGCCGTTCAGTCGCAGGACTACCCGGCTGCGCTATGGGCGCTGGGGCTGCGGGTCGCCAAGTCGACCCAGGCATCACTCGAGTGCGCCTTCAACAGTGGCGCGATCTTGCGCACCCATGTGCTGCGGCCGACATGGCACTTCGTGACCCCGCAGGACATCCGCTGGATGCTGGCGCTCACCGCGCCACGCATCAAACGCGCGATGGCCAGCCGCGAGCGCGAGCTCGGGTTGAACGACGAGTTGGTCGCGCGCACCAACACCGTGATTGCTCGCGCACTGGAAGGCGGCAAACAGCTGACGCGACCGGAGCTCCGCGCCGCATTGCACGCTGCTGGCATTGCCGTTGCCGATGGATCGGTCCTGAGCCACCTGGTCTCGCGCGCCGAACTGGATGGCGTGGTGTGCAGCGGCGCCATGCGCGGCAAACAGCACACACACGCGCTGCTCGAAGAACGTGTGCCGTGGGCACCGCTGCTGGAGCGAGACGAGGCAGTCGCGGAGCTTGCGTGCCGCTACTTCACCAGTCACGGTCCGGCGACACTGAACGACTTCGCCTGGTGGTCGGGTCTAACCGTTGCCGACGGGCGCCACGGGCTGGAGGCGCATGCCTCCCGGTTCGTGAGTGAAAAAGCCTCCGGCCTGACGTACTGGTTTGCGTCGTCTGCTTCGCCCACCACGGCGCTGGGGCCGGCCACGCTCCTGCTGCCGAATTTCGACGAGTTCACCGTCGCGTATCGCTCACGCGAGCTCTTTTACCCAGGCGAGCTCAGACGGCGGGCGGATCCGCGTGACGTCGGCCCGTTCGGCAATGTGATTGTCATCGGCGGCCAGGTCGTCGGTATCTGGAAGCGGTCGGTGGTCAACGAGCGGCTGAGGATCGAGCCACACTGGTTCAACCCCCCATCACGCCGCGACGAGACAACGTTTGCGGAAGCCGCCGAGCGCTACGCCGACTTTCGCGGCGGCCACGGCTCTGGGCCCTCCTAGCGCAGGACCCGAGCAGTCTGAACCGACGCTTGCGCGTCTCGAGCGCCTGCAATCGCGCGACCACGGAGCTGTCCGGCCTCGGCAGCTTTCCGTCGTGGTAGTTTCCGCAGCCGCTCATCCAACGCCGCGTGGCTTTCCACAAGACGCCGCAGCGCGGGCATGATGCGCATGTCCAGTTGCGCCAGGGCTTCCGCATACGCCTGCGTCAGCGCTGGCGCTGCTCCATCTCCGCGGCCGCGGTGCGCCCGCTCCCGGCTCCAGCGTTCGTTCCCGTCTCGCCGCTCAACCGTAGGGCAGGGCTATCGAAGCGCGCATGGCCACCGACGCCGATGCGGCTCGGTACACTCCATGGCGACGGGCCCGCTCAGCGCGGCTTCTCCCTCCGCATCCCGTGAGGGGTGTTGCCACTTTGCGCGCGGCTGGCGGGATGCTCCATGAGCACCAATCCCCCGGCGCCAGGTGGCGCCGATGGCGGGACGACCGCCCTTCCGCCTGACTTGACCGAGCGGCTTGCGGCGATCCGGGCGGCGGCTCGCGCCAACGCCCCATCGCGAGAGGAGGTCGCGGCAGAGCTGGCTCAGCTGCAGTCGATGCTCGCCCGGGTTTCCCGGCCCGGCGCGGTGTTTAACCAGAACGAGCGGGCGACGCTAGCGGAACGCGCCCGGCGGCTCAACCACGGCGCCGCCGATCGTCGCGGGTACGAGGCGGGCGCCGACCAGGAGCCCTTCGATACCTGGCATCAGACGGTGGACCTCTTCTGGGCCGCCATCGACCTCGCCTACCCGCCCGGGTTCTGGGATGCCTACGCAACGCTCACCCGCTCGGGCGACGCGTCTGGTACGGACATGCTGCTGCGCTTCCACGAAGACAACCCCTGGTTCTTCCGCAGCGGCAACGTCAAGGAGCGCCTGCTGCGGGCATTCAAGCGCGTGGACCTCACCGCGGCCCAACGAGCCAGTCTGCAGCGGGCGGTGCGTACGGCAGTGGACATGCATTGCGGCCGCGAACTGCGCGAGTATTGCCGGCTGGTCGGCCGCATCGACGACCTCGGGCTGCGCGAGGCTCTGCGGCAGCGTCTCGGGAGCGCCGACGCCCGGGTCGCCCGTCGAGCGTACTGGCTGCTGCGCGCCCTCGGCGACGACATCGTTCTGCCCGAGGTGTTCCTCGCGCATCTGCGCACTGTTGTCCTGGCCGAGGTGGATAGGGGCTTCCATAGACCAGCCCGCCAGCGGTGGCGCGCATTCGCCGAGTGCCTGCGGGTCGCGCGGCGACACGGCGACCCTCGACTGCAGGCAGCGCTGACTGCACGCCTCGACAATCCGGATCCTGTGCGGCGTCGGTGTGCGCGCTACGCACTCCGCATGGCCCGCCAGGGACCGCTTCTCCTGCACGAGGTGCTCGACCGGCTCGCCGTGGCGGACCTGCGACGGCGTTTCGCGGCAGCCGGCGTGGCTGCCGGCTGGATCGCTTCGGTGGAGGGCTATCCGTGGGAGTCAGTCGAGTTCGAGATGCTGCGGGAGGTAGGCCGAGAGCTTCGGGAGCGTGGCGCTGACGGGCGCGGCCAACTCCTGGACCTGCTCGTGCACTGGTGCCCGGACGTCCGCTACCACGCAGCGACCTACGTGCAGGAGTGGGACGCGGGCCGTGCCGCATCGGTGTTCGAGACGCTGGAAGCGGCTGGCGGGCCGGGTTCCTTGTACGCCCGTCGCGCCCTGCGACATTCGACCCGGAAGCGGCCCGACAGCCGCTGGGGCCAGGACTTGCGCCGGCACTACCGTGCCTATGGCTACATCTGACGCGGCGCGGCGAACGACATGCGAGACTTGTTCACACAGCGTCTGTCAAGCGGTGATTCTAGCCGTCGCCCTGTTGCCGAACCTGAACATGGCGGACAAAGCTTCGCAGCGCCTCGATCATTTCGGGCTCGGGATCGCGCACCAGCATAGGGTGTGCGGATTGGTGTGCGACGAATACCTGCGCGTGGGGGGCGGCTTTCCGCTGGGCTGCAATGATTTCGTCCGTCAGATATGGTCGGCCCTCGATCCACGGACGCGGCGCCTGCACGATCAGTGTTGGGCAGCGCACGCGGGCTAGCGCTCCAAGGCTATCGGACTGCAGTAACGACGCCCACGTTTCCTCAAAGGCGGCCCTGAGTGCGCGCCGGCGATAGGTACCGTCGGGGAGAGGCGCCAACTCGTAGCGGATCGTGCGTTCGAGGAAGCGTTCGGCGTCATCAGATGGCACACCCGACCGGACCTGCTCTGCCCGTACACGCGTGAGATACTCCTCAAAGCCGCCGACTCGCAGCTCGAGCGTCTTGCTCCAAGGGTTGATGACCCGTGCGGCGGCGTTCTCGGTGAACGCGCGATCGCCGATCACCCCCTCCAGCAGGATCAGCCCGCTACAGTCACTTCGGGCTGCCAGGAATGCGGCGATGGCTCCTCCGATCGAGAACCCCAGCACGATCGGGCGGTGCAATGCCAGGACCGTCATCAACTCACTGAGATCCTCCACGTGCTGCTCCACCGAATAACCGGTCGGGGGCTTGTCGCTGAACCCATGTCCTCGCAGGTCCACGGCGACGAACCGGATGTCTGGCGACAAACGTTCGGCCAATGCCGTGAAGGTGTACGCGCTCATGGTCGATCCATGGATCGCCAGGATCGGAGGCTCCGCGCCAGGCCAATCGACGATGTGGAGTGTGAGCTGGCTGAGGGCGATCAGGCTGTCATCGGGAGGGACACGGCCGATCGGCGCGTCCGGTTCGAAGCGACGGATCAATGACAGCGGTGGCTCTATGCGCAGCTCCTGGCGCAGGATTCGCTGGTAGCGCTGGTAGGCCGCCGCGGCAGCCTCGCGACGCCCCAGGACCTCACTCGCCTCGATGAGCAGGCTATGCCCCTCCGCGTAATAGGGGTCAACCGAGACGAGCTGTGCCAACGGCTCGATCGCAGGTCCTGGATCGCCGGTGGTGAGCCTTTGACGAGCGACAGCCACGGTCGCCTGGCGGAACACGCGCCGCAGAGACTCCTGCTCGACGTAGAGCCAGGTATCGAAGACCGCCGAGGCCGACACGGTGAGTCCGGTGCACAAGTCGCCTCGGTACAGCGCGAGCACGCCAGCTGCTTCGGGATCATGGGGCGCCGCCAGGATGCGCTTGGCCCCGCGACGGAAGACCTCCACATCCGTCGGTGCGTCCAGCCCCACGTGTTCTGGCGTGATAACGAGATGATTGCGAATGGGCTCAGGCAGTTGCGCACGCAGGTAATTCAGGTGCCAGCGTAGCGCTGCCCGCGGCGCCTCGGCTTCCGGAAAGATCAGGTCGGCCAGGTCGACGCGCGAAACAGGTCCTTCGAGAGCGGCCCTGACGAGCAGGGCCAGCGCCTTGGGTCGCAGCTTCAGTGGTCTCAGCACGTCGCCGAGACGAATAGCGGGCGAACCGAGCAGGCACAGCATCTCCAGGGCTCCTGAGTCGCAAACGGATTAGCAAACGGCCGGCGCCGACAGTGTACGAGTGCGAAGCTCGAGCAAACGTCGAAGCGCCGTTCGGATGCAGGCTGACCAGCCTTGCGAATGCGGCTGTGGCACGCTCGTCCGACGTCGGTTTGCACCCGGACACGCCGCTAAGCTGCGCGCCCAGCGCAAACGTGAGGATCGCCTCGTAAATCAGCTGCTCGTATGAGCGCGACCTCGCAGAGTTGCAACTCGAGCACCAGAAGGGAGAAGCACATGACGATCGACACGCACCAGATCGCTCAGACCTACCCCAGCGCTCGCCGTCGGCGACTTCTACGCGTGACTGCTGGGAGCGCTGCTGCTCTTGCAGGCGTCGTGCTGGCCGGGCGCAACGGCGGTATCGCACGCGCAGACAACGATCAGGCGCTGGTCGGCTCGTGGTTGGTCGCAGCCACCCCGCGGGGTGCGCCGTCCGCGCCACCGCGGCTCCTGGTCAGCTTCACCGACGACGGAATAGCTTTGCGCACAGCCCCGCTACAACAGGCGGCGCCGCCCGCACTGGGTACGGACAAGATGTTCATCAGTACCACGCACGGTGCCTGGGCGCCCAACGCTGATGGCACGTTTGGCTTGACGTTCGCGGGGTTCGCCTTCGACGACACGGGAAAGTTCCTCGCGGTGCAACATATTCGTGTTGCGGTGCAGGTCAACGACAGCCAGGACGGCTTTAGCGGCCCGTTCAAAACGGACTTCATCGGCTCCGATGGGCAGGTTCTGGCGTCCTCGAGTGGGTCGGTCGAGGGAACGAGGATGCAAGTAGAAGGGCTTGGGTAATTCTCGACTTGGGTGGACGCGCCACGGTCAGGCGCCGCCAGATCCCCGAACGCTTCGGTAAGACGCGCGTGCTACTGCGAAGCGGTTGACGCGTACGGAATTTCTGGAACCAGGGTGAAGCCAAATCGCCGCAAGGTGCGGCGGGCATCACCAATGAATTGCTCTCGCTGCGGTCCAGTCCAGCCGCCGAGCAGTGCCGCGCCCTCACGGCCGAAGTGCTGGCGCACCCCACCGGCCTGTTGCACGGCTGGACCGCGGGCATTGAAGCCTATGGCGCGCAGGCCCGAGTACAACTCCGATGGCTCGTTGCCCGAGGCCGAGAAGACGACAACGTCATAACTGGCGGGTGGCCTCGCATTCAGGCTTACCGAGACGCCTGGCAATAACTGTGAGATCGAGACCTTGTGGTTGATGGTCTGTGACATGGTGGGGGCCTTCTTTCTCGCGCTGGGTCAACGATAGCGGTAACTAGCACGCTCGCGCGTCAGATCGTCGGGGCTTTCTGAGCTCCCGCGTCTACCGCGGCTTGCTCGCGGGTATGGTCGGGCGCCACACGGCGGGGCGGCCGAAACGACCGCCGCCGACGCCGCTGGCGGTCCGCCACCTAGTAGCGGTTCCGACCGTAGCCACCACCTGTGCGCCCAGCACCGCGTCGCTGCTCGAAGCAGGTCGAGCAGTAGACCGGCTTGTCTCCGCTGGGTTGAAACGGCACCTGAGCCTCCTGGCCGCAGCTCGAGCAGGTAGCGCTGAACATCTCCCGGGGGGCGCGCTCGCCACCCGACGAATACCCGCCAGACGATGAGCCGTAGCTGCTGTATGAGGATCCGCCGCCATCGCGTTGGGCTTTGCGCGCGGCTCGGCAATCAGCGCAGCGGCTCGGCTCGCTGAAGCCGCGGCTGGCGTAAAAGTCCTGCTCGCCGCTGGTAAACGTAAATGCCTGACCGCAATCGCGGCAGGTCAGAATGGTATCGGCCGACATGGTTGACGACTCCCTTGAGAAAACCGCTCGGTGAACTGGCATCCCGAGCGATACGAAATTGGGCTCCGTCAACGTGCTTGAGAACGATACGGAACAGCTATGGCTAGTTCACACCTACTATACGCGATCGGAGGTCGAGGTGAAACAGTTTCGCCGATCGTGTGGTTTACCGTCTCCGTCCCTGAGTGGCGCGCGCCAATGACCATCACCCCGCTTGCCGGGAACGTGGATTCCGCGGCCGGCGGCTTCCGTGCGCTTGCCCGTCTTGAGCACTCGGTCCGGCGAGCAACCCGGCCAACAGGTGCGTCGTGGCGGCCTGGAAGCGGGTGACGTCGCCGTACGGCCGGGCGACCAGCATCGCTCCCTCGAGTCCGCCAACAATCGCTCGTGCCGTCTCCATCGACGACCCCACGACCTGAAGGGTTCCTTCCTGGTGACCCTGGTCGACGACGCGTTGCAGCCAGGCCTCGTTTGCGTCAAAGAACTGGATGACCGCATCCCGCATCCGCTGTGGCAGGGTCTCGTACTCGGCGGCGAGCATGCCGCACAGGCACATGCGCTTGTCGCGCACGACATCCAGGTACAGATTGGCGTAGCCTTCGAGCTTGGCAGGCGCACTGATCGCGCTCGTATCCAGGGCCTCAAGAGCCGCGGCGAACCGCTCCGAATACCGACTGATGAGCGCCTCACCCATCTCAGCTTTGCCGGCGAAGTGATAATGCAACGCGGCTTTGGTCAGCCGTAGCTCGGCGGCCACGTCGGCATAGCTGAATCCATTGAAGCCTCGGCTCTGAGCGAGGCGCTCTGCGACGTCGAGAATCTGGGTCGCGGTATCCCCGTCGCGCTGCCTCGGCTGGTTCGTCATGGCTTGTCCGGTG
>WNGF01000504.1_pt1 | contig 99468 bp, 69 predicted proteins | sample 5400641 | NCBI WGS metagenome assembly WNGF01 (sample SAMN13153371, study PRJNA577476) | soil metagenome | isolation source: 80 cm soil or saprolite under grassland replicate 2 | place: USA:California | collected 2016-06-15 | reverse complement strand
GAGGCAGGGGGCAGGGGGCAGGAGGCAGGAGGCAGGGGGCAGGAGACAGGGGACAGGGGGCAGGAGGCAGGAAGCGGGAAGCGGGAGGCGGGAGGCGACTAAAGGAGGGAAGTAAGTGTTATGCCAGTCCAATCAGTTAAGGAGCTTACGGTTTACAAAAAAGGATACGCACTGGCGATGCGGGTTTTTGAGGTCAGCAAACGGTTTCCGGTCGAAGAACGTTTCGCTCTCACGGATCAAATTCGACGTTCCTCTCGCTCGGTCTGCAGCAATCTCCGTGAGGCATGGGCCAAACGTCGGTACCCGCCGCACTTGATCAGCAAACTCACTGACTGCGACGGCGAAAACGGCGAGACGGACACGTCACTGGATTTCGGGCCGGATTGCGGCTACATCACCGAAGCGGAACACAGTGATCTCACCGCGCGCAGCGCCGAAGTCGGCAAGATGCTCGGCTCGATGATCAAAAAACCCGAAAAATTCGTCCTTAGCCCGAACGAGGAGGACGCCCGGTGATTATTGAATTCTGCCCCCTGCCTCCTGCTCCGTGTCCCCTGCCTCCTGCCTCCTGCCCCCTGTCCCCTGCCCCCTGCCCCCTTCACTTCCTCCGCTTCTTCTGCGGCTGGCCTGTGGTGGATTTGCTGGCCGCGATGCTGAGCGCGATGGGGCCATCCAACTCGCGCGGGGGATGGCGCAGGTCCGGGAAGACGTTGCGCAGAGCCGGCAGCGTGCTCGCTCTGGCGCTGAAATGGGTTTCGCCGATCGTCGCGTTTCCCGTGATGCCGAAGTGCCGGAAATCTCCCAGCGACAGGTCCGGCGGCACCGTCACCTTGATTTTGGTCGTGTTCGTCTTCGCGGGAATCAGCGCATTGCTGACAGAGAATCGATCCGGGAGCCCCATCAGCGCCAGGTCGATCGGTCCATCGTAGTCGCGGCGTTGCGCTTGCACTTCGATTTCGAAGGAATCACCCGCGGGAACCGACACGCGTTCGGTTTCGAGGCTCAGGCTGAAACCCGGCGGAAGCGGCTCGATCGCCAGCCGATAATTCAGGCCCGGACCTCCCCCGCGATTTAACTCCTCCACCACCAGTCGGTAAATGTCGGTCCGGTCGAATCGGTTGGTCAGCCGGCCTTCATCGGCGCTGTTGGCGTTGGCCTCGGCCACCTTCGCGCCATGGCTGTCCTGAAGTTGCAGATACAAGTCGCAGGGTGAAGCCAGGCTGCGCGTTCGCCCGCTGATGAGCAGCCGGTCTCCCTCGTTGGCGTGGAACTCGTAAACGTCGCGATCCCCCGCCTGAGCGAAGCGTCCGGCCACTTCCACGGGCGGCTTGACCCGCTGCGCTTGCGAAGCCGTGTCGTTCGGCTCCCGCTCCAGCACGGAGTCGGAGGCGACGGGCGCCGCCATCAATGGAGCGAGCTCCGCGTCGAACAGGAACAGCAGCGGAGTCGGCAGCATCCGGTCGACGCGCAATTGGTAACGGTGGCGTGGCCCGCCGGCGTAACGAGTGTCGCGGACCTCGACGAAGTATCCGCCGGTCTTCGGAAAGCGGAAGTCGAGACGCGCGTCGCTGCCCAGCCCCGGGGCATCGTCGTTCGCGGCCAGCTCGCCCCCTTGGGAGTCGAGCAGACGCAACAGGGGGTCGAGTGCCGAGCCTGTCCGTTGCGCGACCACTTCGATCGAGCAACGCTCACCCTTCCTGGCGCGGAGCTGGTAGAAGTCGGAACGGAGCTCCTGGCACACGCCATCGAAAGAGCCCGGCCGGGCCACGATCCGGGCGGTGGCGAGCGAATGGTTCGTGCCGCCACTGGCCACGCTGGGAATGGAGTCGATCAGGAACAATTGAGGATTGGAGACCCCGTTGGTCGTGATGAGCCGAATCGCGCCCAGCCCCGGCGGGACCCCTTGGGGAATCTTGAGCTTGAAGGTCGGTTGGCCCGGAGGATCCGCCGGAGAAACTTCGCAGGAAAAGCTGGTCCACAAGTCCAGGCTGCCCTCGAGGTTCTCCCCCGAGAAAGTGATTTCGCTGGTGCCGCCGGGAACCGCGGCGGACGGTTCGGCCCGGGTGACGATGGGGGCGGCGGCGAACGGCCGGAGCGCCAGACCGCCGGTGAAGACCGCCACCAGGGCGAAGAGCTTCGTGTTCATGCGGCGGGGGAAAACCGATCCGAGTGGGAAACCGATCCGAGTTTCTTCGTCACGGTTCTTCGCCAGGGGTGGATCACGAAGGCAGGGTGCTGGCGCTGCTCATGCCATGAGGCCCATCACCGGTTTCCCGCTGGTGATCGCCAGGGGACGCTTGCTGGTGTCATGAACCTCCGTCTGTGGGTCGATCCCCAGCAGGTAATAGAGCGTCGCCGCCAGGTCGTCCGGGCGGACGGGGTTTTCGGCCGGATACGCCCCGGTCTTGTCCGAGGCGCCGTAGACGAAGCCGCGTTTGACGCCGCCGCCGGCGAGCAGCGCGGTGTAACACTGCGGCCAGTGGTCGCGGCTCGCGTTGTCGTTGAGGCGCGGCGTTCGTCCAAACTCGCCCATCCAAATGACCAGGGTCGTGTCGAGCAATCCTCGTTGGTCGAGATCGGTGAGCAGCGTCGGCAGGGTCTGCTCGGTGATCGGGAGATGATATTTCTCGATGATCGGGAACATCCGGGTGTTGTTGAATCCGTGGGTGTCCCAGCCGCCTTCGGTGGTGCTTTGGCCGCCGATCCGGTCCGAGAAATAAACGGTCACGAACTTGGTCCCGGCTTCGACCAGGCGCCGGGCGAGCAGACAGCCCTGGCCGTAGCTGGTGCGACCGTAGGCTTCGCGGACGGTTTCGGATTCCGCGGAGAGGTTGAAGGCGTCGCGGAGTTTTGAGGAATGAAGCATGGCGAGCGCTCTTTCGTAATAGGCGTCGAGTCCCCTGGCGGCGGCCGAATAATCCAGGAGCCGGGCCTGCGCGTCGATCAGTTTTTGCAACTCGCGCCGCTGGGTGAGGCGTTCGAAGGAAAGGTTTTCCGGCAAACTCAATTCGGGCAGCGCGAAGTTGGCGCTGTTCGGATCCTGCGGGATGAAGAGCGGGTCATGGGCTTTGCCGAGGAAACTGGCGTGTTGGCCGGGGGTGATCGACCCGTCGGCGATCACGTGAGGATACGCCACGAAGGTCGGCACCTCCCCGCCGGCCGGGGCCAGCCTGTCGACCACCGAACCGTAGGCCGGAAAGAGCGAAAGCGAATCACGCAGGCGCTGATCGTCACTCGGCGGCTCGTGTCCGCTCAGCGCGTAATATCCCGCCGAGTTGTGATTCTTCATGGCATGGTGCATGGAACGGACCAGCGTGACCTTGTCCATCACCTTGGCGACGCGCGGCAGGTGTTCGCTCACCTGGATGCCCTCGGCGCTCGAGGCGATGGGGCGATGCGGGCCGCGGACTTGCTCGGGCGCGTTCGGCTTCATGTCAAACAGGTCCAGATGGCTGGGACCGCCCCATTGGAAGAGGAAGATGACCGATTTGGCCCGTGGCTTGGGACCTTTGCCTTGCGCTTGCGCGCGGAGCAACTGCGGCAGCGTCAAGCCGAGCAAACCGAGACCACCGACGGTGAGCATCCGGCGCCGCGACAGCGGCGCCGCCCGGAAACCGCGACAGGCGTAGGTTGGGCAACTCGAGAGCATCGGGGAATTTTCGGATTTCGGATTTCGGATTTCGGATTTCGGATTTCGGATTTCGGATTTCGGATTTCGGATTTCGGATTTCGGATTTCGGATTTCGGATTTCGGATTTCGATTGAGGACTCGTCGAGGGACGTCTCAACGCGTTTCCATCAAATCGCAAATCGCAAGTCTAAAATCGCAAATTCACTGCCAGTCTATCAAGCTCCCGTTTCACTTTCACGTTTCAACCCAACTCACGCGGTTACTTCCGCAAAACGAACTCTTTCGCGTTGAGCAGCGCCCAGGTCAGGTCTTCCAGCGCGGCGCGTTTGTCCCGCGCCCGCTCCAGTAACTGCCGGGCTTCACTGCTTTCCCGGGCCGAGGGAGGCCGGCTCAGGGCTGTCCAGTAAAGTTCTGTCACGACGGCGTCGCTGGATCGGCCGGCGGCCAGCAGGGCGGTCAGGCGGTTGTCGGCGCGGGTCAGCAACTCGTTGATGGCCGGGCTGCTGATGAGTTGGAAGGTCTGGCCCAGCGTGGTTTCGGAAGATCGCTCGCATTCGCAGGCCAGCAGGCGCGCCGGCTTGCCGAACACTGCGAGAAATTTCTCCGCCTCGGCCATCTTGATGGCGTCGTGCCGGACGGGCGAGCCGCCGGGAAACTGGGTGGCGCGCAATCCTTCCGGGTAATTGTCAAACTTCACCGGCACGCCCAACACCTGGTGCTGCGCGTCCAGCAATTGCTCGGCGGAAAGCCGGCGTGGCAGGGCATGGGAAAAATTGAGGTCATCGTCGTGGTTCGTCTCATTCGGCTCGGCCGACGCCTGGTAGGTGTGCGACATCATGATGCGCTTGATCAGGGAGCGCAGATCAAACTGGTGCGCGACGAAATCGGCGGCGAGCGCGTCGAGCAAGGCGGGGTGGCTGGGCGGGTTGGTCGGGCGAAAATCATCGACCGGATCGACGATGCCCCGGCCCATGAGATGGAACCAGACCCAATTCACCTGGGACCGGGCAAACTGGGGTCGACTGGTCAGCCAACTTGCGAGGGCACGCAGGCGGTCGGCGTCGGACGCCGAGGGGGCCGGGCCTGTTTCGTTCTTCTTCGTGGGGGCAGTGGCCGGAGTCGCTTCGCCCAGGAAGCGGGGTTGCGCCGGGTTGCCCGTGCGCGGGTTGGTCACATCGCCCTCGCGGGCCAGGTAGACGATCTGTTCGCCGACGAATTCGTGAGAGTCGAGTCCGTCGCGCCGGTTGTTCTCCAGAATCTTGTATTGGATGCGCGAGAAGACGTCGGCCCAGTCGTAATAATCGGCCTGCGTCCAGCGGTCGAACGGGTGGTTGTGGCATTTGGCGCACTGGAGGCGGGTGCCGAGGAAAAGTTGGGCGGTGGCTTCCGCGCGCAGGACCGGGTCGCGCAGGGCGCGGTAGTAGTTGGCCGGCGGGTTCAAGTAAGTGCTGCCGCGCGCGGAAAGCAACTCGCGCACGAATTGATCGAGAGGTTTGTTCTCGACCAGGCCCTGGCGTATCCAGCGATGGAAGGCTTGCACGCCCTTTCGATCGAGGACCTTCTCCTCGTTGCGGAGAATGTCGGACCATTTCAGCGCCCAGTAGTCGGCGAACTCCGGCCGGCGCAGCAAGGCGTCGATCAATCTCTCCCGCTTGTCACGACGCGAGTCACTGACAAACCGGCGGGCTTCCTCCGCGCTGGGCAGAAGGCCGAGCAGGTCGAAAAAGGCACGGCGCAGGAATTCGTGATCGGCGCAACGGCCCGACGGATTCATCCGCAGGCGGCGCAGTTTGGCGAAAATCTCCGCGTCGATCTCATTCTGCGGCCGGATGTCTTTCCAGACGAAATCCGGCCGGGCGGGAATAAAGGCCAACCGCACCGGCGCCTGTTGGTCGAGGTAACGGACCAGCACGGTCGTTTCGCCGAAGCCTTCACGCTGGACCAGTCCGTCGTGGCTGATTTTCACCAGGCCGTTGGCCGACTCATAAACGGCCAGGCGCGTGATTTCGCGACGAGTCCCATCGGCAAAGAACGCGCGGGCTTGCAGTTGGACCTGGCTGGCGGGTTCAACGAGGATTCGCTCTGTCGGCGTGACTTCGATCCGTTCGAGCCTGGGCGCGGTAGTCGTGTCGCCTGGCAGGCCGGCGCGAATCCAGTCGCGCAGGATGGCGTATTCCTCGGAGTCCTGGCGGAAGCGCAACCCCCCTTCGTGCGCGAGTTGCGTGGTGGCCTTGAGCAGGATGAGGCTTTGGTCGGGGTCATTGGGGTTGGTCCGGCGGGCGAACGTGTCGCGGGTCAACGCCCGGAAATCGAGGTCCGGATCCTCGCCGCGCAGGGAGAGCTTGAAGCCGGCCTTGCCGTTTTGATTGCCGTGACAGGGCCCGGAATTGCAGCCGGCTTTGGCCAGCACCGCCATGACGTCGTTGCGGAAGGAGACGTTTCTGGTCTGCAACGCGGCGGCGCCGAGGGACGGCAGACCCAGCGTCAGCGCCATCCACCCCGCCGTCCAGCGGATCACGGCAAAGCGGACTGGAGCGCCAGGCCAAGGCATTACCGAGTTTAACGAAATGCTTCCAGCCGGTATTCACGGCAAATCGGGTTGAGCCGGGCTCCTGGACTTGACACGTAAGGCTGGCCGGCGCGCTTGCTTCGATGAGCCGCCCCAGGCAAGCTGGATGAGGCCCGGCCGCCGGCGCCGTGATCCGGGGGCCGGACCAGCTGAACAACCGGATATGCCGACTCATCGTTGGGCCCTCCTCGCCGTCACGTCGCTGTCGTTTTTGAGTTTTTCCTTCGGCCTCCCGGCCGCCTCCAGCACGGTCGTCCAGGGGCCCACGCCTTATACGATCGATGCGTGGGAGACCGACGATGGACTGCCGCAGAATTCAGTCATTGCCATGACGCAGACGCGCGACGGTTATCTTTGGCTGGGAACACTCAATGGCCTGGTGCGTTTTGATGGCATCCGGTTCAACGTGTTTGATGAGAACAACACGCCGGAGTTGAACAGCAGCCGGATTGTCAGTCTCTTCGAGGACAGCCAAAGCAACCTCTGGGTGGGCACGGAAACCGCCGGCGTGGCGCTCGTCCGGGATGGCCAGGTCACCAGCCTCGGGATCGGACGCGGCTCGCGCGAAGGACGCTTGTCGGCCGTCTGCGAAGATGTCACCGGGGCCGTCTGGCTCTATACAGCCGATGGACAACTGTGGCGCTACCGAAACGGCAGCACCAACTTTTTTCTGGTTGGCCCCGAGCGGCTGCTGAGCAACTGCCGGGCCCTCATTGTGGAATCGTCCGGTACGCTCTGGGTCGGGACGGATCGCCGTCTCTACGGCAAAGACCCGCGGGCGACACTGCGGCCACCCGAGTTGTTGCCGGAACAGCAAGTGGCGGTGCAACGGCTTGATTTTCTTCTCGCCAGCCAACGGGGCGGTTATTGGCGCCTGGCCGATGGCCGCATCCAGAAGTGGGATGGAAAACGTCTGGAACGTGATTGGGGATCCTACCCTTGGGGCTACGCGCCGGTCTCCGCCGCCTGCGAGGATCGACAGGGAAACCTCGTCGTCGGAACGCTGGGGGCCGGGTTGTTCTGGTTCGATGCGGAAGGAAAGGTCACCGGCCTCTCGACCAGCCAGGGTCTGTCGCATAATTATGTCCTCTCGCTGCATGTGGATCGAGAGGGCAGTCTTTGGGTGGGGACCGATGGCGGCGGCTTGAATCGGGTCAAGCGCCAGGTGTTCGATGTCATCGAAGGGGCTCGAGGTTTAACCGTGCAATCGGTCTGCGCCGACCCCGACGGCGGGGTGTGGTTCGGTTCCAATGGGGACGGAGTGGGTCATTGGAAGCAAGGAGTCTTGCAGCGTTATGGTTACGGGCAGGGATTGGCCAACTTGTACGTCTGGGCCGTGTTCACGGACCAGGCCGGGCCGATGTTGGCTGGCACCAGGGGAGGGTTGTTTCAATGGCAGGACGGGCAGTTTCAGCGAGTGGAGGGGACGCAATCGCTGCATCCGGTGGTCCTGGCCATTTACCAGGATCGGCGCGGACAACGCTGGCTCGGCACCCAGGGCGGCCTGGCGCTTCGGGACGGTCAGGATTGGAAGGTCTTCACCACTCGCGAAGGGTTGTCGTCGGACGAAGTGCGCGCACTGGCCGACGATGCCGATGGCAATCTCTGGATCGGAACCCGGGGAGGCGGGTTGAATCGCCGGCGGGACGGCCAGTTCACCGCCTTCCATAAGAAGGACGGACTCGGCAGCGAAGAGATTTCCTCGCTCTGGGTGGATGGGGAAGGGGTGCTGTGGATTGGAACCTTCGGCAATGGCCTGGACCGGTTTGAGCGGGGCCGCTGGACCCACTACACCACGCGGGAAGGCCTGATCAGCAACAGCGTCGGCTACCTCCTGGAGGACGGCCAGGGCTACCTGTGGATCGGCTCCAACGCCGGCCTGATGCGCGTGTCCAAAGAGGCGCTGAACAACCTGGCGAAAGGGTTGACGACGGTTGTTCCTTGTCGCGCCTACGGAAGGCCGGACGGTCTGCCGAGGAGCGAATGCACGATCGGTTCTCAGCCGGGAGCCTGTCGAGGCCATGATGGCAAGCTCTGGTTTCCCACTATCAAAGGGCTGGTCTCGGTCGACCCGGCTCATCTCAACCTGAACAGCAACCCGCCGCCTGTGGTGATCGAGTCGGTGCTGATTGAAGGTCAGCCGCAAAACACCAACGGCCTGCGCGTCGCCTGGCCGCAGGCGGTGATCGTCCCCGCCGACAAAGAGCGCCTGGAGATCCATTACACCAGCCTGAATCTCGCGGCCCCGGAGCGGGCCCGCTTCAAGTACCGCCTGGAAGGGCATGAGACCGCCTGGACCGAAGCGGCCGACCACCGTGTCGCTTACTATAGCAAACTGCCTCCCGGTCATTACCGTTTCCAGGTGACGGCTTGCAATGAGGACGGAGTCTGGAATGAGACCGCCACCGCGATGGCGTTGACGGTGGAGCCGCCGTTTTGGCGAACCTGGTGGTTCCTCGCTTTGAGCAGCGTGGGGCTGTTGGGGATGATGACGGCGCTGGTTCGCTACTTCTCGGTCCAAAAGTTGCAGCGCCAACTGGAGACGTTGCGCCAGCAGGAGGCGCTCGAGCAGGAACGCGCGCGCATCGCGCGGGATATTCACGACCAGCTCGGCGCCAGCCTCACCCAGGTCTCCCTCTTGGGTGAATTGGTCGAGACCGACAAAGACTCACCGGAGGACGTCGCCGCTCATGCCCGGCAAATCTCCCAGACCGCGCGGGACACCACCCGCGCCCTGGACGAAATCGTTTGGACCGTCAACCCCTCGAATGACACTCTCGACGGGCTGCTCACCTACGTCTGCAAGTATGCGCAGGAATATCTCGAGGTGGCCGGCCTGCGTTATCGGCTGGACGTGCCGGCGCAATTGCCCGCCGCCTCGATCTCTCCCGAAGTGCGCCATAATGTGTTTCTCGCCGCCAAGGAAGCGGTCACCAACGTCGTCCGGCACGCCCGCGCGTCATCGGTCCGGCTCCGGATGAGGCTCGAGCCGGGCGCCTTTACGTTGGAAATCCAGGACGACGGTCGCGGTCCGGCCGGCAAGGACGAGAGGGCGGCGCAATCCAGAAATGGATTGCTCAACATGCGCAAACGGATGGAGGATGTCGGCGGCGGTTTTTCGATCGCCTTTGCGCCCGGGGGCGGCACGCTGGTTCGCCTGACTGCCCCGATCGGCCGCCGCTGAAAAGATCATGGCCATCACTGTGTCGATCGTCGAAGACAGCGATCAACTGCGCGGCACGCTGGCCCGCGTGATCAGCCGCGCGGAGGGCTTTCAATGTCTGAGCCAGCACGCCACCGCCGAAGCGGCCCTGGACGCGCTCCCCCGGGAACGCCCGAACGTCGTCCTGATGGACATCAATTTGCCCGGGATGAGCGGCGTCGAGTGCGTCCGGCGTCTGAAACAACTCCTGCCCGAAGTCCAGGTGGTGATGCTGACGGCTTACGAGGATACGGAAAACATTTTCAATTCACTGGCTGCGGGCGCCTCCGGCTACCTGCTCAAGCGCACTTCCAGCGCCGAGTTGCTCGAGGCGATCAAGGACGTCCAAAAAGGCGGTTCCCCGATGACAACCCACATCGCCCGCAAGGTCGTGCAGTCCTTTCAAAAAGCCGGGACCTCGCCCAAATCGACGGAGAACTTGTCGGCCCGCGAGCAGGAGGTCCTGGACTGCCTCAGCCAGGGTTTTCTCTACAAGGAAATCGCCGAGAAACTTGGCATCAGCTACGAAACGGTCCACACCTACATCCGGCGCATTTACGAAAAACTCCAGGTCCGCACCCGCACCGAGGCGGTGGCGAAATTTCTGCGGCGGTAGGGGTGAGGCAGGGGCGCCCAATGCCATTGAATTAAGAGCTGTCAACCTATCCCAGGACGGGACCGGAATGACCAACGACCAATGACCAATGACGCAGCCGAAGGTAACTATTCAGGGAAGAGATTGGTTTCGCCCTCACCCCGGCCCTCTCCCCCGGGGAGAGGGAGATCGTGGCGGCGCGTCGTGAAAACTCTGGTACTGCTCTTGCCGTTGCCGCGCTCAAGACGCTCCAACCGCCGAACCGCGCGTTACTGTCCCACCGCGGAAAATAGTTCTCCCTCTCCCCGGGGGAGAGGGCTGGGGTGAGGGCGAGCCTCTTCCACCCCTGAGCTTAGCTACAGTCGAAGGGGTTGGTCATTGGACATTGGACATTGGTCATTCCGGTCCCTCCGTTGTCCCCAGAACTGGCGACTGGCGGGGGAGGGTGCACCGAGTATCCTCATCACGTGTTGACGATGCAAAAATGCAGTAGCCGCTCATCTGTGTGTGACGGCCGGCGTTTGTCTGCGGCGCCGCATCGGTTCCGAGGTGTTCGTAGCCAGCGCAGCTACGCGGGTGAGTTCTGAGCGCATTGTTCTCTTGTGGATTGGCCGGGCGAAAGCCCGGCCTTTTTTTTGTATCTTCGCTCGATGAAATTCGCCCGCGCCTGGTGGTGGTTGCTCTTGCTCCTGCCCCTGGCCCTCGGCATCGCCCGGTTGCGCTTTGACATCGAGATCCTCAACCTGCTCCCGGAAAAACTCGCCGTCGCCCAAGGCCTCAAAATCTACCAGCAAAACTTCTCCGACGCGCGGGAACTCATCGTCACCCTGGAGGCCCCCACCGACGACCAGGCGGAGTCCGCCGCCCGTTCCCTGGCGCGCGTTCTCCGCGCCCAGACCGACCTCGTGGCGGAAGTCACCTGGCAGCCCGCCTGGCTGGAAAGCCCCGCGCAGGCGACGGAACTGGTCGCCTTCCTCTGGCTCAATCAGCCGCCCGCGCTTTTCGGCGAACTGACCAACCGGCTTTCCCTGACCCGCTTGACCAACGTCCTGAACGCGGCCCGCGAACAATTGGCCACATCGCTTTCCCCGACCGATCTCGCCTGGCGCGGCTACGATCCCTACGGCCTGATGCGCCTGCCGGAGTCCGTCTCGAGCGCGGCCCCGGCCCTGGGCACGGGCGAGGAGATGTTCGTGTCCCGCGATGGCACCTTCCGATTGCTTTTCGTGGAAGCGAAGCCGGACATCGTTGGTTATCGCGCCTGCCGATCCTGGCTGGCCGCCATCAAACGGGTCATCGCCGAGGCGCGAAGCTCCGGCCAAATCCCTGCCGAGGCGCAACTGCATTTCACCGGACGTCCCTCCTTCGTCACCGAGATGGCCGGAGGCATGGAACATGACATGGCCGGCTCCGCGAGCGGCACGTTGGCGATTATCGGGATACTCTTCTGGTTGACCCACCGTCGTCTGCGCCCGTTGTGCTGGCTGCTGTTCCTGCTGATCGTGATCCTGGCGGGAACCACCGCCCTCAGCGGGCTGATTCTCGGCACGATCAACGTCGTGAGCATGGGCTTTGCCTCCATCCTTCTCGGCCTCTCCGAAGACTACGGCATCGTCATCTACCAGGAGTCTCGTTCCCACCCGGAACTGGACGCGCGCCAACTGCGCCGCAAAGCTGCGCCCGGCATTTTCTGGTCCGCCGTGACGACGGCAGGGGCGTTCCTCATCCTGAACCTCAGCACCTTGCCCGGGCTCGGCCAGCTTGGTTCGCTCGTTGCGATCGGCATCAGCCTCGCCGCGGTCGTCATGCTTTACGGATACATGCCGCCCCTGCTGCGACTGCGTCGCCCGCGCGACGCGGAGAGCAACCCCGCGGCCGGGGGAGAAAGGTTCCTGCTCTTCATGCCGCGATGGTTGTTGCCGGCACCGGGCATCTGGCTCATCACAGGATTGCTCCTGGCCGCCTCCGCGGCGCTGATGGCAAGGCACGGCCCGCGCTTCGATCACTCACCCGATGTGCTCAAGCCGCGGAACAGCGAAGCCAGCGCCGCGCTGGAGCAAATCCAGGCCCGGTTCGGACGAAAACAGACGCCGCTCTGGGTGCTGGTGCCAGGCGCCGATGAAGCGGAAGTCGCGCGGCGTCTTCCCCAGGTGCAGACCGCCTTGAGCCAGGCCTTGGCCGAGCACCAGATCGCCGGCTTCACCCTCCCGACCGCGCTCTGGCCACAGCCAGAGAATCAGCGAGCGAACCGCCCCGCCGTGGCGGCGCTGCTGCGGGAACGCCAGATCCTCCAGGACGCCGCCCGGGGCGCCGGCTTCACGACCAACGCGCTGGCCGTCACCGTGAACCTGCTCGACTGCTGGCAACGCGCCACGGAGCGCGCGGACACTTTCTGGCCAACCAATCAGGCCAGCCACTGGATTCTCGGCAAGATGGTGGCTCGTCCCGGCCATGGCTTCCTCGCCCTGGGCCTGATTCACCCGACCACCAACGCCGCCGCCACCAAGCAGCTCGTCGCCGATTGGCCGGCCGATCTGCAGCGCCAAGGCATCCTGCTCTCGGGCTGGGAACTGCTCGGCTCGACCGTGTTCGATCTAGTCGTGCGCGAACTGCCCCGGGTGATGCTCCCCATCATCGCGTTGGTCGTGGGGTCGCTCTGGCTGGCTTTCCGCAATTTCCGGGAAGTGGCCCTGAGCCTGGGCACCCTCGCCTTCAGCGGCCTCCTCCTCGGGGCGGCGATGAATTTGCTGGAATGGGACTGGAACATTTTAAATTTGATGGCGCTGCCGCTCCTGCTCGGCATGGGCGTGGATTACAGCATTCACATGCAATTGGCCCTGCGCGCCAACGACGGCGACCGGCTGGCCGTGCGCCGCTCGGTGGGCCGCGCCTTGTTGTTGGCGGGCGCGACCACGGTGGCCGGCTTCGGCTCGCTGGCCTTCTCGACCAACTCGGGCCTGGCCAGCCTCGGCAAGGTCTGCGCCCTTGGCATCCTGCTGGCCATGGTCGTCGCCGTCTATTTGCTGCCGGTGTGGTGGAAGGCCGCGAGGCACTGCCGTTGAATTAAGGACGCCAGGCTTAACAACGGCAGTGGGGCCGCGAGCGGAGCCCCCATTCCCGGTCGGCCCATCTCAACCCCCGCGTCAGGGGCTCACCCTGTCCCACAGCTTCTTCGCTGGACACCGTGGGTCCAGATAAATCCGTGGGAGCATGTTTGGAAATCCGTGTCGGGTCGCACGAACCATTGGCAGTTGCAATTTTGTGTTCCGTACGGAACATAAAATTGGCCCACGCTTTCGAGAAATCGATTTGGACGTTTCCGAAAACGTTTTGGCTCACACTCCAATTCCGTGGACGACACCTTCCGCGAAGCCGAGGCGCTAGCGGCGGCCCACACGGAGACGCTCGGGGTGCGTAGCTTCGATCTCCTGCACGTCGGACTGGCCATCGTCCTTGGGGCCACTCGATTTCTCAGCTTCGACGCCCGCCAGGTGGAACTGGCCAGGGCCGCGCGGCTGAAGGTCAATTTCTGACCGGCGCTTGCGCCGTCCCTCAGGCTCCCCGCAGGGCGGACGCCACCGGCAGTCGCGCCGCGCGCACGGCCGGGAAAAGGCCGCCCACCAGGCCGATGACGGCCGCCAGGAGAATCGCCACTACCAGCAGTTTCGGAGTCACGGCAAAGGCAAAGGCGACCTGGCTGAACGTCTGCCAGTTCAGCGTCGCGGCCGTGAAACCGTCGAAGGCGAGGTAAGCGGCGGCCGCCCCGCACGCGCCCCCGGCCAGGGCCAGCGCGAGCGACTCGATCAGGAGTGAGACGATCACCGGGCTGCCGCCGAAGCCCAGGGCGCGCAAGGTGGCGATCTCCCGGGTGCGCGCGGCCACCGCGCCGTACATGGTGTTCAGCGCGCCAAACACCGCGCCCAGGCTCATCAGCATGGCGATGAAGACGCCGATCGTGGTGATCAATTTCGTCAGGGCGGTGGATTGCTCGGCATAATAGTCGGTTTGCCGAACGACCTTCACGTTCAACTGCGGATTCGACGTGAGGGCATCTTTGAACTCAGCAAAGGCGCCCGGCGACGTCAGTTTGGCATAGACCGATTGCCAGCTGGGCCCCCGCTGGAAGGCGGCCTGCAACACGCTGGCATCGGACCAGATTTCCGATTCCGCGATGCCGCCTTCGGCGCTGAAGATGCCCACGACCTCCCACTGGCTGCGGCCGACGGCAAATTTTCGGCCCAACTCGAGGCCGTCGAACTCGCGCGCCGCGCCCAGGCCCGCGACGACCTCATTACGCCCGCGCTCGAACCGGCGGCCACGGAGGAACTGGATGTCGTTGCGCACGTCGAATGCTGCCGCCTCGACTCCGCGCAGCGGGACGTTCGCCTCGGTGCCGGTCGACCGTTTGAGGAGGTTGATGATGACGAAGAGTTCGGAGGAAGCGAGGGCTCCGTGCTCGTTGTGCGCCACGCCGGGCGCGTCGCTAATCAGGCGTGTTTCTTCACGGCCAAAGCCACTGGTCATCTCCGTGTTGGCACCGCTGCGCAGCACCACCGCGATGTCCGGCGAACCCGAGATCGTCATGGCCTGGCGAAATCCCTCCGCGATGGAAAGCACGCCCACGAACACCGCCACGACTCCCGCGATGCCAACGGCGGCCGCGATGGCCGCCCCCTTGCGCTCGGGAATCGTCCGCAGGTTGAACAGCGTCACGGTGGCGATTTGTGCGAACCAGCGGGTCAGGGCATGCATAAGCCAGGTTCAATCGTCGCCCTCAGGCGCCCCTCCGGAGCGCCTCGGCCACGCGCAGGCGCATCCCTTGAGCGGCGGGCAACAGGCCGGCGAGAAGGCCCAGGCCGGCGATCAAGGCCACCCCGATGGCCAAATCGGCCGCCGGGATATAGAACACGCGCAGCAAGCTCGGCACCGGATTTCCCGAAGAGGTGATCAACCACGCCAGGCCCAGCCCGAGAAACCCTCCCACCCCGGCCAGCAGGCACGATTCCCCGAGGATCAGCGCCAGGACCAGCGTGTTGCTGAATCCCATCGCCTTGAGCACGCCGATCTCCTCAACCCGTTCCCGCACTGCTTGCGCCATGGTATTGCCGGCGACCAGCAGAATGGTGAAGAAAACCGCCGCCAACACCGCGATTAAGATCGTGCCAATATTTCCGATCTGCGCCGCGAACGCTTGAGCGAATGCCCCCTCCGGTTCGGTTTTGGTCTCATACGGCGAGTTGGCAAACTCCTCATCGATCTTCCGGGCGATCTCCGCGGCCCGATCCGGTTCCTTGATCCGGACGGTGTACCAGCCCACCATACCCTTGCCGCGCACCCGCGCTTCGTCGAAGTAGTCATAATGGAAGAAAAGCTGGGAGGTGTCGGTCCCTTTCTTGGCGCCGTCGAAAAGGCCGACGATCTCAAATTCCCAATTGTGCTCGTGGCCGGGCCGGCCCCAGATCGGCGATGAGATTGGAACGCGATCGCCGATTTTCCATCCGAAACGCTGGGCCGTGGTGCGACCCACGATGGCCCCGGCCCGGGTCTTGAGCCACGCCTGCTTTTCCGACTCGGGCAACAAGAATTCGGGAAACATGGCCAGGAATTTCTCGGGCATGACCGGCATGGATGGGAAAAAGTTTTTCGGATCCTGGTAGATGCCCCCGAACCAGGTCTGATGCGCGGCGGTCGCGACCCCGTGAATCTGTTCGATGCGGGCTTCGTAACTCTGCGGCAGGAGCTGGATGATGGAGACCTTGTGCCGCACGACGAGCCGGTCGATCCCCGCCATGCTCACCCCGCCGGTCAAGGCTGCCTTGATCGCGCAGAGGAATCCGAAGAGCAGGAAGGCGACGACGATGGAGAGCACGGTCAGGAGCGTGCGGAGTTTGCGCCGCTTCAAATTGCTCCAGACGAGGTGAAGAAATTTCATGACGGTTTCTCCGTCGAAAGTTGGCCCTTCTCGAGGTAAAGGGTCCGTGACGCCCGGGCGGAGGCATGGGGATCGTGGGTGACCATGATGACGGTCTTGCCGTGCTCGCGGTTGAGGGCCTGGAGCAGGCTGAGGATCTCATCGCCCGACTTGCGGTCCAGGTCCCCGGTCGGTTCATCGCACAGCAACAAGGTCGGATCGGTCACGATGGCGCGGGCCAGGCCGACCCGTTGTTGTTCGCCGCCGGAAAGCGTCCGCGGATAGTGCCGGCTGCGGTGGGCCACACCGGCCAGTTGCAGGGCGGTTGCGACGTGCCGTTTCCGCTCCGCTTTCGAGAGAGGGGTGAGCAGGAGCGGCAGTTCGACGTTGCGATCCGCCGCCAGGACGGGCAGGAGATTGTAAAACTGGAACACGAGTCCGACGTGTTCGGCCCGCCACGCCGCCAGGGCCCGATCGCTGAGCTGATCGATGCGCTGACCGCCGACCGCGACGGAACCGCCCGTCGGCCGGTCCAGCCCTCCGATCAGGTTCAGCAAGGTGGATTTGCCCGATCCCGACGGCCCCATCAGCGCCAGGAATTCGCCTTTCGGCACGGTCAGGCTCAGGCCGGAAAGAACGCGGATTTCCTCCGAGCCACGCCGAAAGGTCTTCTCCACGTCCTGGACGCGAACCAACGCTTCGTTGTCGATATTCATCGATTGATTTCCGTGACGCGTGCGCCTTCGGCAAGGTTGTCGGGTCCCTCGACCACCACGCGCTCACCGCTGTTCAGACCCGCCACGATGCTGATTTCGTCATCCTTCGAACGGCCGACGGTGACGGACCGGCGCTCGATCCGGCCGTCCCGCCAGACCCAGACGACCTGGCGGCCCGCGTCGACCCGCACGGCCGTCCTGGGCAACAGCAAGCCCTGGGCGGCGACTTCTCCCGCCGCACCGCGAAACGCCACCTTCACCCCCATGTCCGGAAGAATGCGCGGATCGAGTTTCTCAAACCCGACGCGAACCTTGACGGTGGCCTTTTGCCGGTCGGCGGTTGGAATAATGGCGATGACTTTGCAGGGAATCGGCCAGTCCGGATACGAATCGAGGGTTGCCTCGACACGCTGTCCGGCCTCCACGCGATTGATGTAACTCTCGTTGACGTCCACTTCGATTTCCAGCGAGCTCATGTCCACCAGGGTGCCAATTCCCGTGCGGGTGAAGCCGCCCCCGGCGGAGATGGGAGAAATCATCTCCCCGGGTTGGGCGTTCTTCGTTGTGACGATGCCCGCGAAAGGCGCGCGAATGATCGTGTCATCGAGCTGTTGTCGCCAAACGGCCACTTCCTGCTCGGCCACGCTCACGTCCGCCTGCTGGCGCACCAGCCGCGCTTGCAGTGCTTTGGCGTCCGCCTCGGCCCGATCCAGGTCGGAGCGGCTGGAAATCTTGTTCTCGGCCAGTTGGGCCATGCGACGCCACTCGCGTTCCGCCCGGTCCAAATTGGCTTTGGTTTCATCCAGCGACTTGCGGGCCGCCTCCAACTGCGCCTCGGCCAGGCGCAGACTCTTTTCCACGTTGGAGGAATCGAGCCGCGCCAGGACCGTTCCGGCCTCGACTTTCATGCCCTCCTCGATCGACACCTCCACCACCTTTCCCGTCACCTTCGAGGAAACCGTCGCCTGCCGCCGGGCGGTAACGTAGCCGGAGGCATTGAGCAAGGTCTTCTGTCCCGCGGGGGCCGTGGCGGTCACGACCACGGTTCGCACCGCGGGGATCACGGGCCGTTGCCAGAGCCAAAGACCACCGGCCCCCAAGAGCAACACTAGCAGGAGGGCGATGAGCCGCAGGACGGCACGCCGGCGCGAAGTGCCGGACGGCGCCGCACCGCGGTCGATGCGGAGTCCATCCAAAGTTTGTTTGTCGAGACTCATTGAGTCAGCTCGTTTCGGTTAAGTCGATCTTGACCAATCGGGTCGGATTGCGCGAGCGCGGAATGAGAGAATTTGGAAATGCCTCGGAGGCGCCGTAACCACCGCGATCCACGCTCGACTCGCGAAGCAAAATCTGCCAGGCTGCACGCGCAATGCCCCCCTTCCGCTGCGCTGCCTGGCTGTTGTTGGCATGCCTGGTCGCCTCCGCCCACGCCGACAGCCCGGTCGTCTTCAACGAAATCATGTATCATCCCTTGACCAACGAGCCGGCGTTCGAATGGGTGGAACTGCAAAACCAGATGTCCGTGGAGGTGGACCTCTCCGGCTGGTCCCTGGACCACGGCGTGGGCTTCCGGTTTGCCGAGGGCACGATCCTTGGCGCGGGCGGCTACCTCGTGGTGGCCTCCTCGCCCGCCACGTTGATGACCGCGACCGGGCTGACCAATGTGCTCGGCCCGTTCACCAACCGCCTTTCCAATGCCGGCGAGAAACTCGTGCTGCGCGACAACAACCGCCGCGTCATGGACGAAGTGACCTACGGCGTGGAAGGCGATTGGCCGGTCGCCCCGGACGGGGCCGGGCCGTCCCTGGCGCGGCTCCGGGCCAACCTGCGTGGCGCCGACTCGCTCAACTGGGTGGCCAGCGCGCAAGTTGGCGGCACGCCGGGCGCGGAGAATTTTCCTGTCCGACCGCCGACAATTCGAAGCAACACCCTCGTGACGCTGGAAGGCGCCTGGCGGTTCAACGACACCGGCACCGACCTCGGCATCGCGTGGCGCGACCCGAATTACGACGACTCCGGCTGGTCGGGCGGCTCCGCCCTGTTTTACGTCGAGGACGCGCCCCTGCCGGCGACGAAAAATACGCCGCTTGCGCCGGGCCGCATCACTTACTACTTCCGGACGGCGTTCGTCGTCACGGGCGACGTGAGCCAACTCCGGTTGCAATTGCGCCCGCTGGTGGATGACGGCGCGGTGGGTTACCTGAACGGGGCCGAAATTTTCCGCGCGAACATGCCGGCGGGCCCGGTCGCTTACGGCACACTGGCCAATGGCCAGGTCGGCGACGCGGCCTTTGGTGAGACGTTGCAGTTGCCTCCGAACCAGTTGCTCGTGGGCGCGAACGTCCTGGCCGTGGAAGTGCATCAGGCGGCCCTCGCCACTCCTTATCCGCAAGCCGTGCTCGACTCCAGCCCGGTGGGCTACTGGCGGCTGGGTGAAACGTCGGGCGCCGCGCTGGATTTTGCCTCGGCGGCCGGGGCGCCGCAAGCGGGGGCGCAGAACGGAACTTACGCCGGTTTCCTGGCCGCGAACCTTGGCCAGGCCGGCCCGCGGCCGACGGACACGGTCAACGCGCAGCCGCTGGCCGGCCTGGACGGGAACAACGCCGCGCCCCGCTTCGCCGGCAACGCCGATGGCGGCAACGACGTCATCACGATCCCTGACTCCGGTGTGTTCAACTTTGCCGCCACCCGCACCTTCACGCTCGAAGCCTGGGTCAACGGCGCCCTCGCCCAGGAGGAGGGCGGCGCCGTCCTCGCCAAAGGCAGCGGCGGCGGCGGCGAGCAGTTCGCCATCGACGTGGTCGGCGGCAACTACCGCTTCTTCGGCTGGGACGGCGGGGTTCCCAACACGCCCGTGATCGCGAGCGCTTCGGTCGGGCCGAACAACACCTGGCAACACGTCGTGGGTCTGTTCGATCAACCGGCGGGGCGGATGAAAATTTACGTCAACGGCCTGGAACGCGGATCCGCCACGCCCCGGCCCACGATCATCAACACCTCCCACGAAGTCAGTATTGGCGCGAGGCAAAATGCCGGCTCGATCAATTACGACCTGAACTTTGATGGGCGCATCGACGAGGTGGCGATTTACAACCGCGCCCTCTCGACAAACGAAATCCTGGCCCACTTCAATGCCGCCTTCGCGACCAACTCGGTGGCCGGCCCCGACACCAACGATGTCGTGTTCGGCCTCGAGGTGGTGGCGACGCAAACATTGCCGGAAGCCGCGCCGCCGAAGGTCGCGTTCAACGAACTGGCTTCTTCGACGAACTCCGCCTTCTGGCTCGAGCTGATCAACTGCGGTCCCACGAATGTGGATCTCGCGGGCTGGGTCATTGCCCGGTTCGGCGGCCTGACCAATCGGGAATACACTTTGCCGGCGCACCTGCTGGCTCCCGGCGGGTTGCTCCAGGTGACCAAGGCGGAAATGGGTTTCGCCGCCGACTCCGGCGACCGGCTTGTCCTGTACCAACCGGGCCGTTCCAATGTGGCCGACGCGGTCGTGGCCAAGAAAGATCCGCGCGCCCGTTCGCCCGACGGCACGGGGGCGTGGTGGTTTCCGAGCCAGTCCACGCCCGGTGCTTCGAACCAGTTTGTTTTCCACGATGAACTGGTGATCAACGAAATCATGTTCCATCACCGCGAATTGCCGCCGGAGCCGGCGACGTTCTCCCCGACCAACGTCCTGGTGACGATCACGAACCTCTGGAAATATCACGCGCAGGGAGTCGACCTGGGCACGGCGTGGCGCGCGCCGGATTATGACGACAGTTCGTGGCCGGCCAGTAACGCGGTGTTTTATGCGCCGACCAATTTTTTCGTCCTGCCCGCCCCCAAGAACACCTTCCTGCCCCTGACGAACAGCGCCGGCACGCGCATCATTACGTTCTATTTCCGCACCCAATTCTTTTTCGACGGCGCGAGCACCGGCCTGATCCTCGGCTTGCATCCCATTGTGGACGACGGGGCGGTGTTTTATCTGAACGGCGACGAGGTCCTCCGCATCAACATGCCGGGCGGTCCCATCAGTTATATCAGTCTCGCCACGGTGAACGTGAGTATTCCGGGCTTCACCGGCCCGGCGATCATCCCGACGAACAGCCTCGTCGCCGGCCTGAACACGCTGGCCGTCGAGGTGCATCAGATCGCGGCCAGCAGCAGCGATGTCGATTTCGGCACCGAACTGCTCGCCTGGACCCAGTTGACCCCGGCGCGGCCGTTTCGCGATTCGCCCGAGGCGTGGGTGGAGATTTATAATCGCAGCACCCAGGCGGTGAACCTCGCAGGCTGGCGGTTGGACGAGGGCATTGATTATCGCTTCGCCAGCAACCAGGCCATCGCCGCCGGCGGTTACCTGGTGGTGGCCAAGGATGTCGCCTACCTGCAATCGCTCCATCCCGGAATCGACGTCGTTGGACCGTTCACCAACCAGCTCTCCAGGAACAGCGATTACTTCGTTCTCAAGGATCCCCACAACAATCTGGCCGACGAAGTGCGCTACTTCGACGCGGGTCGCTGGCCGGAGGACGCCGACGGGGGCGGCTCGAGCCTCGAACTGCGCGACCCGCGCGCGGACAACACGAAGGCCGAAGCCTGGGCGGCGAGCGACGAACGAGGCCAGTCGCAGTGGCAGACTTACACCTGGCGGGGTGTGGCTCAGCCCGGCCAGACCGGCGAGCCGACCCTCTGGCGTGAACTGGCGCTCTGCCTGCTCGACGGGGCGGGGGAAGTGTTGCTCGACGATCTCAGCGTTCTGGAAACGCCCGGCACGACGCCCAAGCAACTCCTGGCCAACGGCAGGTTCGACGGCGGTTCGGCGGCGCATTGGCGCTTTCTCGGCAATCATCGCCAAAGCCGCGTCGAGCCGGAGCCGGGCAATCCCGGGAACGCCGTGCTGCACCTCATCGCCAGCGGCGCCGGCGAGTATCAAGGCAACCAGATCGAAACGACCCTCACCAACAACGTCGCGATCGTGGACGGACGCGAATACGAGATTTCCTTCCGCGCCAAATGGCTGGCGGGGAAAAGCAAACTGAACGCCCGGCTCTACTTCAATCGCCTGGCCCGCACCTTCGACCTCGTGGTGCCGGAGCGCAACGGCACGCCCGGGGCCGTCAACTCGCGCTTCGCGGCGAACATCGGACCGACTTTCGCCGACCTCGCGCATTCGCCCGTCGTGCCCGACGCGGGCCAGCCCGTTACTGTCGCCGTCAGCGCGAGCGACCCGGTCGCGGGCGCGGCGTGGCAGAGCGTGCCCATGACCCTTCAGGCCGCGCGTTTCGCCTCGCAGGACTTCACGGCGACCATCCCCGGCCAGTCCGCCGCGAGCATCGTGCAGTTCTACGTCGAGGGCACCGACGCGCTCGGGGCCAGCGCCATTTTCCCGGCGCGCGGCGCCGACTCGCGCGCGCTCTATGTCGCGCAGGACCACCAGGCGGCGCCGGCGCCGCTCCACAATTTCCGCATCGTCATGACCACGGCCGACGCCACGTTCATGCACACCAGCACGAACACCTTGAGCAACGAACTGCTCGGCGGCACGGTGATCTACGACGAACGCGAAGTCTTTTACGACGTCGGCGTCCGGTTGAAAGGCAGCTTTGTCGGCCGCAATGTGGCCCGCGTCGGCTTTCACGTCGTCTTCCCGCCCGACCAACTCTTTCGCGGCGTCCATGGCGTGGTTTCGGTGGATCGTTCGCAGCACACCCTGACGGCGGGCATCGGCGAGATCGTGGCCAAGCACATTGCCAACCATGCCGGCGGCATCCCGGACATGTACGACGACCTGGCCCGTTGCCTCGCGCCGCTGCCGGCTTACACCAGCATGTCCCAGCTCCGCTTCTCCGGCTTCGATGCGGATTGGCTCGACGGACAATTCGAGCACGGGAGTGACGGTCCGATGTACGAGGTCGAAGTGCTGCGCTGGAACGTCGCGACGGTGGACGGCAATCCCGAAAGCCCCAAAGCCGCCGGCAACGAAAGCGGCGGCACCGGTTATGCCAACCTCGAGGTGCAGAACTACGGCGAGAACAAGGAGAGCTACCGCTGGTTTTTCCTCCAGGTAAACAATCGGACGGCCGACGAGTATCTGCCGGCCGTCAATCTCGCCCGGACCTTCAGTCTCACCGGCACGAATCTCGACGCCTCCTCCCGCCAATGGCTCGACCTGGACGAGTGGACGCGCGTGATGGCCTATCAGGAACTGGTTGGCACCGCCGACGCCTACTTCACGGGAGCGAACATTCACAACTTCCGCGTCTACCTCAGACCCTCAGACCAGAAGATTCTCTACCTGCCGTGGGATTGGGACTCGGCGTTCCTCGCGTCGTCGAGCGCGCCGATCATTGGCATTGGCAACATCGCGAGCCTGCTCAACATCCAAAACAACCGCCGCCTTTACCTGAACCATCTCTACGACATCCTCTCCACGACGTTCAACACCGCCTACCTCTCGCGCTGGACGGCTCATTACGGCGCAGTGGGCGGCCAGGACCTCAGCGGTATCCTTAATTACATCGGCGCCCGGGCGACGGTTGTGCTCGGCCAGTTGCCCACCGCCACGGCCTTCGCCCTCACCAGCAACAGCGGAAACAATTTCAGCACGACCAACCCCACCGTCACGCTGAGCGGCACCGCGCCCATCCAGGTCAAGAGCATCGAAGTCAACAACACCGCCTACGCGGTCACCTGGACCAGTTCGACCGCCTGGACGCTGACCGTGCCGCTGTTCGGCGGGACGAACCTGCTCGTCGTGCAAGGCATCGATCGCGCCGGCAATCGTCTGACCAACGCGCTCGACACCCTCATCGTCACCAATACCGGCAGCGCCGCGCCTTGGCCGGTCGTGATCAACGAGTGGATGGCCGACAATGCCGGTCCGGATGGTGTCGCGGATCCGGCCGATGGCTTGTTTCAGGACTGGTTCGAGTTGTTCAACCCGAATGATGGTGCGGTCAACCTCTCGGGCTTTCTGCTGACGGACAACCTGGCGCAGCCGTCGAAGTGGCGCATCCCCGCCAACACGCTCATCCCCGCCCGCGGCTTCCTGCTGGTTTGGGCGGACAACGATACCAACCAGAACAGCGGCCTCGCGGGCAGCGACCTGCATGCCGGCTTTCAGCTCAACGCTGGCGGCGAAGCCATCGGCCTGTTTGCTCCCGATGGCGTCACGCCGCAATCGGTCGTGCTCTTCGGGGCGCAGGTGCAGAATGTCAGCCAGGGCCGTTTCCCCGACGGCGACACTACTGCGGTTTACTTCATGACCAACTTCACCCCGCGCGCGGCCAACACGCTGGCCGTGGGACCGGTCATCACCGAGGTCACGGCGGGCGGAGGGCTCGTGACGTTGACCTGGAGCACGATGATTGGCCGCGGCTATCAGGTGGAGTACAAGGACCGCCTCGAGGCGCAAGCCTGGACACCACTGGGAACCAATGTGGTCGCGGAAGCCGGCCGTGCTTCCGTCACTGACACGCCAGCGCTTTTACCGGGTGGTCCTGGCGGAATGATCAACCCGTCTTGCTGCTTGGAAAAAGGTGGTGCGCGCTGCAGGTTTCGAACCTGCGACCCCTTCCGTGTGAAGGAAGTGCTCTACCGCTGAGCTAAGCGCGCAACCAGAATCGGCGCCCGATGAGTTCTTTAAGTTTGAGCGTCAAGGCGGAAACCATCCAACAACAAGGCGCTTCGCGCAAGCCGCTTTTCCCGGGCGTCGTCAGACGGGGCGCATCTTTTGGGAGAGCGGAGTCCAAGCCCTTAGAGCGTTTTCATTAATTCTGTAGCCGCTCAGTTGGCCGCAAAAGAACACCAAGAACGCAAAGGCCTTTATTCTTTCGTGTTTCTTTGTGTTTCTTCGTGGCCACGGTTTTATTGAATCTGCTCTAGCTGCGGAGCAGCGCCAGAAAGTAGCCCACGGCGTGAGCCGTGGGGGGTCGGTGTTGAAGGGCAAGAGCCGCGGAGTGGCGAAAGAATTGCTCGCTTTGTTTCTGCCGCCCCCTGCCGGGGCTTCGCATCCATCGCGCCACGTCCCACGGCTTACGCCGTGGGCTACTTTCTGACGCCACTCCGTGGCTCAAAGCTTGCGTCCTCGAGATGTGGAACCGCGCAAAGCCTGAGATGCGCCCGGTCAGACGAATCGAATCCCATCGCCCAATCTAGGTTACCGGTGATTGCCATAATTGTTCAGGTGAGAGGTTGAACCGCTAATCTTCGCTAATCTCCGCTAATGACAGATCCACTGATCGTTCATTAGCGTGAATTAGCGTTGATTAGCGGTTCCGAAAAGAGGTTACAAACTGAGTGCACCGCTAATTGTCTTTGGGTGCGCGCTGCTGGCGGGGATATCCTGGCCGGGCGCAAGGATTAAGCCTCGTTCTTCGCCTCCAACTGCGCTTCGGCCAGGTGATGCTTTTCTTTGAGGAGCAGGTAAACCATGCCGCCCACCAGGCTCCAGAACAGGCTCCCGGCGTAAGCCAGCAGGGAAAGCGAAAGGGCCGGCGTGGCCAGCGCCGGGTCGTTCAGCATCATCACGAACAGATTCTCGCGCACGCCTAATCCGCTCGGAGTGATCGGCAGGGCGGCGATGCAGATGACCATCGGCACGACCGCCAACATAATCCGGGGCGGAATCGACAGACCCAATCCATGCCCGACGACTTGCCACTGAAACACGCAGACCACGTTGAGCAGCATGGAAACCGCCAGCGTCCGGCTCAGGCAGAATCGTTCTTGGCCAAAGAGCCGGCAGGAATCCAGGGAACGTTCCAGCCACTCGCCCTTGGGCAAACGACGCAGCCAGGCGCGCGCGCCCGACCATCGCTTGGAAACTCCTCCCCGAAACGCGAGCAACCCGACGACCGTGCACGCGGCGAGCATGGCGAGGATGACCGCGGACGCCACCGCGGGCAGTCCCCCATGGCCGAGCAGCAGCTTGGCGTTGGGAATCATCATCACCCCGGCGAACAACAACATCGCCCACAGGCCAATCAGCCGATCCACAAAAACGGTCACCACCGCTTCGGTTTTTTTGTGATGCGTTTCCCGGGCGGCGAAGTAGGCCTTCATCAAATCCCCTCCGGTCGAACCGAGGAGAAAGGAATTAAAAAAATGGGCGACCAGCGAGATCTCGGTTGCGCGACCGAGGGAGAGATTCAATCCCTGCACGCGCAGGACCATGCGCCAGCGGATCACGCCGAGCAGGATGGTGGTTCCCATGAGCAGGAGCGACACCAGGAACGAGCCCGGCGCGATCAAGGAGAGTGTTTGCCAGAGGCGCGCGGGTCCCTCGTGCCAGCCGAGGGCCCATTGCCCGGTGCGGGCGAGCTGCGCCCAGTCCTCCGGCCGGTGGGAGAGGCGGGCTTCGTTGACGAAGATACAGTGAAAAATCCAAAGCAGGAGCAGCGCGCAAAGGCCGACGCGCCATCCTGTTTGCCGTAATTTCTTCACGCGGATCGACTTATTCCTCTCCCCAGATGGCTTTGAGATAGGCCGCCCCGCGGAGCGCTTCTTCCGGAGAAAGGGAAGGACTGAATTCGAATATCTTCAAGTGTCGTGGTTCGACGACGGGCCGGAGCGCCGTCCAATCGACCGAACCCTGGCCAGGGGCGCGGTGGTCGCGTCCGGGCGGTTCGACGTCGTGGAGGTGGAACCCGAAAAGGCGCTCGCGCATCGCCTCCAGATGCAGCCGGTGATTGATGAAACCCAGGTTTTCTTTGATCTGGGCGTGGCCGGTGTCGTGCCAATACACCACCGTTGGATCACGGAATTCCTTGAAGAAAAAATCAAAATCCGATTCGAAGGGGATCTCTTCCAGGGCCTCGCGGTTTTCGATGCCGAGCTTGAGCCCGCGCGGTTTGGCTTCGTCCACGACGCGCCGGAGTGTTTCATAGGCGTTGTCGACGTAGCGCGCCTTTCGCTTTTCCCGTTGGGCGATGACCTCCTGGCAGAGTTTCTCGTATTTGGGCGCGCCTTTTTTGCCCTCGGCCACGAGCTCGATCAATTTGTCGGTGTACAGCTTCATCTCGACCGACCCGGTGTGGAGCACGACGAGTTTGGCTTTGACCCGGACGGCGGTGTCGAGGGTCTTGAGGGTATGTTTGAAGGCGCTTTCGCGTTCCCGGCGGTCGTCGGAGGAGAACTTGTAGATATTGGGCGCGGCGCGATCCACCCCCATGGGCAGGGGACAAAAGTTATGCAGACTGGTGATCTGGATCTCCCCGGCCGACACCGCTTCGAAAATTCCAGGCAACAGGCTGATGCGGATGCCGTGGCTCAGTTCGGCGCAGGTAAAGCCCAGGTCCCGGATTTCGCGCAGCATGGCGCGCCCATCAGTGTGGCGGTGCGAATTCCAGCAGGTCGATAGTGCATACATACAACAGTTCCGGCGGGGATGAAGGAGGGTTGGAGCAAGGCGATGATCAAACCGGGGAAGCCGGCGCTCCTCCGCTTCCCGCGTTATCCCGCTACTCCCTCTCTCCAATAAAACGGCCGGGTGCAGCTTTCTTTCAGACCGCACCCGGCCCATGAAGTTCAAAATCCACTAGAGATCGGCGTAGCGCGCGCTCAACATGGCGGAGAACCTTGCGGCCTTTTCCTTGCGACGGCGGCGCTCGCTCGGCTTTTCAAAATGCCGATGATTGCGCACTTCTTTCAGGGTGCCTTCCCGGTCGATTTTCTTCTTCAACCGGCGCAGGGCCCGGTCCACCGATTCACCCTTTTTTAGCCTGATTTCGGTCAACTCAACTCACATCCTCTCGCGGACGGGCCGGTCGAGTCGGACAACCATTGCCCGGCCCGCCGAGCCGTCAGGGGGCGAACGATAGGTGCGGGGCCAGAGGGTGTCAACGGGCAAAACGCTGGGGAGGCGCTTGACACCCCTTCGCTCACTGCTAGTCTCTCGCCTCCCGTAGCGCAGGAGACCTCCGCCGTGCTTTGTCGGTCTGACGGATTTTGCCTGCGGCGCAGACGAACCGGTTCTAACAGTGCGAAACGGACATGAAACGACAATACCAACCATCGAAAATCCGGCGCAAACGGCAGCACGGCTTTCTCAGCCGCCAGTCCACCCGGAGTGGCCGGGCGATCCTGCGCAACCGCCGTCGCGTCGGTCGGAAACGTTTGACGCCGGTGTGAGCCGGGGTCGCGGTCATGGATGCTTCGCCGCCAGCCGCACTGGGTCTGCCCCGGGCGCGGCGCCTCAAAGATGGACGTGATTTTGCCCGCACCCGGCAGGAGGGGCGCCGATTGGTCCAAGGCTGCCTGATCCTCAATTGGGTCGTCCTGCCGGCCGGTGCGACCAGCCGGCTGGGTGTGATCACCGCGCGCCGCCTGGGCGCAGCGGTCATTCGCACACGCGCCCGGCGCCTCTTGCGCGAAGCTTTTCGACTCCACCAACCACAGCTGATCCAGCCGGTCGATCTCGTCCTGGTCGCCCGGCCTTCGATTGTCGGCAAGGGGTTCGCCGACGTCGCAGGCGACTTTGTGACCGCGCTGAAACGGGCGCGCCTCTACCGCGAAAACAAATCTGGCTCTGACCTGGATAAACCTTGAATGCGGCTCAATTCATTCTGGTCCAGCTCCTGCGGGTTTATCGCAGCGCTGTTTCGCCGATCTTCACTTTCTTGTTTGCTGCGCAAGGATTGGGCTGCCGCTTTACTCCCACTTGCTCGCAGTTTGCGCTGGAGGCGGTGCGTAGCCACGGCGCGCTGCGCGGCCTCTGGCTGACCATCCGGCGCCTTGGCCGCTGCCAGCCTTGGGGCGGATGCGGCTGCGACCCCGTGCCCCCCACCGCGCCGGGTCAAGCCTGTGCCACTCTGACTTCCCGCCATCATGGATCGTAAATCCGTCATCGTCCTGATCACCTGCGCCGCGCTGTTCCTGCTCTGGGCCCAAATGGTTCCTCGGCTCTATCCGCCGAGGCCGGTCGCACGGACCAATACCTGGAAACAGGCCACCAATGGTTTGGCGGAAGGGACCAATGTGAACCCGCCGCTGGAGGTCAGCCGCGCCACGCCTTACGTCTCCCCGCAACCCGGCGCGCCGGAAGAGTTGCTCATCCTGACGAACGAGAACGCGCGCTACACGTTCACTTCCTACGGGGGCGGGCTGAAGCTGGTGGAGTTGCTCAAGTATCCGGAGTCCGTCTCCTGCGGGCGCAGGAGCGCGGGGCCAGCGACCAACCGCGTGGCTACGCTCAACGCCCAGGGCCGGCAGCCGGTCCTGGCGTTGCTCGGGGGGGAGTCCCTGGTCGGGGACGGCATGTTCCAATTGAGCCGGCTCGCCCCCGCGCCATCGGCGTCCGGCGCCACCAATCAAAACCAGGCGCGGACAGGAGTGCGCGCGGAAAAGCAGCTGACCAACGGGCTCCAACTGGTGAAGGAATTCGAGTTGAGCTCCAACTACCTGGTCAACGTCCACGCTCGACTGGAGAACCGTTCCGCGCATCCGCTCGCCCTGCCGCCGGAACAATGGATCGCCGGGGCCGCCACTCCCCTCAACCCGCAGGACAACGAACAACTGGTCGGCTTGCACTGGTACGACGGCAATCGGGACACCGAAATCGGCCGCGCCTATTTCGACAACAAGACGATGGGTTGTTTTCCGGGCACGCCGCGTTCGGAGTACCGGAATGCCAGCACCAAGGTCACTTGGGCCACCGCTCATAACCAGTTCTTTTTTCTCGCGCTCATGCCCAAGGAGCCGGCCGCCGAAGTTTCCGCCACCCGCATCACCCTCCCGCCGCCCGGCGCCGAGGAGATCCTCGCGGACAACCGGACGGTGACCAATCAGTTCGCTTTCGAAGTCAGTCTGGATTACCCCGCCACGAACCTTGCTCAGGGCGCGACCCTCGAGCGGGAATTCATGCTTTTTGCCGGACCGAAGGAGTATCGCACGCTGGAACGCATCGGGGCGGCCCTCAAGAACGATCTCGATCGCGTGATGGGCTACGGGGGGTTCTTTGGATTCTTTTCCCGCTTTCTCCTGCTCTCCATGAACGGCCTGAATGCACTGGGGCTGAGCTACGGACTGGCCATCATCGCCATCACCGTGATCATCAAGCTCCTGTTTTGGCCGTTGACGCAGGCGAGCACCCGCTCGATGAAGCGAATGCAGGCGTTGCAGCCGCAGATGAAGGCCATCCAGGAGAAATACAAGGACGACCCGGCCAAGATGAACAAGAAGGTCATGGAGTTTATGAAGGAGCACAAGGTCAGTCCCCTCGGGGGCTGCCTGCCTTTGCTGCTTCAGATCCCGGTGTTCATCGGCTTCTTCAAGATGATGCAGAGCGCCATCGAACTGCGCGGTGCGAAGTTTCTCTGGGCCTGTGACCTCTCCAAACCCGACACCGTCCTGGTCATTCCCGGCCTGGGTTTCAACGTCAATCCACTGCCCTTGCTCATGGGCGCCACCATGCTCTGGCAGGCGCGCCTGACTCCGCCCTCGCCCGGCATGGACCCGGCGCAGCAGAAAATCATGAAGTATTTTCCGCTCATCTTCCTGTTCATTCTCTACAACTATTCCGCAGGCTTGACGCTCTATTGGACTGTGCAAAACTTGCTGAGCATCGCGCAGATGAAGCTGACCAGAGCCACTGAAGAAAAAAAATCCGCCACCGTCCCGGCTGCCACGCGCGCGGTGCTGCCGCCGAAAAAAAAGAAGTAACCCTGCCCCTGGTTCTCTCCCTCAACCTGAATTGCCGCACGCCACGTTATGCCTGTTCAACCAAAAGAGACGCTGGAACATCTGCTCAACTCCCTCGGGTTCCAAGCCAAGGTCGAAGAACACCACCTCGAGGAGGGCCTCCTCCTCGATGTGCAAACCGAGGATTCCGGCCGCTTGATCGGTCGCCAGGGCCAGACCCTGTCGGACCTGCAATACCTGCTCAACCGTCTCCTTTTTCAGCAGGACGACAAAGCGCCGAAAGTCACGGTCGATGTCGGAGGCTATCGGGCCCAGGCCCGCGAAGCCTTGGTGAAAAAGGCCAAAGACGCCGCCGACAAAGTCCGGCGCTGGGGCGATGTCGTGGAACTGGAACCGATGAACGCCTTTGATCGTCGCGTCATCCATAACGCTCTCAAGGGCGATCCGTCCGTCGAGACGCACAGCGTGGAGGTCGAAGGGACCAACAAGAAGGCCATCCTGCTGCGGCCGAAACACTGAACGCCGCCCGGCCGGCACACCGGCCTACTTGGTCATGGCGGGCCGCGGACGCGGCTTGTGCAGGGCAAAGATGTCCGTTTGATGCCGCTGACCCGACTTGCCTCCGTGGGAACCTTTGTGGGTAAACGCCGGGCTGTTGAGTCGGTCCGAGGGCTGGCCGGTCCTGACCTCTTCCGTCAGGTCGGCGACACTTTGCAACACCCGCGTCGGCTGATAGACATAGTCACCCACCGCTTCCAGCTGCGTCGAGCCGCTCAACACCAGGAACGCCGGCATGCCGGCCTCAATCGCGCCCCGGATGTCGGTCTCCATCGTATCCCCGATCATCACGACTTGCTCGGGTGCGCCCCGGGCGAGCTCGGCCAGCTTGCGACGGGCACGATGGAACATATAGCCGTTGGGTTTGCCGAGGTAATAGGCGCGTCGGCCCGTGCTCGCTTCGAGAAATGCCGCCGTCGCCCCCGCGCCGGGCCGGGTCTTTTCGCTCGAGACCGGACACCAATTATCGGGATTGGTGGCGAGCAAACGCGCTCCGCGCTCGATGCATTCGTGCGCCTTGGCCAGTTTCTCCATGCTGGCCGCCCCTTCCCCCACGACGACGTAACCGGGGTCGATCGCGTCGTTGGCCATCTTCCGCTCGTGCAGCGCGGTCAGCAGGCCGCCTTCGCCGAGGACGAAAACCGTGCAGCCGGGATCGGTTTCACTGAGAAAATCCGCCGTGTTATGCGCGGAAGTGTAGAAGTGCCGCGCCGACAGCCCGTGAATGCCGAGATGCTTTAGTCGCACCGCGAGGTCCTCCGAAGTCGGCGCCGAGTTGTTGGTGAGGAAGAGAAACGGCATGCCACTGGCGCTCAGTGCCTGAACAAAATCCGACGCGCCGGCGATCAAGTGGTTCTCCCGGTAGATGACGCCGTCCATGTCAATCAAGTAGCCCGTTTTCATAATCATTCAAAACCCGTTGACGAAGTTGCGATCCAGTGACGAGTGACGCCGGACCCGCGTCCGGGTCGGCCAGAGACAGTTGCCGGGATTTGGCAACCAGCCATGACCAAGCAGGATGCCTGCCGCCGTCGAACCGCCTGATCTACGCGAGATGACGAGGCGGCCAGGTGAAAATGGTGCGCAAAAGAGCCAGCGTGCGAAAAAAGAACCAGGTCGAACCCAAGGGAACGGTCTCAGGGACGATTCGTGGAATTCATTCGTTCCAGGACCGGCTTCAATTCTTTCCAGACATTGTCCGCCAAAATCTTCTGTCCTTCCGCGGTGGGATGGATGCGGTCGCTTTGGTTCAGCTCGGGCCGGCCGCCCACTCCTTCCAGGAGGAAGGGGACCAGCGCGGCGTTGTTGCTCCTGGCCAGGCCCGCATAAACTTCCCGGAAGGCGGTGGTGTAGGGCTGCCCCAGGTTCGGCGGCAGGTGCATCCCAGCCAAAACGATCGAGACCTGCGGGTACTTGCTCCTGGCGCGGTCGATGATCGCTTGCAGGTTGGTCCGGGTGGCCTCCACGGGAAGACCACGCAGCCCGTCGTTTCCGCCCAACTCCAGCACGAGGACGTCCATCCTCCCTTTAAGCAGCCAGTCGATGCGGCCAAGGCCGTCGGCGCTCGTGTCTCCACTGACACCCGCGTTGCGGACCGTGTAATTCCAGCCGGCCGCGTCGATCTTCTTTTGCAGCAGGGCGGGAAATGCCTCGCCCGGATCCAATCCCAAGCCAGCGGCCAGGCTGTCGCCGAGCACGAGGATCGTTTTGCGTTGCTCGTCCGGTCGGACCGGCTCTGCCGCGCGTGCCGCGGGCCACCGCGCCGGAGTCAGGAGCACCAGCGACGCCAGCGTCGCCAGAACAGGCCCGCGCCGGACAAGACCGAGATAGTTTAATTTGATTTTCATGCCGGACACGCTGCGCAAACGAACATGAAACGATCGCGCTCGTCAACCGTTCGCTCGTCGTCCCTCGTAGCAGCCGACGTGAGTCGGCTCTGATCTCTCTTGGGGGGCTCGCGCAGGTGGGAAGTGATCCGGCTCACGCCGGATGCTACGGGGAGGCTGGGAAAACCCCCGCGCTAACGCGCAACCCGTTTGACGGAACCTCAAACTAATGTCATGAGGAGTCCGTGAACTCGCCGGCCATGTTGCAGGTCGAGCATCTGACCAAGAGCTACCGGAACGGCCACGGCACGCTGACGGTGGTAAAAGACGTGAGCTTCTCGCTCACGGCCGCGTCCACTTGCGCCATCGTCGGCCCTTCCGGCAGCGGCAAGACCACGCTGCTGGGCTTGTGCGCCGGCCTCGACCAACCGACCGCGGGCGAAGTGCATTTGGACGGCATTCATCTCGGAGCGCTCGATGAAGACGGCCGCGCCCGGGTCCGGATCGAGTCAATCGGATTCGTGTTTCAGACGTTTCAACTCATCCCGACGCTGACGGCGCTGGAGAACGTGATGGTGCCCCTGGAATTGCGCGGGCAAAAGGAGGCGCGGGCCGAGGCCGAAGAGTTGCTCCGGCGCGTTGGGCTGGGCGAACGGATCTCGCACTATCCGGCCCAGCTCTCCGGCGGCGAACAACAGCGCGTCGCGCTGGCGCGGGCCTTTATCAATCGACCAAAGATCCTCTTCGCCGACGAGCCGACGGGCAACCTCGACGCGGAGACCGGTGGTCTGGTGATCGAGCGCCTGTTCGCGCTGAACGCGGAAGCCGGCACCACCCTGGTGCTCGTCACCCACGACACGGAACTCGCCCAGCGCGCGCAACGGATCATCCGGCTCAAAGGTGGCCGGATCGTCAACGGCGACTGAAAAACTGTCCGCCGGCCAGGATGGAAAACCACTCGAACACCGCGCCAAACGCTTCCCTGGGCAGTCTGGCGCCCGTGTCGCGCCCGCGCGGCTTTGGCGGGCGACTGTTTTCCTGCTGGACCTGGCGGATGGCCTGGCGCGACAGCCGAACCAGCCGCCGGAAGATGCTCTTGTTCTCCGGCTGCATTGTTCTGGGCATCGCGGCGCTGACGGCGATTGGCTCGTTGGGCAACAACCTGGAACGGGCGATCGGCGAACAAGCCAAAGCGTTGCTCGGGGCCGACCTCGTGCTCGCGGCCCAGCACGCCTTTTCGCGGAACGAGGAGCAGTTGTTCGAACAAATCGGCGGCGAACAAGCACGCGAGGTCTCCTTGTCGACGATGATTTACTTCCCGCGCAGCCAAGGCACGCGCCTGGTCCAGTTGCGCGCCCTGGCCGGCGCGTTCCCCTTCTACGGACGGCTCGAGACCGAGCCGGCAAGCGCGGCCCGGGAGTTTGGTCAGGGTGGCGGCGCCCTGGTTGAAGGAAGTTTGCTCACGCAATTCGAGGCGAAGGCTGGGGACAGCGTCCGGCTGGGCAACCTGACGACGCGCATCGTTGGCCAGCTCAAAAAGGTTCCCGGCGAGACCATCGCTTTGGCCACGATTGCGCCGAGGGTTTACCTGCCAATGAAGGAGTTGTCCCGCGCCGGCTTGCTGGGGGAGGGCGGGTTGGCTCGTTACCGGGTCTACTTCAAACTGGCAGAGGGCACGGACGTCTCCAGGCTGCTCGAACGCCTCAAGCCGCAACTCGACCAGTTGCGTCTTGCCCACGACACGGTGGCCAAGCGCCAACGCGACTTGGGGCGGTCGATGGACAACTTGTATCATTTCCTGAACCTGGTGGGTTTCATCGCGCTCCTGCTCGGCGGCGTGGGGGTGGCCAGCGCGATCCACGTTCATGTCAAACAGAAACTGGGCACGGTGGCCGTGCTCCGTTGCCTGGGCGGGTCGGTCGCGCAAACTTTTGCCATCTATCTGGCGCAGGGGATTGCCCTGGGTTTGTTCGGGGCCGTCCTCGGCGCGGCGCTGGGGGTCGCCCTGCAAGCGGCGCTCCCCGCGGTCCTCAAGGATTTCATTCCTTTCACGTTTCAAATCCAGACTTCGTGGCTGGCGATCGGTCGGGCCATGGACGTCGGCTTTCTCATCTGCGTGTTGTTCGCCCTGCTGCCGCTGCTGACCGTCCGGCGCGTCTCCCCGCTGGCGGCGTTCCAGGTCTCCTTCGTGCCGCCCCGGGCGGGACAGGATCCATTGCGTTGGTTGACGGGCGCGTGCCTGGCCGCCGGCATCACGAGCTTCGCCCTGGCCCAGTCGCGGGACTGGCGGATCGGACTCGGATGCGCCCTTGGCCTGGGTGCGGTCTTTGCCCTTCTGGCCGTCACGGCCAAGGGGCTCATGTGGCTGACGAGATCCTTCGCCGTGGCCTCGCTGCCGTTCGCCCTGCGGCAGGGAGTGGCCAATCTTCATCGCCCCAACAATCGCACCCTGTTGGTCTTGCTCGCGATTGGCCTGGGCACATTTCTCATGCTGAGTCTCTACCTGGTGCAACAATCGTTGCTGGACCAACTGGTGTCTGCGCGCGGCCCGAACCAGCCCAACGCTGTCCTGTTTGACATTCAGAAGTCGCAAAAGGAAGCGGTGATCAAACTCGTCCGCTCCTTCAATTTGCCGGTGCTGGATGAGGCGCCCATCGTCACCATGCGGTTGAGTTCGGTCAAAGGCCGGTCGGTCGAATCGCTCCTGGCCGACAAACAGCGCCACATCCCCCCCTGGACGCTGCGGCGCGAGTATCGCAGCAGCTACAACGATCAGTTGCGGGACGGCGAGAAGATCATCGCCGGCCAGTGGGTTCCGCGGGTCACCAACGGCACGGAAGTCGTTCCGATTTCCCTGGAGCAAGGAATTGCCGGCGAATTGCAAGTCGGTTTGGGCGACGAGATGGTATTCGACGTCCAGGGCCTGCCGGTGACCGCGCGGGTGGCGAGTCTGCGCGAGGTGGACTGGCGACGGATCCAGCCAAACTTCTTCGTGGTGTTTCCGCGCGGTGTCCTGGAAGAGGCCCCGGCCATGCGCGTGGTGGTGACTCGCGTGGCCTCGAGCGAGGAGTCGGCGCGGCTTCAGCGCCAATTGGTCAACGCCTTCCCGAACGTCCTGGTCATCGACCTGACGCTGATTGTTCAGACCCTGGAGACTCTCCTTGGCCAGATCTCGTTTGTGATCCGATTCATGGCGATGTTCACGGTGTTGACCGGTTTGCTCGTGCTGGCGGGGGTGTTAATCACCGGTCGTGACCAGCGCGTTCAGGAAAGCGTGCTGTTGCGGACGTTGGGGGCTTCGCGCGGCCAGGTCTCGGGGATTCTCGCGGTGGAATATCTCTCGCTCGGTCTGCTGGCCGCCTTGACCGCCATTGTCCTGGCGGTACTGGCCACTTGGGCGCTGGCCGGTTGGGTCTTTCATGTGCGTTTCACGTTGGCGGTGACGCCGCTGTTCGTCGCCGGGGCGGCCGTGCCAGCTCTGACCCTGTTGATTGGTCTTCTCGTCAGCCGGGGCGTATCGGATGAACCACCGCTGGCGATTCTGCGAGCCGAGACTTAGCGGCTTGCGGGCGACGGGCAGCTCGCATCGGCCCGCAAGGCGCCTTTTTCGCCTGCTCCCGGCCGGGGACGTTTTCGCCTCACACCTGGATGCGTTTAACGACCACCGGTCAGCCTTTATCGCAAAGCCAAATTGCGCTTCGAACTTTGAACTTCGAACTTTGAACTTTGAACTTCGAACTTTTGAAGAAGGGTTAGACTGTTCCTGACCCACCCCCTCCGATAGAGTGCAAAGAACATGAAACCACGCCTCTGGGCATCGTTCATTATCTTTGTCAGCGCCTACGCGCCGCTCGCGCTGCTGTTTGCCCTGCGCGATTTCGATGAAACGGCCAGGGGCTTCAAGCATCCGTCATTGGTTTTCAGCGGGCTGGTTCTGATCGTCGTCAGCGTGACCCTCTTGCTCTGGGTCTTTGGGCAGTTGCGAGGCCAATTCACCGCCAAAGTCACCAAGGTGGAATTGCGCTCCAATGATTTGATGAACTATTCCATCCCTTACGTCATCTCGTTCTTCAGTGTCGATTTCGGGAAATGGCAGGACGTGTCGGCTTTCGGGCTGTTCATGGGGCTGTTGTTCGTGCTCACGCTCAAGACGCAGAGCCTTTTTATTAATCCGATTCTCGCCGTTACCGGATACGGGTTGTTCGAGGTCGAATTCGAGGAATCAGGGAAGGCGAAGTCCGGCGTTTTTCTGACCAGGCTCGATTTGAAGCCCGGCGCGTTCTACCGGATAGAGCGGCTCTCGCAATTCCTGTTTGTGGCGGCGGGCCAGACCGAGGAATGAAACCATCATGAACAAGGCAAATCTGACCAAGACGTTGCAGCATCTCAAGGCGCTGACCCTCGACAAAGCCCACGCCACGCTCTGGGTCATCAAACGCGGCCTGAAGGCAGGCGTGGCTTCGTATCGGGTCGCTTCGGTCAAAACGGAGCCGAGGCTGCAACGGAAGCTGACGGAAATCGTGGCGCAGGCGGTCCGTGCCGCCAACCATGTCCAGGAATACGAATACCTGACCGCCGACCAGGATGAGGACACCGTGCTGGGACTCAACTTGCCCGATACCGATCTGCAGACCATCGCGGAGCAGATTTCTGAAGGGAGCGACGCCCCGCAAATTTCCGAGGCCAAGGATCTGTTTGATTCGTGGGCCTATGCCATCGAAGTTTCGCATGCGAAGGAGCGCGTCCTCGCGCTGCGCAAGATTGGCGAGGGATGGAAATTGAAGCAGCAGGACAGAGCGTTCAGCGCCATTTTCCAAAACCACATGCTGTTGGATTACGAAGATCAGTTCATCTTCAAACTCGACAAGGCAATCGATTGCTTTGCCTACAACGGGGCGCTGTTCATTCTCGACAAACGGAAATTCGAGGCGGCGCTGAACTTCCGCGCCGGGATGGAGGCCAACGTCAAGACGTTGCTCGACGAGTTCGTGAAACTTGGCCTGGTGACCGATGTGGAAATTATCCGGGCGAAAGCCGGGACGCGGTTGAGTCATCTGCGCCGAATCTCCATGATCAAGCGCAACGGTTACTACCGTCAGCCCGGTTTCATGGAAAAGGTCAAGGCGGTGTGCGCGAAGAAGAAGTGGCAGATTCAGTTCGAGGGCAGCAAGGCCGTCGTGACGGAAGACACTGTCGAGCTGCTGCTCAGGCTGCTGAACAACGACCGCCTGGCCTCATTGCTCACCGAGGAAGTCTTCGACGTGACGGTGAAGCACAAGGTCAATGGGGCTTGAAGTCAGGCCGCGCACAGGTTGTCTGGGTGAATCGAGAACCCGTTAGAAACAGAAGGCATGGTCCAGGGGAAGCCCCCGCGGTTTATTGACGCCGCCTTGGGAACAGGAACCTGGGACCGTTCGTAGTCCCGCCTTTAGGCGGCACTGGCCGGCTGAAGCCGGGACTACATACGGGAGGTTCATGGGTAGATGCCTGGGCGAAATTGGTTGCGGGGGTGGGATTTGAACCCACGGCCTTCAGGTTATGAGCCTGACGAGCTACCAGGCTGCTCCACCCCGCGATCCCATGTCTTGTGCGGGCGCACTATAGGGTTCCGGTTCATTTGGGTGCAACACCTTTTTCCAGGTTTGTCGTCCCAGCCTGAGCCGGCGCGTGCCGCCTGAAGGCGGGACGACGAACGTCGCCTGGCAACCCAAGGGATTCTCCGGAAGGGCGCACGGTAGTTTCGCGGGCGCCTCGAGGAGGGTTCGCCCGGATTTTCGGCAGGCCGATCCGGGGTGATGCTTCTCCAACGGTTAGCTGACGGTCATTAACTGACACGGTTCCTGCCGGCGTGTGAAGTGTGGAAAGTATCGCGTGGGTAAAACACGGCCCAGCAGCAGTCCGCGACCGCCGGTGATATTTGCACCGCGGTTTCGTCCTGCACAACCTGGCCCGCTGTCCGGACCGTCGCACCAAGTTCCGGTGCGAGTCTCAGGCATGAATCCGGTCAGCTAACCGTCTTTCTCTTCTTGCTCGAAGCAATTCCTTGTTGACCGTGGCCCCGCGAACGCCTTCGATGTGCCGTTCCCAATTGCCCGGTACCCGTGCAGGGCAGCAAATCTACTATGATGGCAAACGACGCGACCGTCCAGAACAAGGGCGCCTGGATGGCACTGACCGCGGCTTTTCTGGGCTGGATGTTCGACGGGATGGAGATGGGCATTTTCCCGTTGGTGGCGCGGCCCGCTTTGCAGGAATTGCAGTCGGCGACCGGCATCTTCGATGAACAGTTTGTACAACATTGGATGGGGCGCATCACCGCCCTCTTTTTGTTTGGGGCCGCGGGGGGTGGACTGATTTTCGGCTGGTTGGGCGATCGGATCGGCCGGGTGCGCGCGATGACCTTGAGCATCCTCGCGTATTCTCTCTTCACGGGCCTGGCCTACTTTGCCCAACAACCCTGGCATCTGGGTGCGCTCCGGTTCCTGGCGGCGCTGGGCATGGGCGGTGAATGGTCGCTGGGCGTGGCGCTGGTCATGGAATGTTGGCCGGCCAGGCGGCGTCCCCTCATGGCGGGCGTGATCGGCGCCGCCGCCAATTGCGGTTACGCCCTCATTGCGATCATCGGCGCCTGCTTCTCCATCACCCGCGAGTCCTGGCGCTGGGTGATGCTCGTCGGAGCGACTCCCGCGCTTCTGACCCTGTTGATCAGTCTTTTCGTGCCGGAGTCGGAGCAGTGGAAGGCCTCGGTCAGGCAGGACCCGGCGCGCCCGGTGCGCGAGATCTTTTCGCAGGGCCTCTGCAAAACCACGCTGCTGGCCGTGGCGTTCGCTTCGGTGGCGCTGATCGTGACCTGGGGCATCGTGCAATGGATCCCGCTGTGGGCGGACCAGATGACCCATGGGCAGCAACCCAAAGTGAAGGCTTACATTCAATTGGTTTCCTCGCTCGGGGCGATCCTCGGCTGTTTGATGGCGCCGCTCATCGGTCAGAGATTCGGGCGGCGTCCGGTGTATTTTGGTCTGTGCCTTTCGTCTCTCGTGGTCTGTTCGATCTTGTTTCGCGGGTTTTCAGAATACAATGGCGCGTTCCTGGCGACGGTGGGCCTGGTCGGGATGTGCACGGCCGCATTTTATGGCTGGCTGCCTCAATATTTGCCCGAGCTTTTCCCAACGCGCGTTCGGGCGACCGGCCAAGGGTTGGCCTTTAACTTTGGTCGTGTCCTGGCTGCCCTGGGTGCCTGGCAGATGGGCGCTTTGATGGCGTTCTTCGATAAAAGTTATGCGAAGGCCGGCGCGACCATCGTCGTGGTCTATCTCCTGGGCATGGTTCTGATCTGGCTGGCGCCGGAGACGAGGAACAAGCCGCTCCCGCCGTAGGGGAATTGCGACCGGCCGTTGGTAGTCCCGCCTTTAGGCGGCACGGGCCGGCTAAAGCCGGGACTACGAACGGCAGGTTCATGGGTAGCTCCTTGTTCCATTCGGACCTGCTCGCCTGCCATGAATCGTGGCGGAGTACGCCATCCGCAATCCGTAATCCGCAATCCGCAATCAGGTGGTTCAAGGAAAGGGCCCGCGGTGAATTCGCCGTTGACTTGCCGGGGTGGGTTTCTTACCTTCCGTCTCCCTATCGCGGGGGCGTAGCTCAATTGGTTAGAGCGCTGCCCTGTCACGGCAGAGGTTACGGGTTCGAGCCCCGCCGCTCCCGCCATTGTTCGCCTTTTCCTCAAAGTAACCCAGGCCTGATGCAAGTTTTCCACGGTTCGAGTGTTGCAATTCCTACCCAAAAGTGCTTAAGTCAGCGGTGCATCTTTGTTCCCTATCGGCGCCTGGCAGGTTTTGCAGAGAGGGTTCGTCTCAGGATGACATGAGGCTCGGTCACCGTTGAGGATTCCAGTTCGCTCGTAATCCGAGTGGCTGCTCCTGCGGAATTGAACGCGTAATTCAAGGTTGAAGGCTCGCTTTCTCTCTGGCAGGAAGTCATCGCTCCTTTCCTCAACAAAATATGACGGCTCGATGCAAGGCGGACGCGGGACTGCGGACCATTGCCCTAACGCTGGCCTTGGTTTTCGCCTGGGCTGCGCCAGCCCTTCGCAGCAGGGCGGCCGAACACAAACGGACTGATGAACCCGGATTCCGGCCGGATCACGCGACGCCGTTCACCTGCCGCCCGGTTCGGCTGGACGGACAGCCTGCCAGCCTGAGCCAGGCCACGGTTGCATTCACAGCCGCGGCCGCTTCGCCCCCTTCCGCCATTGGAGTGAAGCGAATTCTTTTGTATCGAGTTGATTTCTCCGATTTCACCGGCGCCGCGATTTCGTCGAACGTGGCCGCGACGTTGCTGGGCGATCTCGACACGTATTACCGGGAGATGTCCTACGGCTTGATGAGCTTTGCGCCGGTGGAGTTCGGCTCGGTGGTGACCGAGACGTTGCGTCTGCCGCAACCGTCGACCACTTACGATAACAGTTTCACCAGGCTGATCACGGACACGCGGCAGGCGGCGGTCAATGCGGGTTATGCGCCGGCGAGCTTCGATTTTGACATCGTCTGCACGGGGGCAAAGCCAAGCGCAATTTTTGGCGGGATTAGTTATGTGGGCGGGCCAGGGATGTGGATCGCCAACAGTAATTTCAACGTCGGCGTCATCGGCCACGAGTTAGGCCACAATCTCGGCCTGCCCCACGCCAGCTTCTGGTATACCGCCGAGCAGAGCGTGATCGGGCCAGGGGTCAAGCAGGAGTACGGAGATATTTTTGATTCGATGGGTGTGCCCGGGGGCAGCACCAGCCATTTCAATACCCGTTTCAAGAATCTTCTCGGCTGGATTCCCGACAGCGACGTCCCGATGGTCACCACAAACGGCACCTACCGCATCAACGCGCACGACCATCCGGCGGCCAGCGGGCGGCGGGCTTTGCGCATCGCCCGCAACGAGTCGCTCAACTATTGGGTCGAGTTCCGCCAGTCCTTCAACAACCGTTGGGTGACCAATGGCGCCAGTCTGCGCTGGGCCGGTAACGAGGTGACGAATACGCTCCTGCTCGACACCACGGTGGGCACCCCCTTGAATACGCAGGACGCCCCCATCCTGATCGGGCGCACCTTTTCGGATAGTTGCATCGACCTGCACATTACTCCGGTGGGCAAGGGCGGCACGACGCCGGAGTCGATCGACGTGGTGGTGAACCGCGGCCCCTTCCCGGGCAATCGGGCGCCGGGGGTGGCGATCACGGCCAGCGCCACCAACGTGGCGGCGAGCAACCTGGTCACCCTGCAGGCGATCGCATCGGACGACGATGGTGATGCCCTGGCTTATTACTGGGATTTTGGCGACGGCAACTTCGGTGGCAACCAGCCGAACCTGCAATACGCCTGGGCGAGGGATGGCGAATATGTCGCGCGTTGCACGGTGACGGACATGAAGGGCGCCACCGCCAGCGCCTCGGTCATGGTTCGCGTGGGCACGGTGACAACGTTCCTGGTGTCCGGCCGGGTGATGGGACTCGCCGCTCCCTTGGAGGGAGTGTTGGTCAAGATGGGCTCGCGGTTCACCTACACGGACAGCGATGGGACTTATCGCTTGAGCCGGCTCACGGCGGGTCGCCAAACGCTCACCCCCATTCTCGAGAGATATAACGTCTTGAGTGGCGGCTTCGATAATCCCGTGACCGTCGGCCCGAGCATTGACGGTCTGGATTTTGTCGCGCTGCCGGATTCACTGAACGCCATTACGCTGGTGTCGACCGGATCGGTTTGGCGATACCTGGACACCGGCACGGCTCCGGGAGCCGATTGGACCGGGACGCTTTATGATGATGGTGCTTGGAGTTCCGGCCGCGCCAAACTGGGCTACGGCGTGGGTGATGAGACGACCCTGGTGAGTTTTGGGCCGAACAGCTTCGACCGGCACCTGACGACGTGGTTTCGTCAGCGTTTTGTGGTGGAAGACGCGACCCTGCTGAATCATCTGGCCGTCCGCCTCCGGCGCGATGATGGCGCGGTGGTGTATCTCAACGGACACGAAGTTGATCGGGAAAACCTCCCGGCGGGTGAGATCCTCGCCTCGACGACGGCGCTGGCGGACGTGAACAGCGGCGAGGAGCAAGTCTTCTTCAAGCGGCTGCTCCCGGTCGATGATCTGGTCACAGGCACCAACATCCTGGCGGTGGAAGTTCATCAGTTTCGCACCAACAGCCCGGACTTGAGCTTTGACCTGGAGTTGATCGGGATGGCCGACGATGGGCAAGCCCTTCGTCCGCGACTGGTGGTGCAGCGATCCGGCGCGGAGGCGCAGCTCTCGTGGGCGGCGGGTTACAGTACGTGGTCGCTCTATTCGGCCCGCGAGTTACAGGGCGCGGGGACCTGGCTGAAGTCTATCACGCCCGTGATCCTGTCGAACGGCTCCAACGCCGTTTCCCAGTCGCCGACCAATGCCAGTGGATACTATCAGTTGCGCCGAGCTGACTTCTGTTCGCCGTTTCAGTGACTCGATTGACTGACCGACCGTTTCCCGATCGTGAGCCAGGGGAGGGCTATTCGTCCGGAAGCAGTCCCGATTCCGGCTCGGCGCGGTAAAACTGCGCGTCCAATGGCGGCGCGTCCGGATCGACAAAGTGCAGCGCGCCATCGGTCACGACGTTCGTGCAGAGCGCGGTCCAGTGCAGCAGGTCGGCCGAGGCTTCGACGCGGAAGCAGAACCCGTTGGTCGCCGGTTGACACAGGTGGAACATCCCGTCGCGCAAGCGGACACACGACGGACGCGCCTGGTCGCGATCGAGGATGATAGCGGCGGCGTGCGCGGGGAATCCCACGGTGTAATCGGACGAAGGTTGCAAGCTCAACAATACGGTCTCGATCCCCTCGGCCAGAGAGTCTTCGATGGGCACAACCACGATTCGCCCGGTGCGTCGGCCGGCCGGAACGACGACCGACCCGGGCAAGGCCACATAGTCCGCACCGTTGGAGGCGGTGCCACCGATTTCATAATGCACCGTGAGGTCGTCATTGGTGAGGCCATGCCGGCGGACGATGAAGGTCGCGGTGTTGGTGCCCCCGAGGTTGACAGACCACGGGTTCCAAATATCGATGGCCCAGCGATTGGCGTCCCAGTCGCTCTGCCAGAAGTTGGTCCCTTCGGATGCGAACGGATCGCGCGCCACGATGTTCACCACTGTCGGCAAGTTGGTTGGCGGTGGTGGGGGCGGTGGCGGAGGACTGACCACCGTGATGTTGACTGGGGTCGAGACGCCCACTGCGCCCAGATTGTCAGTGGCCCGGGCGCTGAGCGTGTAGTGGCCAATGGCGACGTTGCTCCAGGCGAGCAGCCAGGTGCCATAGGGCGTGCGCAGCGGGCCGCTGGCCAGACCCAGGCGATGGTCGCCTTCGAAGAATTCAACCTGGGTGACTGAGCCGTCGTGGTCGAAGGCGTCGGCGCCGAGCAAAAGGTTGGTTGGACCGACGAAAATCCCGCCGTCGCGCGGCGTGACGAAGTGCACCGAGGGCAGGAGATTGGTTCCGACCTGTTCGTCGTCGGCAATGGTCACCACGGCGTTGGACGGCCGGCCCACGAGGTAAGGTGCCCAAGGCGGCTGCTGCAAGTGCAGCAGCACCGTCTCGCTCCCTTCGGCCAGATGATCCTCAATCGGCATGACGGTGATCTCGGCTGAGCTGGCTCCCGCCGGGATCACAACGTTGGTGAGCCCGAAAGCATGAAGGAACGAGTCCGAATCCGATAGCGTGAGATAATCCGCATCGATCTGCGCCGTCCCACCGATGGCGTAGAAAACCGGCAGAGCATCACCCGTGGGGCCCGTGCGGTAGACGGTGAAGGTGCCGGGGTTCGGCCCGCTCTCCGCCGCGTCGGGATCGGTGGCGACAACCGTGACGACGGGCGCTGGAGTCAGGTCATTGTCCAGGAGCTGCGCCGCGGCGTGGTCGCTCAGGCCCATGAGGTAGCAGCCGGGCGACGGGGGGAAAATCTGGATGCAGATCGGCGGTTCCAATGTCAGCTCGACGGTCTCAGTGCCTTCAACGAAGAGATCATCGATGACCCACACTCTGATGTTTGTGGAAGTCGCGCCCACTGGGATGGTCACCCTACCATGCAAAATCCCATCGCTGCTGGCCGGCGGGTCCAGCAAATAGTCCACTCCAATTGACGCCGTGCCGCCGACACCGTAAAAGACCGTCAGCGGAAAATTCGTCGGCCCGGTGCGCGTGACCGTGAAGACGGCGGGATCGGACCGTTGGACCAGGCCCAGCCACGGGGGCACCACCGGGATTTCGCTGCCGGTGTCGTCGGTAGCGTAGATGTTGACTACCGGCCGCTTGAGGCCGTTGGTGTCGACCACGAAGACACGCACCGGCTGCGAGTTGGAACTGGCCCCCTGGCTATCGGTGGCCCTGGCCGTCAGGGTGTATTCGCCCGGCGGCACGTTGGACCAGGCCAGCGCGAAGAAATTACAAAAGATCGCCGGGCACAGTGTCGGGACGAAGGTGCCGAAGCCGAGACTGTTGGTGCCTTCGAAGAATTCGACCTGGAGGTGGTCGCCGTCCTCGGCATCCTGCGCGTAGGCCGTCAGCGCGATGTCCGCGGGGGCGACGAACACGTCACCGTCCTGGGGCGCGTTTAGACGCACGAAGGGCGGGTGGTTCGTTGCGGGCGGCAGGTCATTGTCCGCGATGACCACGACGGCGTTGCTGGGCACACCGATATCGTAGCCGCAGGTCGCGCAAGCCAGCGGCGATCCCGTCAGTTGCGCCACGACCGCTTCGTCCCCCTCCGCCAGGATGTCGTCGATGGGCTTGATGATGAACGAGGCGTCCAGCGAGCCGGCGGGAATTTGCACCGATCCGACCAGTTGCTCGTAATCCACGCCGTTGGAGGCGGTGCCGCTGAGGTGAAAGAAGACGGCCAGCGGGAAATTGGTGGAACCGCTACGCTTCACCGTGAATGTGCCCGGGTCCGACCCGGTTTCGCTGGCGTGTGCGTCGGTGGCGTAGATGGTGACGGTGGGAAAGACGTCGGCATCCTGGGCGAATGCCGGCCCCAGGCCGGACAGAGGAATCAGACTCAGCGCGAGATTCCAAAGGCGGGATAAACAAGCAGGCGTTTTCATGGCACCGGTCCTCTCTATTCTTGATTGACCACGCTACATACTTCATCTCGCGTCCGTTGCGGAAACGTCCGCGAGCAGGTTTGCCCAAGACTTTTCGACTTTTCCGCGGATTACCTTTCGCATAGCACAAGTGCCGCACGCAGGCAAACGCGAACTGTTGACAGAACGAAACGATGAACTATGAAACAAAAGGCAACGATGCGCCCACCGACACCAAATGGCTCGTGAATCGATCTGACTCGTGAATCAATCGCAGGCCAAAGCCGAAGCCGCCCCATCCGGGGAAGTCTCCCAGGTGTTGGAGCATCTCTTCCGTCATGAGGCGGGCAAGATGGTTTCGACCTTGACGAGGATTTTCGGGATGGAACATCTCAACCTGGCCGAGGACGTGGTTCAGGAAGCCCTGGCCAGGGCGTTGCAGACCTGGCCGTATTACGGCATTCCCCAAAACCCTTCCGCCTGGATTCTGCAAGTCTCCCGCAACCTGGCGCTGGATGTGGTCCGGCGCGCCAAAATTTTTCGCGACAAGGAAATTGAAATCGTGCGTTTGATGGAGCAAAAGAATCCGGCTCCGGACGAAGCGGTTTTCCCGGACCAGGAACTCAAGGATGACCATTTGCGGATGATGTTCGCGTGCTGCCATCCGCTCATTGCCCGGGAAGCGCAAGTCGCCCTCGCGCTGAAAAGCCTCTGCGGTTTCAGCGTCGCGGAAATCAGCCGGGCCTTTTTGACCAGCGAGGCGGTCATCGCCAAGCGATTAACGCGCGCCAAGCAAAAGATTCGCGAAATGCGCATTTCTCTCGAGATCCCGGCGGGCGAAGAACTGGCGGGCCGCCTGGACGGGGTCTTGCAAACGCTCTACCTGCTCTTCAACGAAGGCTACAAAGCTTCCAACGGTGAAAAGCTCGTGCGGGAGGAACTCTGCCACGAGGCGATCCGGCTGGCCGCTTCGCTGGCGGCTCATGCGGCGGGCAATCGGCCCAAAGTTCATGCGCTGCTGGCGCTGATGCTGTTGAACGGCGCGCGATTGCCGGCCCGGGTGGATGCGGCCGGCAACCTTCTTCGCCTCAAGGAGCAGGACCGGACTCGCTGGGATCAACCGATGATCGCGCGCGGCATGTTTCATTTCGCGCAGTCGGCGGCGGGCGATGAACTCACCGAGTATCATCTGCAAGCCGGCATCGCCGCCTGCCACTGTGCGGCGCGGGATTACGAGAGCACGGACTGGGATCAAATTCTCTCGCTTTATGATCGCTTGATCGAAATCGATGACTCGCCGGTCGTCGCCCTCAATCGGGCGATCGTGGTGGCGAACGTGCACGGGCCGAAAGCGGGCCTGGATGCGGTGGCGGGCATTGCGCATCGGGAACAACTCAATTCTTATTACCTCCTTTACGCTGCCCTGGGCGCATTCGAGGCGAAATTGAACCATGCCCAGGCCGCCGCCGACCACTTTCGAAAATCGCTCGAGCTGGCCCAGATCAAGTCGGAGCAAAAATTTCTGGAGCAACGGCTCCGGGCCTGCCAGGAGAAACTCAATGCTTGAACCGCGCCGGCGACCGGCACGGCGCGAGGCGGTTCAACCGGCACCGACCGTCACCGCCGGGGAACTCCGTTCCGTCGGGTAATCGCGCTCGCGCCAGGCGTGGATCCCGCCCAACAACGGCCTCACGCGCGTGAGGCCTTTGCCCCGGAGTAGCAGCGCCACACGGGCGCTGGAAACTTCGTTCGGTCAGGAGCAATACACCACGATCTCCCGATCCTGGGGAATTTCCTGGTACCGATGCTCCACCTCCTCCAGGCTGATGTGGCGCGCTCCGCGAATGAGCGATGGATCCCGGGCGAGTTCGCTACTGGACCGCAAGTCGAGGATGACCAGCTCCTCCCCGGCTTCCTGTTTCTGGCGGAGCTCCTCCACCGTGATCCGCGCCATCCGCAGTTCCCGGAACAGCCGCTGCCGTTGGAGGTACTTCCAGCCGATGTAAGCCGCCGCCAGACCGGCAACCAGACCCAGCGCGCTCGTGCCAAGGCCGGCCGCAGCCGCCCCGATTTGTTCCAATTGGCCGCGAAACAGGAAACCCAAAAGGATGAGACTGCCTCCGTAACACAACGAGCCCAATCCATCGAAGAACAGAAACCGGCCGGCGCTGACCCCGGACATTCCCGCCAGCGGGGGCGCGACCGTGCTCAAGCCGGGCAGGAATTTTGCCGCGATCACGCCTCCCATCCCATATTGCGTGAACATGCCTTGCGTGCGGCGGACGCAGGCATCCGGTTCCAATGAAATGCGGCAAAGGAACCGCACCACCTGGTCGCCGCGATGCCGGCCGAGGTAAAACCAGATGGAGTCGGCAATCAAGCAGGCCAGGACGGTCAAGCCAACGGCCATCACCGGGTTGAGCTTGCCACTGGCCGAAAGAGCACCCGCCGCCAACAGCCAGGGCATGGCGGGCAGAGGCAACCCCAGTTGCTCCAGCAACACGGTCGCGAATACAACCGGACCGCCGTGGTTCACCAGGAACTGGATCGTTTCATTCATCAGTTCTCCACCTGGAGGTGGTCTCGTTTAGTCAACTTGTAGCAAACTGCTTCCTGGTCGTTGCGCACAAGCAGAAACTCGCCAGCCAGCGCGGGCGTGTTCCAGGTCTTGGCGCCGAGGGCACTAATCCGGCCGACTTCCCGATAAGCCGCCGGATTGGCCTCCACGAGCGTGACGGGGCCTGGCTCCGTCTGGACCAGCAACAGGTCACCCACCAGCAACAGTTGGCCGTGGCCGTAACGACCGTCTTTCCATTTCCGCTGGCCCGTGTCCAGCTCCAGGCAGGCGAGGATGCCATCATCCAGGCCATAGAGGAATCCGCCCCGCGCGACCATGTTGGAAAATTCGGATTTCATGTTGCGATTCTTCCAAACTTCCGTGGCCGAGAAATTGCCGTTGCTGCCCACCTTCACCTGCAATAACACGCAGCCCGCATTGAAGCTGGCGGACACGAATACGCGATCCCCTGCGAGCACGACCGGCTGGGCGCATTTGGGCCATTTGTCGTTGGCCCATGGATACTCCCAGAGGATCTGTCCGTCCTTCGGGTCGTGCGCCGTGACGCTCGCGGCGTTAACCGAGAGTATCTGCCGCCTTCCTCCGAGCGTGACCAGGGCGGGGGAGCTGAAGCTCGCTTTGTCTTTGCCCGCCCGCCAGGCGGGGGATCCGTCCGACTGACGAAAGGCCAGCACCGTGGAGCTGTTCGTCATCCCGCCTGTCACCACTACCAGGTCGTCCACCAGGAGTGGGGACGAACTTTTGCCGAAATAAGTGTTGGGCAGCCCATTCTCCCGCAACGTGTCGCGGGTCCAGATCCGCCGGCCGGTCGCGGCGGCCAGGCAGTCGAGAATGCCCGTCGCGCCGAGCACGTAAACCCGACCCCCGTCGATCGTCGGCGTGGCGCGTGGACCATCCCCGCCCATCGGTTCGCCGAATCGGACCCGGTTCGTGTGCGACCAGATGGCGCGGCCGGTGGTCAATTCGTAGCAGACCACCATTTCCTTCTCCCCACGCTGCTCCTGGGTGATCGCGCCGGCCCCGGAGATCGCAAACCCCGACCAACCTAGACCGATCGACTGTCTCCACAGTTCCTTTGGTGGATGCGAAACCCAGTCGCGCTCCAGTTGAATTCCTTCAATCACGCCGGAGCGGTCGCGCCCCAGGTATCCCGGATAATCGGCATCCGCTTGAAACTTTGTCGGCTCTTTCCAGTTGCCGGCCATTTTTAAATTGCCGACCTCGCCGCTTTTCCGCGGTGCCCAGCGCCACACGATGTTGGGCCGGCCCGTGCCGTCGATCGAGCCGTCGAAACGCAGCGATTGCCTCAGCCCGACGGCGAGAAGAATGAGCGCCCCCAGACCGATCAGGCGCACCCGCCAACGCAGTCCGCTCAGGAGGACAAACCAAAGGACAAGCAACAACACCGACGCGGCAATCGTCAGCATGCTTTGCATGCTCTTGAAGTTGCTGTCCAGGTCGCTCGAGCCACGGACGCGAGCCAGGTTGGCCGCCGCCAAAGCGACGATGACCGCGGGAATACACCAGCGCCACCAGCGTTTGCCGCCAGCCCGGGCGGTCTCTGGTGGAATCACTTTTTCAGTCGTCTTCATGAAATCGCCTTTCGTGTAATTCATTTAAGGAAGCCCTGGCCTCGTTTCCTTGGCAAACGTCATTCCGCCAGCCAGCGACGAGAGCGCCTCGGGATGGTAGTAACGCCGGATCGCTTCGTCCTTCAGCCCAACTCCCCGCAGGGCATACCATACCGCCTGTTCCGCCAGATCCCGCCGGGACACGCCGTAGTTCACGATCGGGGGGTCATGCAGTGAATTGAAGGCCAGCATCCCGGCCAGATGCTGCGAGAACCAGCAGCGCAGGTGATTTTTCACCGGCATCTCCACCACGTCGCCCGCGGCGACCGACGCCTTAAGGCAGGCTTCCATTTTCGCGATGATCTTCGCCGCGCCCCGCTCGTGACAATGCCGGGCAAATCCTCCGTCGGTCGCCAGGCTCTGCAGGATCAACTTCGGCATCGACCGGCCTGCGCCCTCCTTGCCCGCACGCCTGGCCAACGCCATGCGGCAGAAAAAATAATAAAGCAGGAAGACAAGCGACGAGGTGGAAGGCTCCAGGCTCAGGAGCCGCTCGATCGATCCGTGATCCTCCCGTTCACAGCAGGACTCCTGCACGGCCGAGTAAAGGGCCGCCTTCGTCGGGTAGTGGCGAAACAACAGCGCTTCGGAGATTCCAGCGGCTTTCGAGAGTTCCTTCGTCGTCGTCCCGTTGAAGCCTTTCTCCGTGAACACCGCGTGGGCGGACTGGAGAATGATCTCGCGCCGCTGCGGGGTCGAAAGCCTGGGTCTGGACGGGCGGCTCATCGCGGATAAGTAAGTGGTCACTTACACTCCTGTCAACTGGAATTCTTTCCCCCTCAATTCTTCACTTGTGCCCCGAGGCGGGCGCGCCTAGTTTAATCGGGTCGGCGAAGTGAATCGTCGCCGACGTGGTCGCGTTGAATATGAAAACAGGCAGCCTCTCGCTCATTCTCCTTTGCGGTCTGCAGTCCGGCCTTGGACCGGGACCGCTCGCCGCCGAACCGGCGGATGCCCAGAAGTCAGCCGTCCCCGTCTATACCGTGCCGGCCCCGGGCCGAGCCGCCCCGGCCGACGTCGAGACCAACACTTCCAAAGTGAAGCAAATGCTCAAGGCCATATCGTTGTCGCCGGGCCTGGATGAGATCCTCAAACTCCATAAGGCCGGAGTCGACGACTCCGTCCTCCTCAGCTTCATCCAGAATTCATCAGTGGCGTATCGGCCGAGTGCCCAGGAAATCCTCGAACTGCGCGAAAACGGGATCTCCACGCCGGTCATCACCGCCCTCTTGCAGCATGGAGGAGAGTTGCGGCAACGTGACGCCGAAGCGGCCGCGCAATCCCAGCCGCCCGCGCCAGCCCCTGCCGTATCCACCCCGCCAGCGGTGCCCTCGCCCACCCCGGTTCAGCCCGCGGCGTATTATGCGGCTCCGACCGTCTATCCGGTCAGCTCCCCGACCGTCGTCTACGCCCCTTACCCCGTCTACAGCTACCCCTACGGTGGCTGCTATTATCCGCGATACTACACTGGTCTGGGCTTTTATGGCGGCTTCTACCCGTCCATTTCGCTCGGTTTGCGTTTCGGTGGCGGCCATCTCAGCGGCCACTTTGGCGGATACCATGGCGGCTTCCATCACCGCTGATCCACCCGTCCCGGCCGATCGACTTGAAGGACCCACCACTGCAAGGTCGGTGGGTCTTCTGTTTTCCACCAGGCACGCGCCGGCTGATTTCAAATTGAACGGAACCATCAGTGCCTCCCAGGAAAGAGCGGTCATGCCTCTAAGGTTCTTTGGACGAACCAAAGGCGCTGCGCCCATGGCCAGCCGTTCGGGCGGCGACTTCATTTGGCCGAATGCTCCGGGCCTTGCTGCATTGAGTCAGCACGCTCTGCGGCCTCCACTTCGCCATGGTGACGGTCGTGCCGTGGCCAACTTTGGAGTCAATGCTGAACTCGTCCATCAACGCTTTCGCTCCGGGCAAGCCGGCGCCCAGGCTGCGACTGGTCGAAAAACCGAATTGCATGGCCTGCTCGACATCCGCGATGCCCGGGCCGTGGTCGCGGGCGACGATGGAGATGCCATGCTGATGGCCCCGGTGACTCGGCCCCATCACGATCTCGCCGCAAGTGGCGTGTTCCACGATATTGCGCGCCACTTCGGAAATGGCGGTGGCGATCAGGGTCAGGTCCGATCCGTCGAAACCGAGTTCCATCGCCAGCGCGCGCCCGCTTTGGCGCGCGGTCACGACATCGGCGGTGGAGCTAATCGCGACCTGCCATTGGTTCTGCATGTTTAGGGTTCTTTCGGAAAAGGCGATCCAGGTACGACAGCCCTTCCTCCAGGTCCAAAGCGGTTCCGACTCCTTCCAACTTCAAACCCAGCTGCACCATGGCCAGGGCCACTTCGGGTTGAATGCCCACAATCACCGTCTCGGCCCCCCGCAATTTGAGCATCAGGGCCATCGCGCGGAGCGTGCGCGTGGCAAACGAATCGATCACATCCAGCACCGTGACATCGATGATCGCCCCGCGGGCCCGGACCCGCCCCGCCCGCTCCACCAGATCATCACGCAACCGCACCAGGTCGGCGTCGGACAAGGCAGATTGAATGCTCGCGATCAGGTAATCGCTCTGCTTTAACACGGGTACTTGCACCATGTTTCCTCAGGACCTTCTTCCTGGAAGGAGCACTCCCGCGCGGTCGCTGACGGGGTATCCCAACCACCGCTCAGCCTCCTTAAGACCGCTTTCCAGGTCCACGACCGCGTTGACCTTGCTCAGGTCGACTCCAATCGTGACCAGGGTTTGGGCAATTTCCGACGACAAACCGGTGATGATGACGTGTGCGCCCATCAGTCCCGAGGCTACCACCATTTGGACGAGGTGATTGGCCCCCGTCGAGTCAATGGTCGGCACACCGGTGATGTCCACGACCACAACCTTGGCGCGATGGCGAGAGATGCCCCGGAGCAATTGTTCGGTCAACTGGCGGGCCCGCCTCGAGTCAATCGGGCCCATCATCGGCACAATCAGCAACCGATCACGCACCTGCCAGACCGGCGTCGACAATGCAGGGATGGCGTCATGCTCCTGGCGGATGAGGCGTTCGCCATCTCGAGAAATGCTCATCCCCACAGTCCTGCCCAGGTGGTAGGCCGCCCCTCCATGGGAGTCGAGGATGTGGTTGAGCAGTTGATAATCGTTCTGATCCATCTTGGTGGAAGGCCATTCGCATTATAGCCACTTGGCGCGGGGATGTGATGTTCTAATGACATTCTAGCATCATGCTAACCTCTCTTTGAAGCAGCGCTCCTGATTTCGCCATAGGGTAAGTACGCCAGCTTATAGTGGGTGAAAGCCCTATATTCTTGCCGCCGGAAACATTCTTTGATGAGGCGGTGTTGTCAGGGCTTAAATTTAAATGAGCAGTCAGCGTCAGCTCTCAATCCGATGACAACACCGTGCCGGCCAGAGCAGGGCACTGATGGATTGAATTCCATTCCGAGTTCTGTGGCCGGAAAACGCCGGCCGTTTCAATTGCACGGAAGCGGTCAGCGCTAGCGTCCATGCCTGTCCTCGAGCCTATGATCTAAATCGGGGGGCATCAGCGAGAAATCGCCGGTGGGCACTTTTTGCAAAGGTGCCCGCCGTCCTCCCCTCAACCCAACGACCAAGCCGTCGCCTCAGCCTGAAAACACCCCGAGCAACTTTCACGGAAAAAACCCGAGTTCTCCTGGTCGATGACCATGTCGTGGTCCGCCAGGGACTGCGCGCGCTCCTGCAAGCCGAGCCCGACCTGACCGTGGTGGGTGAGGCAGGAAGCGGCCGGCAGGCCGTGGAACTGACCAGAAAACTCCTGCCCGATGTGGTCGTCATGGACATTGCCATGCCCGGCCTCAACGGACTGGAAGCCACCCGGCAAATTCTCAAGGAAGTTCCCAGCGCCAAAGTGCTCGTGCTCTCTTGCTACAGCGATGACGAGTATGTGCAGCAGATGAGCGAGGCCGGCATCGCCGGCTATCTGCTCAAACACACCGCCGCCTCGGATCTGATCAAGGCAGTGCGCGAAGCCAGGAAAGGGAATGCGTTTTTCAGCCCGGCCATTTCCAAGCGGCTCCTCGAACACTACCGCCGCGCCTTCCAGAAAGGCAGGCCGCTCCGCCCACCCACCAACCTGCTCACGTCGCGAGAATCCGAGGTGCTCCAACTGATCGCCGAAGGCAAAGCCAACAAACAAATCGCGGCCGACCTCGGCCTGAGCATCAAGACCGTGGAAAAGCATCGCCAGCAGGTGATGAATAAGCTGAATCTCCACGATGTGGCTGGTCTGACCCGTTACGCTCTTTCCAAGGGCATCATCAAGACCAACACCGGCCTGCGCCTGTGAGGCCGGCCCGTCCCGGCGGCTCAACCAGCCGACTCCGCGCTCGACTTTCCAGGATTCTCCCGTGAAATACCTTCATGCACCGAACCCTCTGGCTGCCCGCGACGACCTTCCACACGGCAGCGTGTGAATGCCCTCTCCTCCTATGAAATCCACCGTTCTCTTCCTCGCCGCTCTCTTTGGCCTCGGCCTCGGTCAGCAGGTTCTCGCCCAGGACCAGAAAAAATCGGACGCCCTCGAAAAGCCAAAACAATCCTCTCCTGCGACCAGCCCCGACCAACCCAAACCCACCCCCGAGCAGTTGCAAGCCGCCTTTAAGGACGTCCTCACCCATGCCACCCTCAGCGGTCGTTGGTGCGCCATCAAGGACGGCCAGCTCGGTCCCGAGAAAGAAGACAAATACACCATCCAAAGCGTCACCAAGGTCGGCGGCGATGTCTGGTTGATCAACGCCCGCCTCCAGTACGGCAAAAAGGATATCGTCGCCCCCATCCCGGTTCAGGTCAAGTGGGCCGGCGACACGCCGGTCATCCTCGTCGACAAGGTCGCCATTCCCGGCGGCGGCGAGTATTCGGCCCGCGTGCTCATCTACGAAAAGAGCTACGCCGGCACCTGGAGCGGCGGCGACCACGGCGGCCTGCTCGATGGGATCATCACCCGGCAAAAAGAGTGAACCGCAGCCATTGGCGATTTACGATGTACGATTTACGAACGCAGCGCAGATCGCCGGACGCGCGAATCGCTAGAGCCGTGATCACTCCATCGGAGCCTCGTAAATCGTACATCGTAAATCGTACATCGTAAATCGCCAGGTTCATGGAGAGCCCCCCTCAGTTAATGGCCAGCGCGCGACCGATGGAGATGAGGATGCCACCCAGACCACAAAGCGCGAACATCCCGAAGGCCACCGTTTCCCAAAGTTCCGCCTGCCGCAGCCTGCCTATCTCGTCGGAGAAACGGTTCAAGGATGGGACGGCCACAGGGGGCACGGGTTGATCGCGGTTCGGAAAAGGCAGGATCGTCGCCGGCCGACCGGCCTCCGCGGGAAGCGGGATCGGGGAAAACCATCGGAGCCGATTTCCGCCCAAAACCGGCCGGAACGGTCCGGGCGCCGCGGCGGGCGCCCCGGGCGGGCTGAGGAAGTGCGAAGCTTTCATGAGCGGTCCCTTCATTTCTGCGGTTGATTCTCCCGTCGGGTTTGTAACCTTCTAACTCTCATTTGAGAGGTTAAATAACCGGATTCCTGTAACTTGTCAAATGCATTTTTGACGGTTACAGTGACGCGATGAGAGGATGGCCGGACGATGAGTGAAGTGCCTCCAGCAACGCAGAAGCGGTTCGAGTTTGTCGGCGGCGCGTTGTGTTTGGACTTTTGCAACACGGTCGGCGGAAAGCGCGGCCAGGTCGAGAGGGAGTATCTCCAGTCTTACCAGGATCTCCTGGCCTGGGGCGTCCAGGCGCGCCTCCTGCCCAAAGCCGCCGCCGCGCGGCTCGCCCAGAGCGCGGCTCGCCATCCCGCAGGGTCCAGGGCCGTCTACCAACGGGCCCTCGGATTGCGGGAGGCGATCTATCGGGTTTTCCTGGCCATCGCGCGGGGGCGAAAGCCCGCCGCGGCCGACCTGGAATGCGTGAACGCGGAACTGGCGCAGGCGCTGGGCCGTTTGCGGGTGGTGCCCGAGAGGGATCGATTCGTTTGGGAGTGGGCCGGCGACCCCGCCGCCCTGGACCGGCCGCTCGGTCCGATTGCCCGGTCGGCGGCGGAGTTGCTCACCGGGCCGGCGGGGTTCTCCCACGTCCACCAGTGCGAAGGCGAGACTTGCGGCTGGCTGTTCGTTGACTCCACGAAAAACCACAGCCGGCGCTGGTGCGACATGGGCGATTGCGGCAACCGCGCGAAGGTGCGTCGCTTTCGGCTCAAGTGGCGCCGCGCGCGGGGCAGGAAACTGGTTTCATGAAAGGCCAACGCCGGCATTGCCTGCCCGATTAAGATCGCTATCGTACGCGGGTGCCCGGCTCTTTACTAATGACCAATGACCAATGTCCAACGACCAATGACCAGCCATCGCGCGCCAGCCTCTTCGGCTGCAAGAGGCGAGCCTCGGGCATTGGGGCTTGGGCATTGTTTGGTCAATGGTCCTTGGTCATCGGTCATTGCGGCTGGGGGCAGGCGGCCGCCGCCCATTGGGCGTTTCAACCCGTTCGTCCGGTCGAACCCCCGGCGGTGCGCGATTCGGCCTGGGCCAGGACGCCGATCGATCGATTCATTCTGCATCGGCTCGAAGAGGCCGGACTCCATCCGGCTTCTCCCGCCACGCCCGAGCAGCTGATTCGTCGTGTGACGATCGGTTTGATCGGCTTGCCGCCAACCCCGGAGGAAGTGGATGTTTTCGTGAACGACCGTTCCCCGGGGGCCGTGGGGCGCCTGATCGACCGCTTGCTGGATTCGCCACATTACGGCGAACGCTGGGCGCGCCACTGGCTGGACCTCGCGCGCTACGCCGAGAGCGATGGCTTCGAACACGACGCGGTTCGCCCTTACTCCTGGCGCTACCGGGACTACGTCATTCGCGCCTTCAACGAAAACAAGCCGTTCGACCGTTTCGTTCGGGAACAAGTCGCGGGCGACGAGCTCTGGCCGGACGAACCCGCCGCCCTGGCGGCCACCGGTTTCAACTTGCTCGGCCCGGACATGGTGGATTCGGCCGACCAGATTCAGCGGCGCCTCAACACGCTCAACGACATGACCGACACCACCGCGTCCGTTTTTCTCGGCCTCACGCTGGGCTGCGCGCGGTGTCATGACCACAAGTTCGAGCCCCTCACGCAGCGGGATTATTTCTCGGTCCAGGCCTTTTTCGCGTCGGCCGATTTTCAGCGGGAACATCCGATCCCCACGCCGGCGGAGCGGGCCGCGCAGGAGACCGCGATGGCCGAATACCAGGGGCGAACCCGGGCGCAGCGTCGCGAAATCGAGGAGATCGAAGCGCCTTACCGGCAGAAGCTCTTTGACGAGAAGCTGGGCAGGTTATCGGAAGACGTTCAACTGGCCTATCGCACACCAAAGGAGCGTCGCACGATGGAACAGGAAGGGACGGTGCAGGAGACGGCCCCGCAGGTGAAGGTGACCGACGCGGAAGTCCTGCAGGCGCTCGCCCAGCCGGACCGGGCGCGGCGGGCCTCCCTCGAGGCGGAGTTGAAAAAAGTCCCCAAGCCGGCGGCCCTCCCGCTGGCCATGGTGCTCCAGAACACGAACGGCCCGGCGCCAAAAACCCACCTGCTCGTTCGCGGGGACTATAACAATCCGCGGGAAGAGGTGCAGGCGGGTGTGCCGGAGGTATTGCTGGCCGCGCCCTGGGCGCCGGCGGACCAGCCGGAGATCTCGTCGCGCCGCCGCCGCGTGCTGGCCGACTGGATCGCATCGACGAACAATCCCCTCACCGCGCGGGTCATGGTCAACCGCATCTGGCAACATCACTTCGGGCGCGGCCTTGTTCCCACCCCCAGCGATTTCGGCACCCACGGTCAACCGCCGACGCACCCGGAGTTGCTCGATTGGCTGGCCAGCGAGTTCATCCGCACCGGCTGGAACGTGAAGCGGATGCACCAGCTCATGCTGCTCTCGGCCACTTACCAGCAATCCAGCCAGGCCACGCCGGAAACCCTCGCCGGCGACCCGGAGAACAGCCTTTTTTCCCGCCAGAACCGCGTGCGGCTCGAAGGCGAAGTCATTCGCGACAGTCTTCTGGCGATCAGCGGGCGGTTGGATCGGCGGATGGGCGGGCCGAGCGTCTCGCCACCGATTCCCTTCCTCGTGCAATCCGCGAAGAATTGGACGGCCAGCGCCAACCCGACCGACTGCGATCGGCGCAGCATCTACGTCTTTGCCCGGCGTAATTTGCGGTTCCCGTTCTTCGAAGCGTTCGACGCGCCGGACAGCAATTTCAGTTGCCCGCAACGGGGCCACAGTGTGACGGCGCCGCAGTCGCTCACGCTGCTGAACTCGGAGGAAGTGATGGCCGCGGCGGCGGCCACGGCCGACCGACTGAGGTGCGCGACGGCTTCGCCGAAGCCGCAAGTCGAAGGAGCTTATCGACTGGTCCTGGGGCGCCCTCCCACCGATCCGGAAACGAGGCGCGCTGTAGATTTTCTCAAGACGGCGCCGCTGAAGGAGCTGTGCCGCGCGCTCTTCAACCTCAACGCGTTTGTTTATGCCGATTGATGTCTGGCCCAACGGCGGTGGATCGACCGCCTCCAGGACGCGGCCCAGGACGCGCCGGGAATTTCTTTGCCGCGCCGGCGGCGGGCTTGGCCTGCTGGCGCTGGCCTCGCTCCTGGAACAGGACGGCCTGCTGGCGTCCGGCGCCCCATCGCGCCAGGCATCGCGCTTGCCGAACCCACTGGCTCCAAAAGCGCCGCACTTCGCGCCGCGGGCCCGCGGCGTCATCTTCCTCTTCATGTCCGGCGGGCCGAGCCACGTGGATTTGTTCGATCCGAAGCCGGACTTGATTCGCCTGGCCGGGCAGCCCATTCCCGAATCCTTTGGCGTGTTCAAGACGCGACGGAACGTGGCGAAGAACAAATTGCTGGCGCCGCTGCGTCCGTTTCGAAAGCACGGGCAGTCGGGCATCGAGGTGTCGGAGTTGCTGCCGCACCTGGCGGGCTGCGTCGACGACCTCTGCCTGCTGCGCGGCTGTTACGGCGACAGTGTGACGCATCCGGAGTCGGTCTATCTCATGAACACCGGCTCGATTCTAATGGGCCGCGCCAGCCTGGGCGCGTGGGCCGTCTACGGCCTGGGCACGGAAAACCAAAATCTGCCGGCCTTCGTGGTGCTGCCCGACCCGGGCGGCTGGGTGAAAGGCGGCGCGCCCGCCTGGGGCAACGGCTATCTGCCGGCAGCCTACCAGGGAACACTGCTGCGCAGCGGCGCTTCGCCGATCCTGGATCTGGAGACGCCGCCGGGGATTAGCGCCGAACAGCAACGTGCGACGGTCGAATTCATCAACCGGCTCAACCGCGAGGCGTTGCCGCGTGGGGAGGAGACTTCCGAACTGGCCGCGCGCATCGCCGCCTATGAGCTGGCGTTCCGCATGCAACGCCACGCGCCCGCCGCGGTCGACATCGCGCAGGAATCGGAGGCCACGCGCCGGCTCTATGGCCTTGATGGCAAGACCACCGCCGAATTCGGCACGCGCTGTTTGCTGGCGCGGCGCCTGGTCGAGGCCGGAGTGCGCTTCGTCCAACTCTATTGCGGCGACACCAACGGCTGGGACGGCCACTCCGACATGGAGGGCAACCACGGAAAGCTCTGCGCGCAAAGCGACCTGCCCGTGGCCGGCTTGTTGAAGGATCTCAAGGCCCGCGGCCTGCTCGACTCGACGCTCGTGATTTGGGGCGGCGAGTTCGGCCGCATGCCGATGAGCGAAGGCTCGAACGGCCGCGACCACAATCCGCACGGCTTCTCCATGTGGTTGGCCGGCGGCGGAGTCAAGGGCGGGCAGGTCATCGGCGCCACCGATGCCGTGGGCCTGCGGGCGGTGGAGGAGAAGACCCATGTGCACGATCTGCATGCGACGATCCTGCACCTGCTCGGTCTCGACCATGAACGCCTCACTTTCTACCACGGCGGCCGCGAGCAACGACTAACGGACGTGGCGGGCAACGTCATCACCAAGGCGCTGGCCTGAATTCGGCTCGGGCCGTGGGCCACTGCCGTTGAATTAAGGAGCCATGAGAACCCCTTCCCCCCAATGACGTTCGTCAGAACCCAGCCGAGGGCTGAGCCAAGCGCAGCCCTGGATACCTTCGGCCCGAGAACCTGTTGACGCGTTGCCCAGGTAAATATCCGTGCTATTTGTACCACTATAGGAAGAAATCTTTCATTTCCGCGAAGATTTTCAGGGACGCGGATTTGCTTTTTTTATCCGTGTCATCCGAGTAATCCGTGGTCAGTTTCTTTTTGGTTGCGGCTCTGCCGCTCTGGGCCATCCGTGGTCGCCTCAGACTATTCGTCTCCCAGAATGAGTCCCTTCAACATCGCCATCATTGTCCCAAGCATTTGATGAGGGAGGTCGTCGAGTTTCGCCAGCAGAGGTTGACCACGGATTTCCCAGAGCGGCAGAGCCGCAACCAAAGTTCCTGAGCCACGGATGGAACACGGATTAAACACGGAAAGAGAAAGCGCTCTGATGGCTTTGGAAAAAGAGGAGATCACGGAGAAGATAAGCACGCAGCTTCACCTGAAAGGTCTCTTTTGGGAATCCGTGTTCCATCCGTGTTCCATCCGTGGCTCGCCTGAAAATCTTCGCGGAAACGAAAGATTTCTTCTCATAGTGGTACGGATAACGACACAGCGACGGGGATGAGCCGCCGGCGACGTTGCCATTGACACTGGCCAGAACGGCCCATCCCCGTTAGGCGCTCCACCGCCTGGCCGTCCACGGTTCATCCGTCAACAACCTCGCGCTCCGGTTCTGGGCGCTCGCGCGCGGCCGACCGATCCAAACAACCGCCTCTTTGCCAAGTCCTCTCTGGGTCTTTGCGCCTCTGCGTCTCTGCGTTGGAACCGAGGCCGTTAAAACGCAAAGACGCAAAGACGCAAAGGGGCAAGGCATTAAACCGGCTCGCGCTGGCCGCCGAACCAGATGTTGTCGGAATTGAGTGACTCTCGATATGGCAGTGCGCAGGAGAGAAAGTTGATTCGTTGTCATCCGAACGTTTTCACATCCGGCGCACTGAGTTCAGCAACTCGCGCCTCGAGAATTCCACCACGGCGGTGAAAGTGTCTGCCGCCCCGTAATAGACCAACAGGGTCTCCTCCCGTTCCACGATCCCGGTCGGAAACACCACATTCGGCACATACCCGTTCCGTTCGAATTCCCTTTCCGGGCCGAAAATCGGACCGCTCGCGCCGACCAGGCGCCGGGGATTTTCCAGGTCGAGCAGCAGCACCCCGGAGGAATAGTGCCCGATGCCAGCGTCGCCTTCGCGCCGGCTGTTGCCGTGATACAGCCCCAGCCAGCCTTCCCGCGTGCGCAGGGGCGGCGGGCCGGCCCCGACGCGCCCGGCGTCCCACGCGCCGGCGCCGCCGAGCAAATGTTGGTGCCCACCCCAGTGAACCAGGTCGGGCGAACTGGCCAGCCATATCTCCGGTTTCGTGAACGCGGCCGATCCCGTCGGCCGATGCAACGCGTGGTACCGGTCGCCGATCTTTTCCGGGAACAACACCACGTCCTTGTTCTCCAGACAAAAAATAATGCCGCGTCGCTGGAAGGATTTGAAATCGCGCGTTGAGGCCAGCGCCGTCGCCACGCCGTGACGCGACACGGCCACGTAAGTGATGAAAAACGTGTCGCCGAGGCGCGTGATGCGCGGGTCTTCCACCCCGAACTCCTCGTATTCGTTGGCCGGCTCCAAACGGGCGCCATCGATGGCATCGATTGAGCGACCGTCCCGACTGTGCACCACGCGGAGATGCGAAAGAAAGTTGAGCCGCACCAGCCCTGTTTCCTTGAGTTTGACCACCCGGACGTCCACCGGTTCGCTGGCCGATTCGCGCACCCAATCGATCACCACATCGTTGACTCCCATGTCCCAGCGTGGCAAGGCCACGAATCCAGGCTTTCGGGCGGTGGGCCGTTCCGCCACCCGCACGAGCAGCACGACGCCCTCCCCGGTGGCGACGGCGGCCGGATTGAATGCGCCGATGACTTCCCAATCGTTGCGGGAGGGCGGCAGATCGCCGGGCCGCAGCAAGCACGCATTAAACAAGCGTGGGATCGCGTTCATGATCGCCGGGTCAACGCACTTCCGGCCAGCCCATCAGTTGGTTGATCACGCTGTTGGCGGCGGGGTCATCCGGAAACATCACCGGCAGTTCGCTGGTGCGCGTCGTCGTCTCACCGGTCCGGCGCACCTTCGCCTTCACCGGACAACCACAGGCGCTGTAGATAAAAGTGAATTCCCGCTCCTGGCCGTCCGGCCACAAATCACGCACGGGCGCGCCCAGATCGCGCAAAGGCACGTCCAGGATGGAGGTGGCGCCGCGCGAGCCATCCAGCATGAGCGACTTTCCCAAGCCGTCATCCATCATGAGGGTGAGGCTCTTCTCGGCCGGGGGACGGCGCTGGCCCGGCTCGATCCTTGCCTTCCAGAGGACTTCGCCCGTGCGCCGGAAAATGAGCGAACCGAGGCCGGGCTTCTCCATGCTGAGGTGCATCGACATGTGCAGCTTGCCGGTGGGGGTTGGTTCGCCATAAGCATCCAGAATAGCGAAGGCGCGTCCGCGGCCGTCTTCGGGTTCATGGCGGCGCTCGACTTCCTTCAGCGCGTCTTTGATGCTTGGCACCTTGGGGCCAAAATCGAGTTCGACCGTTACCATCAGTGCTTCGGCGACTTTCGCCGACGACAACGGCGCGTCGGCGGACGCGCGGGCGGGCGCGGGAGCGTTCGATGGGATGGCGACGTTCGAAGCGGTCGAGCGGGGCGCGCGCTGGGTCGTCCACACCAGGAGGGCGGCGACCAGCCCGACACTCACGACCAAACCAGCCCATACCCGGCGGGCTCCCCGCGTGGCCTGGTTGCGCGGCGCCGCGGCTGCTCCGGAATGCTTACGCTTCTCTTGCTTGCTCATGCGATTCAGCCACCGTGGTTGACCTCGGCGGAGAGCGAACGCCAGAACAGGGGCAGGCTAACATGCGGCCCGAATCGTTGCACGAAAAGTTTGTCGTTCACCACCTGAGGCGATGAAATTCAAACCGCGCCGGGGTCAGGCCAGCGGGATCCAACTCGGCGACGTAGTAGCCACCATCCTTGAGCAATTGAATGCCCGAGAGCGAAGGACAGAGCAGTGGCTTGAAGGGAATCCAGTAACGCGCTTCGCGCAGGGCGGAAGTCAGACGTCGGGGCGTGTGGCCCAGAAACCCGACCCGCGGGATGCCCGACAATCGCTGGCTTTGGCGGAAGAGGAGGTTGGAGTGGAGATGGCCGATGATGGTCCGGTCGATTTGCGGCAGCCTGGTTCGGACGCTCTCCTCCCGCCACAGGAAGGGCAGGGCGGTCGGATCGTGGCAGAACAACAACACGCGCTGGGTCGGTCGCAACGACGCAAACGTTTCCCGGATTCTCCCGAGATGTTCCGCGCGCAATTGGCGCCAATGTTCCCGCTCTTCCGGCAATGCCTCGGGTTCATAAACGTCCAGCGCCGCCAGCGTGGAAACAATTCCCAGCAGCAGATAATTCCCGATCTCGAGCTCCCACAGCGGTTCCAGTCCCAAATGGTGATGCGCGCGCCGGTAGCTGGCCAGGCGCAAGCCGCCCTGGTCCGCGGCCATCATTTTCTTGCCGATCTCGTGATCCCCGATGGTGGCCCGGAGGTTGGGTCCAAACTGTTGCCGCAGCTTGCCCAGACATTCGCTGGCACTCGCGAAGGCCGCGTCGTCCGCCAACCCGATAGAGGCGCTGTCACACGAATAATCCCCGTTGGCCACGCAGAATTCCACTCCCGCCGTCTCCGCCAGAAAACGGTCCATCAGGTGATTGTGGGCAAACGGATCGCGCAACCAAAGCCAGCGCCGATACTGCCGGACGAACAGGCGCCGCAGCGGATTGGTGATCGGGGCGAAGAGATGCTGGCGCCGCGCGGCCTCCGCGGCGCTCGCATAGTGGAGGTCACTGACGATGGCGAGACGCAAGGGTTTCGGATTTCGGATTTCGGATTTCGGATTTCTTCTCCGGTCGTACCCGGATCAGGTTCGCGCTAGGACGCGTTCCTGTTTTCGGACATGCTGGCCGAGTTGCACGGTCAGATCATAGCGCAGCAATGGGGTGATCAGATAAATGCCGCGGAAATGCTCGAGCACGGCCTCGCACAACTGGCGAGCGATGGCCAGGCCGGTGTCGTTGCCTTCGCGGCCTTCCTTGCCCCGCATCCGGTCGCGCACGGCCTCGGGAATGTTGATGCCCGGCACTTCATGGTGCAGGAACTCGGTGTTGCGCGCACTGAGCAAAGGCATGACGCCCACCAGCACCGGCACGCCGAGGTGCCGGGTTTTCTCCCGGGTGAGTCTGGCCAGGGCCGCGTCGAAAATCGGCTGAGTCATCACAAACTGGGCGCCGGCCTTGATTTTGTCCTCCAGCTTGCGGACCTGCGAATCGACATTCCGGGCGTTGGGATTGAAGGCGCAGCCGATGATGAATTGGGTTCTGGATTTGAGATCGCGTCCATTGGCGGCCAAGCCGTCGTTGAGTTGCTTGATCGTGCGAATCAGTCCGATGGAGTTGACATCATAAACACTCGAGGCCGCCGGATGATCGCCAATCTTCGCCGGGTCCCCCGTCAGCGCCAGCACGTGATGAAGCCCGAGCGCGTGCAGACCCATCAATTCGGATTGGAGCCCGAGCAGATTCCGGTCGCGGCAGGCCAGGTGGATGATGGGTTCCAGCCCGGTCCTTTCCTTCACCAGGTAACCAGCCGCCAGATTCGACACGCGCAGGATAGCCAGCGAATTGTCCGCCAGCGTGATCAAATCCGTGCCGGAAGCTTTCAATTCGCGGGCGCCGCCGATCAGCTTGTCCAGGCTCAAACTTTTCGGCGGGTCCAATTCGGTGACGATGAGGAGGCGTTGCCGGATGATATCCAGGAGCGACGCGGGCGGGCGGGCGGCGTGAGGCGCGAGAGATGAGGCGGGCTCCAACACCGTCATCGATGTGGATTCACGCCGGACAATGACGGCGGGTTTGTCCTGGATCGGCCTTAACCCCGGCAGCACCCGGGCCATGGCGGCGATGGTTTCGGGAGTGGTGCCGCAACAGCCGCCGATGAGCCGCGCGCCCTGGGCCACCAATTTGGGCAGATAATCGGCGAAGTATTGCGGCGTGGGATGGTAAAGGTAACGGCCTTCAAAGTAGAGCGGCCGGCCGGCGTTTGGAAAAACACTGATCAGATTGCCTGGCCGAACTTCCAGTTCCTTCATCAATTTTTCGGCCGTGGTGGGACCGAAATGGCAGTTGAGCCCGGTAACATCGGCGCCGGCTTCGCGCAGCCGGGCGAAGGCCTGGTTGATGCGGAAGCCGTCCGCGGTATGGCCATCATCACCGAAACTGAGGGAGGCAATCACCGGTATTAGACCCAGGCTCCTGGCCGCCCGGACCGCCAGCACCAGGTCGCTGAGTCGCGGAAACGTTTCGAGGAACAGCCCATCGACGCCTCCGGCCAGCAAGGCTTCACAGGGCTCACGGTAAAGCTCGAGGGCGCGCTCGTCGGTCAGGGTCACCGATGGATCGGAGGTCAACGGCCCCACTGAGCCCGCGACGAAAGCATGGCTCCGGTGGGCCAGTTCCACCGCCAATTCCGCTCCGCGCCGGTTGATCGGGACCAGTTGCGCGGCGAGATCGAACTTCTCCAGCCGGAGCCGGCTGGCGCCAAAGGTGTTGCTTTCGATCAAACGGGCCCCAGCCTCGAGATATTCCCGATGCACCTGCTGAACCAGTTCCGGTTGCTGCAAATTAAACGCCTCGTAGCAGGCATGGAGCGGCTGGCCACGCTGATGGAGCAGTGTGCCGATCGCCCCGTCTCCCAGGACGAGGTTTTCCCGCAAGCAATCGAGCAAGGCGGACATAACTTGATTTGTGGCGATGCAGTTAGCGGTTGGCGGCGGACTTGGCAACGTACAAATTGGGGCTTGTGAAACCATTGACCTCCTACACCTGCAAGCTCAACGACGAGCAAGCGGCGGCGCTCGAGGCGTATTTGCAAGCGCACCAGTTTCGTCCCCGGGAAGTGGCCTACGCTCGTTTCGCCGGCGAGAAAGACAAATTGAATGTCGTCTTCTACACGAGCGGCAAGCTGGTCGTGCAGGGAAAGGGGACGCAGGAGTTCATCGAGTTCGTCCTCGAACCGGAGATATTGAAGCAGGCGCGTTTGGGTTACGAAGCGGTGCTGAACCCCGATCTGCTCCTGCCCCGGCTCGGGGTGGACGAATCAGGCAAAGGCGATTTTTTCGGGCCACTCTGTGTGGCCGGGGTTTATGTGAACGAGCGCGTCGTCCAGGCCTGGCAGGACTGCGGGATCAAAGATTCCAAGAACATCAGCAGCGACCGGAAGGTTGCGGAACTGGCCGGGATCATTCGCGAAACGCCCGGTTGTGTGACATCGGTGGTCCCGATCGGCAACGAAGCCTACAACCGGCTTTACTCGAAGATGAAAAGCGTCAACACCCTGCTGGCCTGGGGCCACGCACGTGTCATCGAAAACCTGATGGGCCAGCGTCATCGCATGAACCCGGCGCCAGTCCGTGCCATCAGTGATCAATTCGCCTCGAGCAAGGAAACGGTCGCCAAAGCCCTCATGAGCCTGGGCCGCGAAATTGACCTGGTGCAGCGCCACCAGGCCGAGGAGGATCTGGCGGTGGCGGCCGCCTCCATCCTGGCCCGCCATGAATTTGTGACGCGACTCGCGAATTTGGAAAAGCACTTTGGCCTGGAGCTGCCCAAGGGCGCCTCGGCCGCGGTGGATGCGGCGGCCAAGGAATTCCTGGCCAAGCACGGCCTGGAGAGCCTGCCCAAAGTGGCCAAGATGCATTTTCGCACCGCCCTGCGCGCGCAGGGACTGCCCGAACCGCCCAAAACCGCCTGGCGCCGGCGCTAGGGCGTGTTCATGAATTCTGTAGCCGCTCAATTGGCCACAAAAGAACACAAGGAACGCAAAGAGCTTTTTCTCTTTTGTGTTTCTTGACGTCCTCTGTGGATGTCCGGGATGACCGTGCTGATCACGTAATTGAGGAGTTCAAGAAAGCAGATGCCCTTTACTGTAGCCGTGGCGGCGACGTAAACCACTCTGCGCGCGCCCTCCGGCAAGCCGCGCAACGAGGGTGCGCCCTCGATAGAAAGCGGGTGCTTGTCACAATCAACGACCATAAGTGACCGGCCGGTGACTGGTGCAATTCCGTGTTCCGTACGGAACATGAAATTGACACCGACTTTCGGCCCGTTCGGGCAGGGCTTCCGGGGTTGCAAAAGAATGTTCCGTACGGAACATAAAACGGCTACCACCGTGCCCCCGATTTCCAAACACGCTTTGAGATTTTGACAGGGCTACGCCCGCGCAAGAGGCCGACCCTCCTGCCCCTGCGCTCTCCGCTCCCGCCCGTGCTCAATGCCTGCGAAACACCAGTCGGTGCTCCATCCGTTTGGTCTGGGCGTAGTCGAGCGGGGGCAGGTCGGTGAGAGTGGGTGACTCCGTTTCCTGCAGGATCCCTTTGGCCATGGCCTGGAGGGCGGTCCAGCGCGGCCAGTCCAGCGGCGGCGCTTTGGAGATCTGCCGCAGCAGACTGCGCCATTCGATGATGATCCGGTCGATGTCGCCGGCGCCGAGCAGTTCCGTGATCCAGGCGGCTTTGCTCAACGGATTCTTGTGAATGCTGGCCACGATCTGTTCGGCCCCACTGCCGTAACGAGGTGGAACACCGTTCTCCAGGTAGCCGGCGATGGTCTGCAGTCCGTAGAGTTGATGGCAGGCCACGGGCAGACGGCCGGCGTAACGATTTTCTTCGCCGCAGAAGCGGAAGCCGGCATCGAGGTTGGCCAGGTCATAGATCAATTCGTCGAGCGGATACGATGCGTCCTCCAGCGCCGCGGCGATGGCCAGCCCGTCCTCCTGCTGGAAGAAGCTGACAATCCGCCCGCGGCGCGTGGGCACGCCCGCGGGGTCCACCAGGCCAAGGCGCCGCCAGAGCATGGCGACGCCGGTGGCCCCGGTGAGATTGCGACAGATGGCGGTGAGATGGCAACTGGCGCAGTCCTCGGGGAACACTTCGCGTTCCACTGGCTTGTAAAGCGCGATGCCGTGAGCGTCGACCGGAACCTTCAGGGTAAGGTCGGCCAGGCTGACGAGTGCTTGGAGTTTATGGCCGATGCGCCCGAAGCGGACGACCGGGGTTTTCTGCGCCGCGAGTTTTTTTTCGACGAGCGGGGTGATCTTGTCGCGCCACAACGTGAGCGAGGCCTGGCGTCCATTCCAGTTGGTCAGCCGCCGCAGCCACTTGCTGAGCAGGACCCGATCTTCGTTGAGCAACTCGGCCACGGTGATGGCGCGGCCGTAAGTTTTGACTCCGTTCTCTTGGCTGATGACCTCGAGGGTGCCGTGGCCGACTTTTTCCAGCGCGGCGGGGTCACTGAGGGCAGGATGAGTCCTGATTTCCGGCGGTCGCTCCGGCTGCTGGGATGCCGGGCCGGGATGGCGGTTTTCGAGCTTGAGCAGGTTGAGCACCGGCTCGGGGATGGGATCCATCACCTGGATGGTCTGGAGCGACTTCTCGATGAACGGCGGTGTCCGTTCCCATTCGCCGCGGCTGTTGAGCATCTGGCGAATCCGTTTGCGGACGTGGCGGGCGCGCTCGGAGTCGGTCTTTAAACCGCAAGGGGTGTCGGGATTCTTGAGGGATTCTTCGACCCCGAGGAAGATTGGTTTGGTGCTGAAGAGCGATTGTTGGATCTTGACCGCCTCGGAGAACGGGTCGCGGCCCTGCTCGGCCGCGGCGCTCATGATGCCGAGCAACGCGCTCCAATCGACCAATCCGCTGCGGCTGAGGTGCGCGGGATATCCTTCCCGCAGCCGGACGCCGTTGTTGCTGACGAGGACGAAACCAATTTCGTCGATGCCACGGCGGCCGGCGCGACCGAACATCTGCAGGATCTCGTCGGGCCGCAGCGGCTGCTCGATGTGATCGCGCCGATAACTTTCCGCGGCCAGCGCGACGCTGCGCAAACTGAAATTGATGCCCGCGGCCAGGCCCATGGTGGCGACGACGACGCGCAGCTGGCCGGCTTTAGCCAGCGGTTCGATCACCCCCGCACGGGCCGCGTAACTCAGGCCGCTGTGATGAAAAGCGATGCGGCTTTTGAGCATCTTGGCGAGCGCCTCGCCGACGAGCAGCTTTTGCTCCTGGGTCAGGGCCAGGGGCTGAGGAGTGGGCAAAGCGCGCGTGATCTCGGCGGCGAGCGCCTCGGCGCCCTGCCGGCGCGGGGCAAAGATGAGAATGGGGCCGAGGTTTTCGGCGAGCGCCTTGGCGACGAACCGCGGCCAGTAGCCTTTAATTTCAGCGGGGACGTGGTAGTTGAGGCTGTTGGCGTGAACCTCTTCGAGCGGCACGGGGCGCTCCTCGTGGCGGACGAGCACGGCCTTGCGCCCGAGGCGGGTGAGCCATTTCACGATGTCCTGAGGGTTGGCCACGCTGCCGCTGAGGAGGAGGAGCTGGGTTTGAGGCGGGGCCAGGGCGATGGCCAACTCATAGTTCAAGCCCCGGTCAGGGTCGGCGAGCATCTGGTATTCATCGACGACCAGCAGCGCCGGGCCGTCGCCTTTGATCAGCCGGTTCTTCTGCGTTTCGAGGGTGGCGACGAGGATGGGCGCCCCAAGGTTCTCCGCCAGGTCGCCCGTGGCGATGCCCACATCCCAACCGCGGGCCCGCCATTCGGCGAGTTTGTCATTGGCCAGCGCGCGGGTCGGGACCGTGTAGATGGCCTGGCCGCGGTTTTTTCCGTGGTTGGACCAGAGTTCGAAGATCAGCGTTTTGCCCGAGCCGGTGGGGGCCTGCACCACGACATCCTTGCCCCCGCGCAAGGCGCTGACGGCTTCCTGCTGCCACAAGTCGGGGACCGTGACCTGTTGTTGAAGGGAAGAGAGTTTATCGAGTTGGTCGCCGAACGTCTGCACGCTGAGAAGATAGTCGAATATCGGAAATGGGGAATGACGAAAAGCGAAGCGAGGCGGCGGCGGCCTCTTTGCGGATTGCTCCGTTGACCGGTTCCGCCCAGTTGCGGCCGACGCAGAGTGACTTCAGTTCCTCCCCGGACTGTATTCCATCCCACGGTCTGGGGAGTAAAGGGTTACACCAATCGAATCAGGCGGGGACCGCTTTGCGGGCAATCAGGGTCAAGCGTGGCCACCACCAGACGATTTTGCCGTTTTCTTCCGCGAGGCCGAAGAGTTTGCGGGCGCTTTCCGGGGCCTGGGCAATCAGCTCGAGGACTTTGCTGCGGTTTTCCGGCGAGGTGGCGGCGGTCTCAAAATACCAGTCCAGGTCGGGTTGTTTGAACGGCGCGAGCACGGCCTGCCGCACGGCCAGGCCGTGGCGTTGGCAGAGTTGGCTCCAGGCGCGCGGACTGAGCAGGCGGTGGTGGCTTGGGTCGCGATATTTCTCCACCAGGTGCAGCCAGGCCTCGGCTTCGGGTTGGTCGTCTTCAATCGATCCGTCGATGAGCAGGAACCAGCCCTGCGGCTTCAGCACCCGCGCCGTTTCGCCCACAAAGTCCTCCGGCGAACTGAAATGATGCGGGGCCACGCGACAGGTCACGAGATCGAAGCTCGAGTCGGGATAAGGAAATTGCTCGGCGGCATGGAGACAGGTCGCGACGGCCAAACCGCGCTGGGCCGCCGCCTGGGCGGCCTGCTGCAACATGGCCGGGGCGATATCCGCCAGGGTCACTTCGTGGCCGAGGGCGGCGAAAAACAGACCGGTGTGGCCTCCGCCAGTGGCGACATCGAGCACCTTGGCTCGAGCCGGCAAAGAGATTTGTGCGGCCGCGGCCCGGACGTCCTCGATATTTTCCAGGATGTGGCCCGGGCCGTAGCGATGACTTTGTTTGGCGAACTGCTGCTGAGCGGCGCGTTGGATTTCATTGAGCTCCATGGCGGCGGCGCGGGCATGCGGTTGGGTCGTGCGGCGCATGGCTTCCACGAGTTGGAAGCCGAAAGATTCGTAGAGGCCATGCGCGTCGTCCGTCCGCAGGTGTTGGCTGACGGTTTGGAGCGCGGGATGTTCCAGGAGGGTCTGCACCATCCACCGACCCAGACCCCGGCCGCGATGATCGGGATGAATGACGACGTCGCACACCCAGGTGAAGGTCGCATGATCGGTCACGGCGCGGGCGAAGCCGGTCTGCTGTCCGTCGCGAAAGAGGCTGAAGCAGACGGAATGCTCCAGCGATTTCTCGATGATGGAACGGGGACGATCGTGAGCCCAGTAGGTGTGCTTGAGCAGGTCGCAAACCGCGTCGAGGTCGATCCGGCTTCGGTCGTCGGTCAGCACGTAGTTGTCTTTAGTCCATTGCATGGGGCGGGGGAGCGCGGCCGGTTTCACGGCCATTGCCTCGAGGCGCGTGACCTAGCCAGATGAAAAAACAGGATGGCGCCAGGCGCGGTTCCTTTCATAATCAATCCGACACAGTTTGACTGTGCCTGAGGCGACGGGCAAGCGGAACGCTTGCATGACGAAGGGATGCCGGATTTGATGTCGGACATGGAACAACCGCCGATTCTGCCGCGGCTGACTGCGGCGGAGCTGCGAGAGCTGGCTCGGGCCAAGGCGCTGCTGGAGAATCCCGGCCTGACGGCGCGCCTGGCGGGCGCGCTGGGCAGACCGATCGAGCAGGGATTCCAGTTGCTGCCCCGCGGCTGGCAGTCGATGGTCAACAAAGCTGCCCGGTCCGCGCTCCTGGCCGCGTTGAGTGCCGCGGCGACGACCCTGGCGGACCGGAGGCAGAAACGGGCTTCGGAGCAGTTCCATCGATGGCTGGTGGGGGCATCGGGTGGAATCGGCGGCGCTTTCGGCCTGGCCTCCCTGCCGGTGGAACTGCCGATCTCGACCACGATCATGCTCCGTTCCATCGCGGACATCGCGCGCAGCGAAGGCCATGATCTCGGCGCTCCGCACGTCAAACTGGCCTGCCTGGAAGTGTTCGCGTTGGGCAGCAAGTCGAGCCTGGACGACGCCGCGGAGGGCGCGTATTGGGCGGTGCGCGCGGCTCTGGCCAAGGCGGTGTCGGAAGCCGCCGCTTACCTTGCGGAGAAGAGCGTCATCGAGCAAACCGCCCCGGCCATCTTGCGGCTGGTCAGTGCGATCGCCTCGCGCTTCGGGGTGGTCGTATCCGAGCAAACGGCGGCCAAAGCGGTGCCGGTGGTGGGGGCGGCTGGCGGCGCGGTGGTCAACGTGCTGTTCATGAGTCATTTTCAGGACATGGCGCGCGGTCATTTCATCGTCAAGCGGCTGGAAGCCAGGCACGGCACCGCCGTGGTCCGCGCGGCCTACGAAAGCATCGCGATTCCCGTTTGAACGGCTCAATTTCGGACGAACGGAAAAAATGATTCGACGCGACTACATCATGCGGCTGGTGGCCGAGATGGTTCAGGTGCTGGCGCGCGTGGTTTCGCTGAGGCAGCGGCAGGAGTACGAACTGGCTTTGCGGGAAATCGATGCCGCGCTTGGCCGGATTCGTGACAGCCAGAGCGCTTCGGCCCGGGAGTGCGCGCTGGAAGATTGGATCGCCCTTTGTCGCAAGCATGGACAGGCTGCCTCCGGTCTGGAGGTGGCGGTGGCCGACTTGCTGAAGGAGCAGGGCGAGGTGTTCGCTTTGCAGGACAAGGGGCTCCAGAGCCATCAGGCGCGCGCGCTGTCGTTGGGGTTGTTTCTGGAGGCGTTGCTGGGCGAGGAGACATTCGTTTCCGCGGAGCTGCTGGGCAAAGTGGATCAATTACTGGAGGAGACCCGCGACGCCTCGTTGCCCGCGCCGGTCTTGGGCAGATTGTTCAAGTATTTCGAAGCGCGTGGTCGCTACGCCAAGGCGGAGGACACCCTTTTCGCCTGGCTGGAGGTGGAGGAGCGACCCGCCCTGGAGGAGGGTCTGGCCTTTTACCAACGGTTGTTGGCCCGGGATGACGCCGAACTGGAATGGGGCGATTTGCCCCGCGCTGAAGTCGAGGAGGGAAGCCGCGCATTTCTCGAAACCTGGCGAAAGCGCTTTCCGGATGGGTAAGCAGTTTGAGCCACCAGGAGGCTTGAAAAGCCCGGCCCTGGTTCTATGCTTGATGCTGGAATTCAACGAAAGCTTCCCATTGGGGATGGCTTTCGAGAAGCGAGACCAGGTAGTGCCTATGAAAACTCGACTATCACCGTGGGGGGTATTGCAGGTTATCCTGATTGGCGGTCCGCTCCTGGTGTGCGCGCAGGCCCAGGAAGCCACTTCTCCGAACGGCTCCGCAAAGGCCGCGGACCGGTCAGTCCAGGCGGGCCCAGGGTCCGCCGCAGCGCGAGCGATTGCTTATCCCGCCGGCGCTCCGGTGGCGAGAATCGCCGCGTTGATGACAAATGTTTCTTCGCGCACCGCGGAGATCCTCCGGATGCATGGTGCGGGCGTCGATCTGCGAGTGATCGAGGCTTACGTGGAAAACTCGCCGGCCCCGTTCAATCCAACCGCCGCTGAGATCATTTCCCTTCACGAGAAGGGCATTCCCGACAGCCTCATCACCGCCATGATCCAGCGCGGAGCAAAACTGCGGCAGCCGGGCAGCGAACCGGCCGCGCCAGCGACGGCTGCGGCCCCGAGTCAAGTTCCGGCTCCGCCTCCGGCCCAGACCATGGCCGCCGCGCCGTACGCGGACTATCCCGTCTACCCGGACATTTATCCCAACGTTTCGTACGCGGCGTATGGTGGTTACGATTATTGGTATCCAACTCCTTTCTATTTTGGCTTCGGGTATCAAACTTACCCGTATTTTTATCGGTCGTATTATCATTATCGCCCGTATTACCACTACGCGCCGTATTCCCATTATCGATCCTATTATCACCGACCGTATTATCATTATCGCCCGTCCTATCAATACCGGCCGTATTCCGGCTACCGCCCTCACTACGCGCCCGGGCGTTGGTCACCCAGTTATCCTCGATACACCCTCACGGCGGGGTTCGGTGCCGGGCGGTTCGCCCCGCGAAGTTCGACCTTCGTTCACACCGGGTTTCGTTCCGGAAGAATGGCGCCTCGCCGGTAACGGAAGGGATCGAACGGCGGGCCGTTCAGTCTACTCCGGCCATCCACTTCCGGATTGGCTTCGCCAGAACGATCAGGCCGATCCCCGCGATGACCGGGAGAAAAATCATCTGGAGATATTGCCACGGCATTTGCTCCAACGCCTCGGCTTTGATTTGTCCGGCCGCGAGGCCGGCGATCAAATTGCCCAGCGACGATGCCAGGAACCACGTGCCCATCATTTGGCCGACCAGGCGGCGCGGCGCCAGTTTGGTGACGGAGCTCAAGCCCACCGGACTGAGACAGAGTTCGCCGAGGGTATGGACGAAATAAGTAATGACCAACCAGACAGGCAAGACCTTGTGCCCCGCGGCGACGTAGCTGGACGCCACCGCCATGACCACAAATCCCAGGCCCAGGAGGAGCAGGCCCAGGCCGAATTTTGTCGGCAGCGATGGATTCAGATTTCGCTGGGCGAGCGCCACCCACAAGGCGGCCATGAGCGGCGCCAGGCTGATGATAAACACGGGCCCGAGTGACTGGAACCATCCGGCCGGGATGAGGAAGTCGAAGGATGCGAGTTGTCGGACTGTATAGCGGTCCGCGAAGAGGTTGAAGGCGGAGCCGGCTTGTTCGAAGCCGGACCAAAACAGGGCGGCGCCGAGGAACAGGATGGCGATGACGCCGACGCGCTGTTTCTCGGTCTGGTCGAGTTTGAAGAAGAGGAAAAGGTACGCGAAGTAGAGCAGGGCCACGGCGACGATGAAAGTTGTGGTGCCGCGCGCGAGGGCGACCGGATTGAAGTGAAGGCCACCGGCCAGGCCCAGGCCGACGACCAGGAAGAAAGCGGCCAGGGCACAGGCAACGCCGGCGCGCTCCATTCGATGCAACGGCGCTTCCTGGCCGGGCTTCAGTCCGGCCGGACCAAGGTGCCTCCGGGTCAGCCGGAATTGAACCAGGCCCAGCACCATGCCGACGCCCGCGGCGCCAAACCCGTAATGCCAGTTCAACTTTTCGCCAAGTGTGCTGCAAATGAGAGGGCCGATGGCCGCGCCAAGGTTGATGCCCATGTAGAAAATCGTGAAGCCCGCATCCCGGCGCGCGCCGCCTTCCGGATACAATTCGCCCACGATCGCGCTGATGTTCGGCTTCAACAGCCCGGTGCCCAGAACAACGAGAACGAGGCCGAGGTAGAACGTCTCGCCCCGCGGGATGGCCAGCACAAAATGGCCGGTGGCAATGACGATGCCCCCGTACCAGACGGATCGTTGCGCGCCGAAGAGGCGATCCGCCAGCCAACCGCCGGGCAGCGCGGCGAGGTAGACGGCGGCGGTGTAGAGACCGTAAATCGAGGTCGCCACTTCATCGGTGAGGCCCATCCCGCCGTGACGGACCTGGTCCACCATGAACAGGACGAGCAGCGCTCTCATGCCGTAGTAGCTGAAGCGCTCCCACATCTCGGTGAAGAACAGCGTGAAGAGACCGCGCGGGTGGGTTTGGCCGGCCGCTCCGCCGGGCGGAGCCTTTGCCGGCTCGAGTTCGGCTCCCATGATCAGCGAGGTTGCTTGAGGCGCAGGCGGACCAATTCCGGAAGGTATTTCACCGGCACCGAGCCTTGCTCGAGCACGGCTTCGTGAAAGCGGCCCAACTCGAATTGATCGCCGAGCTCGCGCTGGAATTGCTGCCGCAGCCGGTAATGGGCCATGCGACCCACGAAGTAGGTGCTGAGCTGGACGGAACTTTGTTTCGCGCGGATGATTTTCAGGCGCGCTTCGCCCTCGGACTGAAAGGCTCCATCGGTGAGGAATTTCAGCGCGGCCTCGTCCGTCATCTCCCCGCCATGCATTTTGTGATCGAGGATCGCATTGGCCACCGCGCGCAGGTAAAACTTGAGCTGGCTCAGCCGCAGGGCCAGGTCCAGGTCGCCATAGCCCTGGTCGAGCATGGTTTGTTCGGTATAGACCGCCCAGCCTTCGATGTACACCCCTGATTGCAGGACGCGACGAATGAGCGAGCCGGTCCGGTTGGAATACTCCAATTGCACATAATGTCCCGGATAGGCCTCATGGATTGTGAGCACTTGCAGCATGTGCCGGTTGTATTCCTCCAGGAAACTCTTGACGCGCGCCGCGCTCCAGTCGGCGGGTGGCGGGCTGATGGCGTAGAAGCTGGCCGCCTTTGGATCCAGGGGTGGAGCGGAGTCGAGGTAGGCCAGGGAATTGCCGCGCTTGAATTCCGGCATTTCGATGACCTGGCATCGGTCGGGCTCGGGCAATTTCAGGAGGTCTTGCTCCCGGATGAAGCGTTTGATGCGCGTCACGGTCGCGCGCGCGTCTTCCACCAGGTCCTCTGGTTTCCCGTGCTCTTCGCCGATGGCCGCCATCACCTTCGCGGTGGCGCTGTGACGGCCTGCCGGATCGTCCGGCGGCAATGGGGTCCGGGGGAAATACTTGCTCCAGAGCTGCCGGGCGATGAGATACAAGTCACGCTCGACCCGGCTGAATTCCCCTTGCGCATCGGCGAGCACCTGGTCCGCGGTCAGCCCGGCATCGAGCTCGAGTTCCAGCTTGCGGGCAAACTTCTTCCGGCCGAGACGCCAATCGCCGGTGGCGTGGGCGAGCAACTCTCCCTCCAGGAATTGCTGGTATTCCTTGAGCAACGCAGCGACCGGCGCGGCGGCTGACTTCAAGGCGTCGCGTTGTGGCGTTTCGCCCGCGAGCTCGAAGATCCCCTTCTCGTAAAAGGAAATCGCGCCGCGATTCTGCCGGATCGCCGTCTCCAGGATCGGCCGGGGCGGGTTGCGCAAGTTTTCCTTTGCCGCCGCGACGACCTTTGGCATTTGCCGCATGCGGGCGATGCTGTTGGCGATATTGGTTTCCGGGGGGAGCGTCGATTGCGTCAGCAGCAGGTAAACACTGTCGCTGAGGTAATCGTTGTAAGTGCGCGGATCTTGCTCGAAAGGGCGCGTGTTTTCCGCCAGCCAGATGGTCCGGATCAAATCCTGTTTGAAGATCTCGAAATCAATCTGGCTGGCCCGAGACAGCTTCGCGTAATCCACCTGCTGCGGCAATTCCTTCAGGGTCTGGCGCGCCTGCGCCAACCAGCCGTCGCGCGCTTTGCGCGAGACGTCGTCCAACAAATGATCGAAGCGATGGTCGCCCAACTGGGTCGCCACCAGCGGTTGGGCCCGGAAATGTTCCTGGAGGTAATCCTGGAAAAGCCTGGCCAGTTTGGCGTCCGCTTCCTGCGCCGCCGCGCGGGGCGATCCAATGGCCAGGGAGAGAGTCGCGAGAAGGGTTCTCGAGATGGTTTTGATCATGATCAGGCGTTGCCGTTTTTCGCAGAAAGATCGCCAAAGTGTTGCTTCACGCATTCCGGGCAATACGAGTGAGTAAACTTTGCCTCGGTGCGCGAGCCGATGTAAACCTCCAGCTGCTTCCACTCCCCCTGCTCGTCGCGGATGCGTTTGCAATAGGCGCAAATGGGCATCAGGCCCTCCAAGGTCTTGACTCGCTGCAGCAGTGCCCGCTGCTGGCGCGCCAGGCGGGACGACAACAGGGCCAGCAACAGCAGGACAAGACAGCGAACCAGTGCATTCAGCCCCGCTTCCACGATCGTCCACGCGGGGGACGCCAGAAAGAAAAAGCCGAATCGGATCAGGGACATGACGATAACCAGGCCAATGGCAAAGGATGGACCACTGGAATACCACGCTGCGAGCATGACGGGGATGACGAACAGAATGGGAAAGATCACCAAGGGGATAAACGCATAGTGAATGACCAACGCCAGGAGCGCGAGGACAATCCAATACCAACGCTGATTCCACGGTTTGCGGTCGGGTGGAAAACTGAGCGCAGAGTCCTTCATCTCACAAGTCGCTGTTTCGAGCCATTCCAAGCGTGACCGCCATTCCACCGAAAACGTCGAGGAAGCTTCATAACGCCGGGTAACAGGCCCGAATAAACGCTCGGATCAAACCCAGTTCCTCTTCGCCCGCGATAGTATGCGCCTTGACGAACTCATGCCACTCGATGCGGAATCCCGCGGCCTTGAGCACGTTGACCTGCTCGCGCACTTCGGCAAACGGAATGAGCGGATCCTGGGTTCCATGGGTGAACAGCACCCGCTGCTGCATCGCGACCGGCGAGCACTCCGCGATCAACTTTTCCGGCTCATGGACATAGCCGCTGATGCAGACCAATCCGGTGAACCGATGCGGATAGCGCAAGCCGACATCCACGGTCATCAGGCAACCTTGCGAGAAACCAAACAAAACGGTCTGCTCGATGGGATAACCCTTGGCCCTCTGCGCCTCGAGCAATTCAAAGAGGAGCCGGCGGCTGCGCGCGACTCCCGGCTCCGCGTTCCCGGTGAAGTCGTACCAGGAGTATCCTCCGTCATAGGGGTCCGGCGCGTTCACCAGCAGAAAATTCATCCCGGGCAAATCCAAGGCCGACGGCAGCCAGCGATAACCCGCCGCGCTGTCGCCCAGGCCGTGCAAGGCAACCAGCAGACGCTTCGATCCCTTCTCGGCCGCCGGAACAAAATCGCTGTCCAACATGCGCCCCGAGTAGAGCCCAACTCCGCAAACAAGGACAGAACGAATGCGGACAGTTTTGTCTTGCGCCCTGCCTTGCCCCGCCCGAAAACACACCCCGCATGTTTGCCGAAATCAGGTCCGTCCATTTCGTCGGCATCGGTGGCACGGCCATGGCCTCCGTCGCCGGCGCGATGAAAGACAAAGGCTTCGCCGTCACCGGGTCCGACCAGGGCGTCTATGCGCCCATGTCCACTTTTCTGGCCGAAAAAGAGATCGAGGTGATGAGCGGCTACGCCGAATCGAACCTGAACCACAAGCCGGACCTGATAGTTATTGGCAACGCTATCTCGCGCGGCAATCCCGAAGCCGAAGTGGTGCTCGAACGCAAGTTGCGGTTTTGTTCGCTGCCCGAGTTGCTCAAGGAATGGTTCATCCGGGGCAAACGCTCCCTGGTCGTGACCGGCACGCACGGCAAGACGACCACGACCTCCCTGTTGGCCTGGGTCTTTGCCCACAACGGGCTGAACCCAAGTTACCTCATCGGCGGCATCCCGAACAATTTCGGACAGGGCGCCCGCTTTACCGACAGCGAATGGTTCATCATCGAGGGCGACGAATATGACACGGCGTTTTTCGACAAGCGGAGCAAGTTTGTCCATTACTTGCCGGAAGTGGCCATGATCAACAACCTGGAATTCGATCACGCCGACATTTTCGCCGACCTGGGGGAAATCCAGACGTCGTTCCAGCGCTTCATCAACCTGATCCCGCGGAACGGGCAACTTTTGGGGAATGGCGACGACCCGAACCTGGCTGCCCTGCTCGCGGTGACGCATTGTCCGGTGAAACGTTTTGGCCTCGGGGATCATAACGCGGTGCGGGCCTTCAACCTCAAGCTCGGGCCGACCGCGAGCGAGTTTGAAATCCCTTCGGCGAAGTTCCACATCGACCTCGTTGGCGAACTCAACGTGCGCAATGCGCTGGCCGTCGTGGCCACGGCCAAACATTGCGGCCTCAAGAACAGCCAAATCCAGAGCGCGTTCAGCACTTTCAAAGGCATCAAACGCCGCATGGAAGTGCGCGGGATCTCCGGCGGCGTGACCGTCGTGGATGACTTCGGCCATCACCCCACCGCCATCCGCGAGACCCTCCGCGCACTGCGCCTGAAATTTCCCGCGCAAAAAATCTGGGCCGTCTTCGAGCCGCGCTCCAACACCACGCGGCGAAATGTCTTTCAGGAAGAACTGGCGAACGCCTTCCACGACGCCGATGCCGTCGTTCTCTCCCAGGTCGCGAAATTGGAGCAGCTCAGCCCCGCCGAACGGCTCAACCCGGAAAAGCTCGTGCAGGACCTTCAAGCCGCCGGCAAACCCGCCGCCTACCTCGCCGACGTGGCTGGCATCGTCGATCACATCGGCCGGATTGCGGATTGCGGATTTGCCGATTGCGGATTGCGGATTGCGGATTGCGGATTGCGGATTTGCCGATTGCGCATTGCCGATTGCCGATTGCCGATTGCCAGGCAAAACCACTGCGCCCTTGCCCGCATCTCTCGACAATCCCAGATCGACAATCGAAAATCCCAATCCGCAATCCGCAATCCGCAATCCGCAATCGGCAAATCCGCAATCCGCAATCGGCAAATCCGCAATTCAGTGGGCCTGCGCGCCCTTGGTGATCTCGGCGACAATCTGGTCGGTCATGTCTCCGCCCACCGGCCAGATCGTTTGCAGCCGGCCGGTGGCGTCGAAGATCGCCGTGCGAAAGCCGTGGTTGTAGCCGGCGCCTTCCGCGGCGATCGGCACGCCGAAGCCTCGCGCCAGTTCGCGGATTTGGTCCGGATGGCCGGTGATGAAACTCCAGTGGTTCGAGTCGTAGCGGTATTGCCGGGCGTAAGCCCGCAGCAGCAGCGGCGTGTCGAGCGGGTCGAAGGAGATCGACAGAAAGTGAAAATTCGTCGGGCCACCCGCGGCGGCGGCGAGCTTCTGGAGGGCACCTTGAAAATTCTTCGTCAGGCGCGGGCAATACTCCGGGAGCGGACAGCGGGTGAAGAAAAAAGTCAACGCGACCGCGCGGCCCGGGAAGGCGCGCAGGCTCACCGCCTGGCCAAACTCGTTGGTCAAGGCGAAGTCCGGAATATCCGTCAACCGAAAGATCGGCGGCCCGTTGCTCGGGTTCTCCGCGGGGCCGGGCCCTGGTTCCGCCGCGGGCAGGCGGCCGGTGGGCCGAACGTGATCGATCCAACTTTCGTCGGCCGTCACGACCAGGCGGAAGCTGATCGCATCGCCGGGCTTGAGGCCGGACACCTCGTTGGTGGCGCGCGCGTGGAACGGCATGCTCATCGCCGGCATGTAATTGGAGATCTCCTGGTGACGGATGACGAGGGTGCGCCCATCGGCGGCCAGTTCCTGGACGACCCCGGTGACCTCGAAGGTTCGCGCGTTGGTTTGGGCGAGCAGGCCGGGCGGGGGAGTGCCCGCGCGGTCGCGGCAGGAGACCAACCCAAGCGCCAGCGCCGCCGGCAGGAGATGGAGGAGGACGACTTTCAATCCACGAAGATCAATTCGTTCGCGAGCAGCAGCACCTGGGCATATTTCTCCCAGACGGTGAGCCGGGGCGTTTCCGGCGGCTTCTGCGGACCGCTGAAATCGATCTTGGCATTCCATTCGCCCTTGTCTTCGGGCGAAGGCCGGGCCGGTTCGGCGATCATTTTGATGGTCGGCGCCCAGTGGAAGGAATCGAACTCGACGCTCTGGCGGCAATCGGTCACGAAGTCGATGAAGTCACCCTGTTTCACCTCGACGTGATCGAGTTCGATGGCGGTCTGACCGTGTCGGGCGGTCCATTCGCCGAGCAACCCGTGTCGGCTTGAGACGATGCGGGCGCGAACGCCGTCGCCTTGGTCGCTCGGGTGATGGAGCAGGCCGCTCAGCTTCACCACGCCGGTGCGCGGGGCGCGCCAGCGGCGGATGGCCGCGTGGTTCTGGTCGTTGCCGACATGGCCACCATCGGCGTTGAGGATGACCCAACCCAGTTTCGGATCGGGCAGGTTGGTGCCGCCTTGCCACGCGTAACCGGTCCAGTGGGGCAGGGGCGTGAAATTTTCCACCCGCCGGGACGTCTCGTCGAACTTGCCAAAGCCGTAGTTCCAGGCCGGCGGCGGCGGGGGCGGCGGATCCGCCTGCCCCGCGATGAATTGCCCGGCCCACTTGAGTTCCTCCGCGTCGGGCGCGCGTTGGAAGACGATTTGGTAGAGTTGCCGGACTTTCTGTTCGTCACTCGACCGCGCCTGGACTTCGGGTCGTGCCAGCAAACTCTTGGCCTGTTGCACGACGAAGGGGCTGTTCATGAGGAAGAGAGCTTGTTGCGGCACGGTCGTGCTGAACCGTTGCGGACTGGTGGTGTCGGGGCTGGCGAAGTCAAAAGTGCGGAAAAGGCCTGGCAGGTTTTGGCGTTCGACAAAACCGTAGACCGTGCGCCGCGTGGTGAACGGTTCGGTGGTGATATCGACGGCGCGTCCGCCCGCGGTCCAGTTGATGTTCCCGGAAACCGCGAGCAAGGTGTCGCGCATGGCCTCGAAGTCGAGGCGATACCGGTTCATGCGCCAGAGCAACTGGTTGGCCGGGTCCACTTTCGCGGCTTTGGAGTTATCCTGGCTGCTTTGCTGGTAGACGCTGGAAAGCATGATGCGCCGGTGCAACTGCTTGATCGACCAACCATCGGCCCTGAAGCGCGCGGCGAGGTAATCGAGCAACTCCGGATGGGTGGGCGGGTCGGAGCGCAAGCCGAAGTCGCTCGGCGTGCGCACGAAGGGCGCGCCGAAGTGATGCAGCCAGACGCGATTGACGAAGACGCGCGCGGTGAGCGGGTTGTCCTTGCTGGCGAGGGCCTGGGCCAGCTCGAGACGGCCGCTGCCTTTCTGGAACGGCCGGCGATTCGGCCCGGCGATCACGGACAGAAATTGCCGCGGCACTTTGTCCCCGGGATTGCCCGCATTACCGCGCTTGAAGACGACCGGCTCGGTGGCCGTGGCGTTATCGAGCAAGGCCATGGCGCGCGGGGGCGCGCCGGGATGGGTGGCGTCGAGTTCGTCGAGCTTGCGTTTGAGCGCGCGCAGCTTCTGCTGGGCGGGAGTGTCGGTGAAGCGGTGCAACTCGTCGCTGTCCAGCGCCGCGATGGGCGAGCCGGGACCATAGAGAACCTGGCGCAACTTTTCGCGATTCTGGTCAGCCAGGGCGGTCGGGGCGGGGGCATTGGTCTGCGCCTCCTTCCACTCCCGGTCGACGCTTGCAAACAGTTTGTTGTAGCGTTCCGCCACTTCGGTGAGCGAGGCCGGGGGCTCATCCGCAGAGAAGACCGAGGCTACCACCGGGTTCACGGGGTTGGTCGAGTCTCCGCCGCTGGCGAGGCTGACGCACAACCCCCGCGCCCGTTGGGCGAAATTGGTCTGCGGCAAAGCGGCAAAAGCGAACCAGGGCGCGAAGATCGGGTGCGGCTTCTCGCTCCAATCCTTGAGGGCCCGCTGGTAATGCCGGGCCAGGGCCGGCTGGAGCTTGCGCTCGCGGACCAGGCCTTCCTTTTTCTCCTCGTCGGCCTGGGCGGCGTCGCGCGCCACGAGCAAATAATCGCCGACCTGGCCACGCACGGTCGTGAGCACCTCGTCCTCCTTCTGCTTCCGGAAATGTTCCAGCTCGTCCTCACGTTTTTTCCGTTCGGCCAGGTAGTCCGGATACTCCTTGGGCAGGGCGGAGCTGCCCAGCAGCGGTTTTTCGGCGGGCTCGTGGCAAGAGGCGAAGACGCCATAGAGCGAATAGTAATCCTTCGTCGGGATCGGGTCGAACTTGTGGTCGTGACAACGGGCGCAGGCGACGGTTAAGCCCATGGTGCCGCGGGTCAGCACGTCGATCCGGTCGTCGATGATATCGGGCTGGCTGTTGAGGAAACGCCGGCCGAGCGTGAGGAAACCGAGCGCGGCCAGCGGACGCCGGTCCTCGCCGAGCGGCAGCAAGTCGGCGGCGATCTGCTGAATGAGAAACTGGTCGTACGGCAGGTCCTGGTTGAACGCGCGAATCACCCAATCACGGTAGGTGTAGGAGTAGGGATAGCGCCGTTCCTCCTCGAAGACATATCCCTTGGTGTCGGCGTAGCGCGCCACGTCCAGCCAGTAGCGACCCCAGCGCTCGCCGTAGTGAGGCGAGTCGAGCAACCGCTCGACGAGGCGGCCGAACGCCCCGGGCGACGTGTCGGCTTCAAACGCGCGCACTTCGTCGGGCGTCGGGGGCAGGCCCAGCAAATCGTAGGTGGCCCGGCGAATCAGCGTCCGCTTGTCCGCCCGCGGGGAGAGGCTCAGCCCTTTTTCCTCGAGCTTCGCGAGGATGAACTGATCGACGGGACTCTGCACCAACCGGGCGTGTTTGACCGCCGGCACCGCCGGCTCCCTGACCGGTTGGAAAGCCCAATGAGGCTTTGAGATTTGAGATTTGAAATTTGAGATTCCCAGGGGCGCTCCCATCTTCACCCACGCGGTCAGGTCTTCGATTTGGAGTTCCGTCAGTTTCCGGCCTTTGGGCGGCATCTGGAGATTTTCATCGGTGTAGCGGATGGCTTTGATGAGCAGGCTGCGTTCGGGGTCGCCCGGGAGGATCGCCGGACCGGAGTCACCGCCTTTGAGCAAACCGTCGCGCGAATCGAGGAGCAGTCCGCCCTTGACCTTTTCCGCGGTCGCGCTGTGGCACTTGTAGCAATTCTCGACCAGCACGGGACGGACATGCTTCTCAAAAAACTCCACGCCGGCGTGGTCAGGCGCGGACGCTCCCGGAGAAATCTCCGGGGCGACCAGGCTGAGAAGCAGGCCGAGGACTGCCGGTTTTATAGCCAATATCGTTCGCAACATGCTCAACAAAGTGGATGATGGGCCCGAAGGCAATGCCAAAGGGTTATTCCGACAATAACGACGGGAGGAAGGACGAAGAACCAGCGCCGTTCCTTCAAAACCGAAAAGCTTATTGCGAGATCAGGCGGAAAAACTGGGCATCGGCGAATGGGTCGAAGCTCACGAGAAGAAGGTTGCGACCGGAGACGTAGGTCCTGTCACCGATCGACTCCAGCCAGTCGAACGGGGCGAAAGTGGGAGTTGCTTGCACGACGTAGGCTCCTTCCGAGGCGAGCCAGGACAACTCCACGGTGTCGATGCCACGCACAGTCTCGTGCAGGGCGGTCCGCTCGGCGATCGGGTTCGACATGGGGCTGGTGACCGCGTTGGCCGCGTTGAACAGGTTGGCGTCACTCGAATAGCTCACGGCCACGGCCACATAGGTCGTGGGCGACAAGCCAAACCCGCTCACATCGATCGAGAACTCGTTCGAGTCGAGGTCGAGGTCGCCCGGGCTGTTGTCCGTGTAGGTGCCAAGCCAGGTCATGGGATGGACCACTGGCAACGGCCAATAGTTGGTGTTTTCCAGCGCTACCGGATCCACGAGGTATAAATCGATCACCGCAAAAGGATAAGCCGCACTGGCGGCCGGAAAAGTGCCGTGCAAGACGCCATTGGTCAAATGGCGCAGGATCGGGACTGCCCCCTGGTTGACGTCCTGCAAGTATGGCGCGTAGTAAGCTGAATACTGCGCATTGTCATTGTCGGCGAAAGGAATGGCTTTGAAATTGTTTCTCCGCAGTTGATTGCGCCGCGCCACGATCGGAGCGGTCGCATTGGCCACGACAAAGCGGCTTCCGGTCGTATGGTCGATGAGGTTCCCCTCGAGCTCATCACTCACCCCGTCCCCATTGGAGCCGACCCGAACGCTGGCCGTTCCCCCGAGCTCCGCAAAATCTGGCGCCGCGTTGGTTGAGAGCGGCGCGGTCGAGATGCCGTCGACGCCGACGCCGAAGTAATTGCCCGCGATCACCACATCGGGCGCGCTGCTGTAGAATTCGATCTCGTGATCATAGGCGGCATGGCCGAAGATATTCCGCTCATCCGAATCGCTCACCCCGTCGCCGTTGGTGCCGATGATGGTGCCATCGGTCACGCGCCCGTTTTCGAAATTCTCGACGCTGGAATCGCCTGCCTCTCGGCCCGTGTCGAGCAACTGTTGGCGGATGGCGTCCACATCGACAAAGGTCTTACCGTCGGGGAACACATTGATGTAATTGCCTGAGATCCGCGCCCGCGGCAGTTCCAGCGCCAGGGGAATATGGCAACCGAGGATCACGTTGAACTCCGAGCGGTCGTCGACGCCGTCACCGTCGGTGCCCACGATCAGTCCTTCGGAATAAACGTCGCCACCGGTGCGATAGCGGAAGGCGGCGACCGCGGCCGAAGCGGGCTTGATATCCGCCTGGGTCGAACCGCCGGGAGCCAGCCCGAACCAGCAGCCCTGCACGCGCGCATTGGTGGCCTGGTTGACCAGGGCCACGCAGTAAATGGCCGGATCGGTCGAGTCATCCACCGGCGCGTGCCGCGCGATGAAGCTCAGCCCCTTGACGGTGAAGTTGTCGGCGCCGAACACCGCCAGGATTCCGTTCTCGGTATCGCCATAGCCGCTGTGGAGAATCCGCGTCGAACGCCGCGAGTTCAACGTCGGGTCCTGCGGATCGGTCGGCCCGGAGTCGGTGCCGGTGGAATCGAGCACAATTTTGATCTGAGCATTGTTGCCGCCAAGAATCGGGTTGGTGTTGGGGGCAGAACCAGGCTGGCTGTAACCGTCGATCGTCAGGTTGTTCGCCGTGATCAGCGGATAACCCCCCAACGGTGTCTGGAGGAAGTGCGGCCCGGCGCCGGGAATGCGGAACCCAATGGTGTCTCCGTCCGACGCCGTTTGCAGCGCCTCGAGCAGGCTGGTATCCGCATCGCCTGGACCGGATCCGTTGTCGGTCGTGGTCACAGTGATGACCGCGGCTGGTGTCTGTTGACTGACGGTGCCCGCCAGAACGATGGCGAGAAATAGTGCGCTGGACTTCATAGGATGTTCGGGTAGGGGTTAGAACCTCCTTTTCATAGCAAGGTCTCAGTCGATAATCAATGCATTTCCCGTTGGTAACCCTGCTCTGGGGTGCATCTCGGTGGGGAGCGGAGTCCAAGTCTTTAGCTGCGGAGCAGCGCCAGAAAGTAGCCCACGGCGTCAGCGTGGGGGTCGGCGTTGAAAGGCAAGAGCCGCGGAGCGGCGAAAGAATTGCTACGAACCATCATCGGCGGATTGCCGCTGGGGAGTTGATCCGGCTACATTGCGACCAGCGATGATTTCGGCGCAACAGCAGGCCGCCCTGGCGACGGCCCAGGGCGAGGTCGCTTTTGACAATCTGACCCGCCAACTCTACGCCACCGATGCGTCGATTTATCAGGTCGAACCATGGGGGGTGGCTTTCCCGCGGAACGCCGCGCAAGTCAGTTCGCTGATCCGCGCCGCGAGCGAAGCCGGCGTCTCGCTCGTGCCGCGCGGCGCCGGTACCGGCCTGGTCGGCGGGGCGATCGGTGACGGGCTGGTCGTCGAATTCGCGCGATACCACCGCGACATCACCCGGCTGGATCCAGAGCGTCGCACCGTGCACGTGGGGGCGGGCGTGGTCCTCGATCAGCTCAACGCGTTTCTCAAACCGCACGGCTTCCGCTTCGGCCCGGACGTGGCCACCAGTTCGCGCGCGACCCTCGGCGGCATGATCGCCAACAACTCCTCCGGGTCGCACACGCCCGTCTATGGCACCACGGCCGACCATGTGAACGCGCTGGAAATCGTCCTGGCCGACGGCATGGTGGAAACCATCGGCCTGAACCATGGCCGATCGGATCGGCGCTGGCAGCGGGTGCTGGAACTGGTCCAGCAGCACGCCGCGCTCATCGCCCAACGGATGCCGCCGGACTTGCTCAAGCGGTGGCCGGGTTATGGGCTCGACCGTTTGCTCCGCCAGCCGGACAATTTCAGTCACGTCCTCGCGGGGAGCGAAGGCACCCTGGCCGCCATCGTCTCCGCCGAATTGAGAATCGTTCCGCTGCCGCGCGAGAAAGGGGTGGGCCTGATCTTCTTCGATTCGGTGGCCGAAGCGATGCAGGCCACGGTGGAACTGCTCGACCTCGCCCCGGCGGCCATCGAGCACATCGATCGCGTGCTCTGCGATCAGACCAAGGGCCAGCTCGCTTTCCAAGCCGCGCGCGATTTGCTCGAACTCGATGCCAAACCGTGTGAATCCATTCTCATCGTCGAGTTCTTCGAGGAATCCGTGGCCGAGCGCCTCGCCGCGCTGGAGAAAAAGCGGCTCGGACTGCGCACAACCATCCTGCGGAACCACGCGGAAGCGGACCTTGTTTGGGCGCTGCGCAAGGCCGGGGTGGCCCTGCTCACCGGTTGCCGGGGGGACGCCAAGCCGGTCACGGGCATCGAGGACACGGCCGTGCGGCCGTCGCAGTTGCCCGCTTACGTTGCGGCCCTGCGCTCGCTCCTGGAACCGTTGGGATTAAGGGCCTGCTTTTACGGGCACGCGGCTTCCGGCCTCTTGCACGTGCGGCCCGTGCTCGACCTGCACCGTGCCGAAGATCTGAAAAAATTTCGGCAATTGATGAACGAAGTGTCGGCGGTGGTCGGGCAGTTCAAAGGGTCGTTGGCGGCGGAGCACGGCGTGGGGCTGGCCCGCACCGAGTTCATGCCCGAACAACTCGGCGACGAACTGTTGGGTGTCATGCGCGAAGTCAAAGCGGTGCTGGATCCCCTCAACCGCTTCAATCCCGGAAAACTCGTCGGAGATGGCCGGTTCCGGTGCGACCAGTCATTGCGCCTGGAGCGGGGCCGCGCTTTGCCGCTGCCCTTCGAGCCGATCCTGGCCTTCGCCGCGAAGGACGGCTCGTTCGTCCGCAACCTGGAACAATGCAATGGCTGCGGGGGATGTCGCAAAGAGACACCCACGATGTGTCCGACATTTCTGGCGACAGGCGAGGAAGTCATGTCCACGCGCGGCCGGGCGAATGTGATCCGCGCGGTGCTGGAGCGGCGCGGTGCGCCGGGGGCGGACCCTTTGCGTTCGGCGGAACTGGAGGCGGCGTTGAGCAATTGCCTTTCCTGCAAAGCCTGCACCACGGAGTGCCCGTCGAACGTGAACCTGGCGTTGCTCAAGGCCGAGCTGCTGCACGGGCGGCATCAGCGCGACGGCCTGCCTCTGCGGGAGCGGCTCTTGAGTTCGTTGGACGGGCTGGGCCGGCTGGGTTGCCTGGCCCCGGGCCTGGCCAATGCCGCGTTGCAATGGTCGTGGTTGCGCCGGGCATTGTCCCGGCACCTGGGGCTGACCGCCCGACGGCCCCTGCCGCCCTACGCGGCGACACGATTCGACCGCTGGTTCGCGCGTCGTGCCGTGTCCGGCCAACGCCCTCGCGGCCGGCTGCTCCTGTGGGACGACACGTTCGTGCGTTACCATGAGCCGCATATCGGGCAGGCGGCGGTGGCGGTCCTGGAAGCGGCCGGGTTTGAAGTGGCACTGCTGCGCGGACGCCACTGCTGTGGCCGGCCGGCGTTCAGTCAGGGGAACCTGGACGAGGCATCGCGCGCGGGCCGACATAACCTCGCCTTGCTGGCCTCGGCCGATCGCCGCGCGCCCATCCTGTTCCTTGAGCCTTCCTGCTACTCGATGTTCGCCGAAGACTACCGTGAGTTGCGTCTCCCGGAGGCCGACAGCGTGGCTCGGCGTTGCTTCCTGTTTGAAACGTTCGTGGACGATCTCCTGCAGCGGGAACCGGCCGCGCTCCGGTTTCACCGGCGTTCCGGCCACGTGGTCGTCCACGCCCATTGCCACGCCAAATCCCTGCTCAATACCACCTTCATGGCGCGGCTGGCCCAGCGCGTGCCCGGTCTCTCGGCCGCGATGTTGGACACTGGCTGTTGCGGCATGGCTGGGGCGTTCGGCGCGCTGGAGTCGAAGTACGATCTCTCCCGCAAAATCGCCGAACCGCTCGTCGCCATGATTCAACAGCAAGCCGAGGGAACCATTGTCGTGGCCTCGGGCACGAGTTGCCGGCATCAGATTGAACACTTGACTCCTGCGCGACCCAGGCACATGGCGGAATTGTTGGCGGAAGGGCTGGGCCCGAACTTTGGCGCGCGGACGGTCCCCGTCCGCAGCACGTGACCAGCACAGGCAGCGTGGAACAATGCGGGATCTCGGCTCCGGGCGATGCGCTGCGGGCCGGGGCGGCCCGCGGACGGTCCCCGTCCGCAGCACGTGACCAGCACAGGCAGCGTGGAACAATCCGGGATCTCGGCTCCGGGCGATGCGCTGCGGGCCGGGACGGCCCGCGGTCCGGCCGGCTAAAGCCGGGACTACGAACGAGCGGCACTACGAACCTGATTTCGGTGCCGCGCGCAATTTGAGGAAGTTCTTCATGATCGTCCGCCCGCTCTCCGTGAGAATGCTCTCGGGGTGGAACTGCACGCCCCAAATCGGGTACTCCTTGTGCCGAAGGCCCATCACTTCGCCCTCCTCGGTTTCGGCGGTGACTTCCAGGAAGTCCGGCAGGGTATCACGCTGAATCACCAGCGAGTGATAGCGCGTGGCCGAAAATGGATTTGGCATTCCTTCGAAGAGATCCCGTCCGTTGTGCTTAATCAGGGAGGTCTTGCCATGCATCATCCGGTAGTTGACCACCACGCTCGCGCCGAAGACGTGGCCGATGCACTGGTGACCCAGACAAACGCCGAAGAGCGGAACCTTCGGGCCGAACTCGCGGATGATGTCGTTCGACAACCCCGATTCGCGCGGGGAACAGGGGCCGGGCGAAACGAGGATGCGCTCGGGATTCATCGCGCGGATCTGGTCGAGAGTGATCTGGTCGTTGCGATGCACTTGCAAGTCCACCTGCAACTCGCCCAGGTACTGGACCAGGTTGTAAGTGAACGAATCATAGTTGTCGATCACGAGCACCATCAGGCGCGCAAACTACTCGATTGCCTCCCGCGGGGAAAGGGGGAAATCCCGTTCGTAGTCCCGTTCGTAGTGCCGCCTTCAGGCGGCTCGCGACGCCGCCTTCGGATCTAATGCCCAATGCCCAATGCCCAGGCAGCGCGCGCCAGCCCTATCGGCTGCGTGCGTCGAGCCTTGGCCATCGGAGTTTGGTCATTCATTGGTCATTGGTCATAGGCCATTGGTCATTCGGCTCAGAACACATACCGCGAAACGGCGGAACTACCGACCGCCCCTCGCATTTTAAACTCGAATCCCAACCGTCAGAACGGGAACATCCGCGCATGCCAAAAACGGCTTTAATGGAAATCGTGCGTTACTGCGATCGGATCCTGCGCACGGACAAAATCAACGACTATGAGGGCGCGGTGAACGGCTTGCAGGTGGAGAATCACGGCACCGTGACGCGGGTCGCCGCTGCGGTGGACGCCACCCTCTCGACGATCAAGCTGGCGATCGCGTCGCGCGCCGACTTATTGGTCGTGCATCATGGCTTGTTCTGGAACGCGCGGCACCCATGGACGAGCAAGACCTACGAGATGCTGCGGCTGCTCATCGGGAGCGACCTGGCGGTTTACAGCTCGCATCTTCCGCTCGACCTGCACCCCAAACTGGGCAACAACCCGCAGCTCTGCGCCGCGCTGGGTCTGCGCCATTCCCAACCGTTCTTCCTGGAAAAGGACCAACACCTCGGCGTGGAAGTGCGCACGCGGCTCCCCCTGGAAGAGCTCAAGCAGCGACTCAAAGCGGCCCTGGGTGCCGAGCCGATGGTCATTCCAGGCGGGCCTTCGATCTGCCAGCGCATCGGAATGGTCACGGGCGGGGCGGGCAGCCAATTGCAGCGCGCCGCGGCTGAGGGGGTCGATACGTTCATCACGGGCGAAGGACCGCATTGGACCTACGCCGTGGCCGAGGAACTCGGTTTGAACCTGCTTTACGGCGGCCATTATGCGACCGAGACGTTCGGCGTGAAAGCGCTGGCGCAGGAACTGTCCGAGAAATTCGACCTGCCGTGGTCGTTTGTGGATTATCCCACGGGGTTGTAGAGGGGGCTGGGGGGTTACAGATAATTGAGTTAAATGGGTTAAATGGGTTAAATGGGTTAAATGGGTTAAATAGGATAAATGGTTAAATAGGTTAAATGGTTAAATAGTTACAGCCATTGAGTGCTCTCAGAGAGAGGGTCCATGACGTAGGAAGCGAACCTGCCCCTGGGGATTGCCGATTTAACCCATTTAACCCATTTAACTCATTTAACCTCTTTAACCTCTTTAACCATTTAACCTTTTTGACCATTTAACCTATTTAACCCTCTCTTCGTCCCCGCGCTCTGCCACCACGAACGCATTAAACATGCAATAGCGCCAAGGACCGAGGTTCAGGAGAAAATCGATGGGCCAGGCCACATGGCGGTCGCAACAAGAAACGCTCTCCACCACGCACCCGGCGCGTTGGAGAAAGAACGCCATCTCGAGTGCGTTCGTGGCGATGATGGCGTCGTCGTCCGGCGTGAATGGTTCCTTCACGATGGGCGCCATCCGGTCGAAGCGCACCGCCTCGGGATCCTTTCGCATCTGGCGCCGCTTTTCCTGCAGTCGCTTCCAATTGCGCCATTTGTTGGCCAGGCCGCGCATCCGCGGATGATAATCCCGAAAGCCGAGCACGCGGAAAAAATTGGGACTGGAAAGAACGATGCGTCCCCCCACTTCGGTGACCCGCACCAGTTCGCCGATGAAGGCCTCCGGTTCGTCCACGTGCTCGAGAACGTTCAGCGCGCCGGTGCTGGCGAAATGGCGATCCGGGAAAGGCAGCTTCCTGCCATCATACAACTGGCAGCGCTCGGAGAATTTCCGGGCGCGTTCAATGTTGGGGACGGAGACATCGACGCCGTAGGCTGCAAAGCCCGCTTCCTGCAACCGCGCCACCACCTGTCCGACGCCGCAGCCGACGTCCAGCGCGCGCGCGCCGGCCCGGCGCGGTTTCAGGCAACCGGCGTATTTGGCATAGAACCCGGCATCCCAATTCGCGAGAAACTCCGCGTAAGCCTCGTTCTGCCGGTAATAGGTTTCCTGGTGGCTCATCGATGGTCGGAGAACAGCGGCGCGTTCATCACGTCGCGGTAACTATTCAGCGGTGAATGAGGTCCGCCCCGGCCCTCCCCCGGGAGAGTTGGCTGGAATGCCGCGCGGGAATGAATCACGGATCCTTGAGCACTCCCGCGCTTGAGGAAAACCTCCCTCTCCCCGGGGGAGAGGGCCGGGGTGAGGGCGAGCCAGCCTTTGTGTTGAATAGTCACACGTCGCGCGCTGCGGGCTGCTTCGCTTGTCCGCCGGCGTTTTCAGGGGGCAGATCCTCGGGTTGACGCACGAAAAAGAGGAGAGCGCACAACAGCACACCGACACCCATCGCCGCGAGGCTGATCTTCAATCCTTTCAACGAAGGCTCGAAATGAAACACCACGGTGTGCTGGCCGGTCGGCAACTGGACGCCGCGCATGATGAAGTTGCACCGCAGCAGCCTCGCGGCCTGGCCATCCACCGTCACGCGCCAGTCGGGGTCGAAGCGGTCATTGAGCAAGAGCACGCTGGACGTGGCGGCGTTGGCGCGCAGTGCAATGCGCTGGGGCGAATACCTGGCGAACTCCACGGTCCCGGCAGCCGCATTCGTCGCCTGCGCCACAGGCGCCCCGATCGCCTCCGACACCACCACGGTGGCCGCCGGGTCGAAGGCCGGATCGGTCAGGGTCTTCAACGCCTCGTCCCCGTTCGTCTGCACCTGCCATTGCGCGTAGAGCTTCGCCCGCGGCAACGCGGCGGTGTATTCGAACAGCGCCAGCGGGCCGTTTTCGACCTGCACCGCCGTGAGATCCTCGAGCTTCGACGGAGTCTCGCCCGGCTTGGGCGCGAGTTCGAACGTCGCGCGGACGCGGAATCGGTTGCGGCCTTTGTCCGCTTGAGTGTTGAGCGCGTCCAGGAACGCGGTCATGCCGAGGACGTAGCGGGTGTTCGTCAGTTCCCAATAGCGGCCGATTTCGTGCATCGCCTGCATGTAAGCCTGCTTGTCGGCCGGCGGGCGCGGGTCTTGCGCCACGTCGATGGATTGGATGTTGTAGTACTGGAAATGATGCTGCACCCATTCGATGCCATAGAGCTGCGGGAAGTAGGCGGTCAGGCGCCCGCCCGCCGCGGCCGCCCTCGGATCGAACAAAAATGGCGGCGCCACCACGCGCGCCTCGTAGGGTTTCTCGCGTAGAATATCGAGGATGGGATTGGTCGCATACTTGTGCCGGTAGTCCCAATACACAATCCACGGTGTGTTCGCCCGCGCCAGGTCCACGGTGAGGATCAGACCCAGCAACACGGCGGCCCAGCGCGCCCGTCCGCCGGCGAAAACACCGCCCATCACGAGCAGGAGCGCGCCGGCCGACAGGAAGAGGAAGCCGACAAATTTTCCGACTTCACCCACGCTGAACTGCGCGATCCGGGTGGCCATACCTGCGTCCGGGAACCCGGCGGCCATGAGTTGCTTCACCAGGCCGCCGCGCTCTGAAGCGTAAGTGAGAAACGCCAGGCAACTGAGCCCCAGGACGGCGATCATGCCGGCGGTCCATCGCTTCTCAAAAGGCTGCGCCTTGCTCCACCATGCCGCGAGTCGGGCCGACACCGAACCCTTCGGCGCGGTGCTCTCGAGATATTTTCGGCTCAACCCGAGCAGCCCGTAGCCAAACAAGATCATCAACGCCATGTGCCCCGCGTGCATGAATTTCATCGGATTCCGGATGCTGGAGAAGTAGGGCAACTGGTAAACGACCTGGTAAAAGGGCGCGAAACGACCCCACGACAAGAGCAACGCCACCAGGAACGACGCCCCCCAAAACCAGATCAGCCGCCGCTCCGGCGTCGTGAAGACGCCGCCGGTTCCATAAAGCGACGCCGCCAGGCTCCACAGGGCCACCAGCACCACGAGCACGCCCGCATACTCGCCCGCCCCGGAGAAGCGGGAGCCGGGTTGCGGGCTGCCGGGCGCCTCGCCCACTCGACCCCGGTAATTCGCGCCGTCCGGCGAGTCCATGCGATAGCCGTAAAGCCCCGGAATGAGCACCCGCATGGTCTCGTCCGGCGGCAGGCTCCATTGCGTGGCGAAGGCCCACTTCTGCGCCTTCCTTTCCGGGTCGGCCTGCGCACTGACCGCGCCTGCCGCCGCGAGGTTGAAAAGACTGATCAACACCTGCATCGCGATAAACACTGCGAAACCGGCGACCAGCACCAGCCGTAGACTGCGCTTCACACCTTGCGCGGGCGAGCCGCCTTGAACGAACGACTGGACCACCACAAACGCCGCCACGAACAAACTGAAGATCACCCCGTTGTCCGAGCCTTCCACGACCCCCATCCCCACGGCCAATCCGGCCAGGGCGGCATTGAGCCAGGGATGGCCGACCCGCCGGGCCTGGAGCAAGGCCAGGGCGAGAAAGACGGCGGCCAGCGTGATCGCGCGCGTCCCCAGTCCCCAGCAGGTGTTCGAAAAGAAGTTCGAATTCAGCGCTGCGGCCAGGGCGGCCACTGTGCAAAGCCCCGTGCTCAACCCAAGCGTGCGAAAGAAAGTCCAGGCGCAAATGCCCAAAAGGAGCAACGAGATCGGCGGATAGAACTTCGCGTACCCCATCGGGTCAAGCAGCCAGAGCAGCGCATAGGTCACGCCGGCTGTCGCGTGTGTCCCGTTGAGGCCCAGCCAATGCAAATCCACCCAGTAACCTTTGAACGCCGCCGGCAGCGAGAGCGCTTGCGACTTCACCACGCCCAGTGGGCCGTCGTTGGAAAAAACCACCTCGTTCTCCTGGAAGCTCTTCGCAAAGAGAAGACCAAGCACGAGGACCAACACGAGAATGGAAAATGCGACCGCCTTCCACCCTGGCGTCGTTCGTGGCGTCTGGACATTATTCATAATTGATTAGTCGCCTGCGCCTCGCCGGGAGTTACCGGGCGAGGCCAAGGCGCCCGGTCAATTATGACCAACTGTAAACCCACCGCCAGCGCCGAATTTTAGAACGGACGAAAACCGGGTGAGACGGCCAGGCTCCATGCAATGAGAAGAACGGCAGAGGCAAGCGCAATGTTTGCGCACGGGTAAGCCGACGCGCCAATGTCGCCCGCGGGTTGACCCGCGGGAGGCTCCGGGGTAAATGAGTATTCTTACTGAACCGCCTGCCGGTTGAGTACCGGCCTTAGTGGAGATTCTCGCCACCGTGTAAAAGGATACACGTGCTTCTGTGAGGAAGCTGGCGGTGGCAAGCGGTTGCGCGCCACCACGCGGTCGGAGACATCGGCGCCGCGGGTTAAGGGCCTGCGGAACCGCACTTGCCAGCGGCACCCTGGTTAAAGATGTGCGTAATCTCGCCAGCGCCTAGAGCCCGACTGTAGAGGCTGATTTCGTCTTCAGCGCCGAAAAAGCGGATCCCGCTGAACGGTCCCGAGGGGCGCAACCCAAAGGCGAGCGGAAAACTGGTCTGCGGAGTAAAGGATCCAAGGTTGGCTTGGGCCGCGGCCGCGCCATTGTGGTAGAGGACTGCTTGGCCTGTGACTTTGTTGTAGGTAATCCCGATGTGTTGCCACTGGTTAATCTGCAGCAGTCCAGCGGACGTCCGAATTTGATGGGAGTTTCCCGAAGTGTCCACCAGGTTGGCAAAAAGATCCTGGATTCCGTCCCCCGGCGCAGCCGTATCCACAGACACCCAGAGGTGTGCCCCGATATTTCCCTGGTTGTCGTTCCATTCGAGCACAGGTCGCAACTGGGAAAGATCGGCCGGATTGATCCAGCCCTCGATGGTCAGTCCACGCGCCGCGCCGATGTCCAACGCGGCCGAGGCGGCGGCAGCGGCGGAATCGTCAACACCGTCAAAGCGGAGCGCTTGGGAAACCTCTCCTGGGACGAAAACGGGGCTCCCGAGGAGGCTAAGCGGACTGCCACTGATGGCGTCCAAGGCGTTTCCGTCAAAGGGCCACCAGGCAGCGATTCCAGGAGGCGTACAATGTGGAGGCATGGTCGGTGGCGGGACACTGGTACCGCACTTTCCGGCGGCGCCCTGGGTGAAGATACTTTGGATTTCCGACGCGCTGAGTGCCCGGTCGTAGAGACTGATTTCGTCCTGAGCCCCGGAGAAACGGATCCCGCTAAAGAAGCCGGAAGGGCGCAGTCCAAAGTAGAGCGGGAAGCTTGTCTGTGGAGTAAACGAGCCAACGCTGGATTGTCCAGCGGCAACACCGTTGTAGTAAAGCACTGCCTGGCCTGTGGCGTTGTCGTACGTTAGCGCGATGTGCTGCCAGGTATTGACGTTGAGCAGGTCTGCGGCGGTCCGCACTTGATGCGAATTTCCCGACGTGTCCACCAGGTTGGCAAATAGATCCCCAATGCCGTCACCCGCAGCGGCCGTGTCTACGGACATCCACAGATGCGCCCCGATATTCCCGAGGTTGTCGTTCCATTCGAGCAACGGTTGTAGTTGTGACGGATCGGTCGGGTTGATCCAGCCTTCGAGCGTCAGTCCGACCCCAGTACCGACGTTGAGCGACGCCGAGGGCGCGGCAAATGCAGCATCGTCTGAGCCGTCAAAACTGAGCGCTTGCCCAACCTCGCCTAGAACGAAAGCCGGGTTCCCGACAAGCGTCAACGAGTTGCCATTGATGATATCCAAGCCGTTTCCCTCAAACGGCCACCACGCCACAATTCCAGCGGGGGCGCAGTTTGTCGGTGCTGGAGGTGAAGCGCTCTGACTCCAAGCTACGTTGGCCGTGATCCAGGGGCCCAGGTGGATGACGAGAGTAGTTAGGAAGGAGTTCCGAAAAGTCAGGTTTATCATAGTGCTTAGGTGTTTCTGATTGTTTTTTCGCTTCTCAGACGAGGTCTGAGGACACCTCCGTCCCCGCGCTCATAGACACATCACCCTTCGCAAACGACCATCGGCCTAGCTGCGAACACGAGGCCCCTCCGACCTCGTCCGAGAATGCGAAACTTTGATTGCCCGAGTCGGGACCTTGAATGGGGTAGTCACCCCAGAACCAAAGAGGGTTTCGCCCGTAAACAGGAGTGTTCGATTTTAACTCTGCGATACCTCGACAAATCAGGATTGCGTGACCTTCGTCGCGTTAATTCTCGACACTCTCTCCGCTGAATTCCTACATTGGCCGCATGAGTTTCAAGCCAGCGAGCGGAGCCAGGCGACGAATCAGGTGCCAGCCATGATCGTCAAGGCCCTGCAGCGCATGGTTAGCTCTGGCTACTTGCGCAGTTGTCAAAGATGCAATGACTGGAGTGGTCACGGGGTAAGGGCCCTTAGACCGCAGGCGCTCCTTGACGTGGGTTGCGCCGATGGCGGTTTCCTTTTCAAATACCTCGACTACAAACCCGAGCTTTTTTGTGGCATCGAGGCCGCGCCCGAGCTCAAGGCGCAGGCCGAAGCCCGCGGGCTCAAGGTGCTGGCCGTCGACTTGAACGGCGTCTGGCCTTACCGGGACAACACGTTTGATGTCGTGCACTGCGCGCAGGTGATCGAGCATTTGCACAACACCCGTCTGTTCGTGCAGGAAATGATGCGCGTTTTGAAGCCGGGCGGCACCGCCCTGGTCACGCTCGGCCTGCATTACGGAGAACAGGTCCCGGAGGCGGTGCCGATCACGGACCCGGCTTTTGCGGGCGTCACCGGTCACGTGCGCGCCTTGTCGGTCGTTCAAGCCCAGGAGCTTTTCGAGCGAGTGGGTTTTACAGGAGTCCAGGTGTCCTCGATCGGCCTGATGCCGCTGCCGGAATGGTTGAGCCAATGGTTGGAGCCACTCCTGCGCCGCCGGGGACATCTGTTGTTGATCCGCGCCATCAAGCCCTCCGACCACCAGCGCGGGCAGCATTGCGCGGCAATCGGCAAGCCTGAGAGGTAACGGTTCATTCGCCGTGCCGCGGCTCTCGCCCTGCGGCGCCACAGCCTCTCCGGCGCTGCTCCGCAGCTAGGTTCTTCGCCTCGGTAGGACCAGCCAAAATTCGAGCTAGGCCCTGACAAATCCCGGGTCTCAGAAAAAGCTTGTGTTTTGACTAGCGTGTTCCACGTTGAGAGGCGACTCCGAAAGAAAGCCTCTATGAACCATTTATTTCTTCGTTTCCCAGGGGTGGACTATGCTCTCAAACTGAGACTGCTTGTCCTAACCGGGATGCTCTTTGCAATCGCGAGGTCCCCTGCAGGCACCTACGACCTTTCAAGAGGCTTCTCGACAACGAACAACCCTGCCGGCGCTTGGAGTTACGGTGCCAAAGCTTCTCTTGACGGCCCTCTGGCATTGTTCGGAGTTCGAGGCACGACACCTGATGAGACGGGTCTTCCGGTTCAATATTGGCAGCTCATCCCCGGCCAGGAGCCTACTCTCTACCACAATGGAACCACTAACACTGAGACTATAGCTGATGGTCAGGGCATTTTCCCACCAGGCACGACTTACCTCTTCAGCGCCTACGAGGGCTTGACTAACCAGTTCGGGGTGGTCCGCTTTACCGTTCCCGCGGGTGGTGACGGGCAATACCTGGTCCGAGCGACAGCACGCCCGGTTTACGACAGTCCGCTGCAGGGCGGCACAGATTTCCACGTGCTGAAAAATGGCGTCGAATTGTTCGGTCGCTTTCTCGCGAGGGATCAAAGAACGGAATATACGAACACACTGACGCTCGTAGCGCGCGACAGGATCGAACTGTTGGTTGGACGTGGTCAGGACAACAGTGGCGTCGCTTCCGGGTTGAAGATCGCGTTTACCATCCTATCCTCGCTTTCGCCGCCACCACCGCCGCCGGGCACCAACTGCGTCGCGGCCCCGGCCGGTCTGGTGGGTTGGTGGCCGTTCGAAGGCAACGCTCATGACGTGGCGGATGGCAACAGC